>Ga0307374_10002544_pt1 | contig 32262 bp, 27 predicted proteins | sample OX3MG_FD_202532 | JGI IMG/M metagenome (GOLD analysis project Ga0307374, IMG submission 202532) | Soil microbial communities from Risofladan, Vaasa, Finland - OX-3 | ecosystem: Environmental > Terrestrial > Soil > Coastal area > Acid sulfate soil | place: Finland: Risofladan, Vaasa | collected... | reverse complement strand
GAAAGATTCAAATAGGCGTGACTGGGGCGGGCATAACAATAAACGCAACCGTGTTCACAACCGCGGTAGGGATTGATGGATTGGGAGAAGGGTATATCCGGCGACTGATTACGGCTGATGATCGAACGTGCCGGTTCCGGGGATACCATGGTTTCCAGAGGTGGCAGTTCTTCAGGTTCCAGCTGCCCCCAGCCATCATTAAAATTTTCGCGATGACGCTTCTCGAAGCGCCCCTCAGGATTCGAAAGAGCGCCACGACCCTTGCGTTGAAAATTGGAGGCAACAGGCATGTTGAGAGCATAGCTGTATATGTATACAGTCTTATAGCCAGCGAGTCTTGAATTGGAAGGCGTGTTGGGTAGAGGCAAAGCCCATGCTAAGGTAATGTCTCAATGTTCAGATCAGCTGTTAAATCAATTACCCCTCGTATGACCGGACCACGAATAATGTACAAAATATGGGTTTTTTTGCTACTTCCGTTTTTGTTCGCTGGTTGTGCCGCACAGCCTCCTCCCACGCCTCCAAAACCCGTTTCTGAGGCACCAATCCTGTTCGGAACCCCAACTCAGCAGCCTGGAACACCCGCCCTACAGGCAATTATGGGAGGGCAAACCGACCAGCAGATGCTGCTGCGTTTTACCGTTAAGGCCGATGGCAGCGTCCAGAACCCCAAGGCGGAGTTTTCAAACTTGTCACCAGCTGACACAACAGCTGTAGTGGCAGCCTTCCAGAATTGGAGATTTAAACCGGCGCTGGATGGCACCCAACCGGTAGACAGGGAGTTCATATTCCCGCTGTTCTTTGGTCCCAATGCCAGCCAGCAGCGCACACTCTTTATGTGCCGCAACGAGAAACAGGTGTATGCGCCAGATAGCCACTGTGAGATAGTGACCGTCGGTCAGTGGCGCATTTACCGCATGAATCCGGTGTACCCCCCGGAACTGCTGAATAAGCGTCAAGCAGGTTCCGTGACTCTCTCGTTTGATATTGGACCGAATGGCCAGGCCGTAAATCCGAAAGTCCAAACTGCGACGCCGCCAGGCCTTTTCGACGCTGCGGCATTGGCGGCAGTGAAGCAGTGGTACGTAGAACCGTTGGCCGGCGAGAATGGTGTCGGCCCCACTCAACATGTAACCGTTACGGTCAAATTCACACCACCCAGCGCATCGCAGAATAATCCGGTGCAAATTACGCCACCTGGGATATAAGCAAGCCATTATGTACCGGCTCTATGGTATGTCCGGTTCAGGTAATTGCTATAAGCCGAGACTGCTGCTCACGCAGTTGCATATCCCGTTTGCATGGGTTGAGAAGGATACGCGCGCGGGCGAGACACGTACTCCAGCTTACCTCGCCATGAACGCCAACGGGAAAGTTCCGCTGCTTGAAATCACACCCGGTCAATATCTCGCCGAATCCAATGCGATGCTGTGCTATCTCGCCGAGGATACGCCGTATCTTCCTCAGGACCGCTGGCAGCGCGCGCAGGTCATGCAGTGGCTGTTCTTCGAACAGTACAGTCACGAACCTTACATTGCAGTGGCGCGCTTCATCATGAAATATCTGCCATCTGACCATGTACGGTGGTTGGAGCTGCCGCACCTGCGCGAACGCGGACATCAGGCGCTTGCAGTGATGGAACAGCATCTAGCCCAGCATATGTTCTTCGTGGGCGAGCACTACACCATCGCTGATATTGCCCTGTATGCGTATACCCACGTAGCCGATGAAGGCGGCTTCGATCTTTCCCGCTATGCTGCTGTCCGCTGCTGGCTGGACAAGGTGCGCTCGCAATCAGGTTGTGTGGACATAACCTGAGAGCAGGTATTCGCGAATACGCATTGGTAGTTGGTATTATCTTCAGAAACTCCACTGGAGCAAAAGCATGCGCATGACACGATTTCGCTGGATCGTTATTGCGCTGATTTTTGCCATCACCGTGGTCAACTATATTGACCGGTCTGCCATCTCCTACGCCATCAGCGATATTGTCCGTGATCTCAATTTCAGCCAGCAGGATAAGGATATTTATAGCGGTTTCATATTGTCGGCGTTCAGCATCGGTTACATGCTGACAACATTCTTCGGCGGCATATTCGCCGACCGCTATGGCGCACGGGTGACGTTATTTTGGGCAGCGCTCCTATGGTCCATCGCCAGTGGTCTAACAGGTCTGGCGATAGGTTTCGTGATGCTGGCCAGTATGCGTGTTCTGCTGGGTGTGGCAGAAGGGCCTAATTTCCCGGCCATGAACCGTGGGGTAGCCGATTGGCTGTCCAGCCGCGAGCGGGCCATTGCCCTGTCCAATTCCCTGGTGGCGGTGCCACTGGCGTTAGCCATCGGCGCCCCTATCGCCACCCAGCTAATCATCCATGTGGGTTGGCGCGGTATGTTCATCGTACTCATGGTGCTTGGGCTCGTATGGCTGCCGTTGTGGTGGCTACTGTTCCGGGATTTTCCCGAACACAGCCGATTCGTGAATACCGCCGAACTGGAACACATCCGCGACGGCAAACACGTCGATCGCAGTGTCGAAAGCAAAACTCTGCATCATCGCCGTCGAAACATACGGGGCATGTGGAAATTTCTACTGTCCAACCCCACGCTGCTGGCCAATGACTGGTCTTTTTTTGTATTCGGTTATTTCCTGTTCTTTTTCATGACCTGGCTGCCAACTTACCTGGAAAAAATGTACCACCTCGACTTAAAGCAAGTGGGGTTGTTTGGAATACTGCCGTGGCTGGTTGCAGCATTATTGTTATGGGGCTTTGGCTATCTTTCTGATGCACTGCTGCATAAAACCGGCAGACTGCGGATCGCACGCTCACATCCTATCTGGATCTCGCAGTTGCTGGCGGGACTGTGCATCCTGCCGGGCATCTATATCCACAACCTGATGGTGATGCTGGTGTTTATTTCCCTGGCAGTGGGTTTAAGCATGAGTGCCAACGCAGCGTTCTATGCCGTCAACGTGGATGTGGCCAAAGAGCGCGCCGGTACCGCCTTGGGCATTATGGATACGTTCTTCGCGATTTCCGGTTTCGTGGCACCGCTGGTGACCGGGTGGATTGTGGGGGTGACCCACAGCTTCAACAATGCATTCTGGCTGATGGCATTGCTGGCCTTATCATCGGTGGTGGTGGTTATCCTGTTCCATCACCCTGATCGCACCGGCCGATTGGAAACGGGAGAACCAGGTGCTGTCACAACCTAGTCCCCCATGGATAAAAGAGAGGCACAATGATATATATTTTTCGATGTGCTTGTTAGACGACGTGCCTCATCTAACGGACGAGTTTGTCCAGCTGACGCACATCCAGACCGGCCTCGCGATAGTACTTTCGAGTCAGCTCAAGCGCGGTGAATCCATCCTCGTAAGCAGCAAAACCACCATCAACCGCCTTGTCCAGATAGATTAAACCACCCTCGACTATGAACAGGATCAGCGCTGGCTCTGGTGAGTCGTCAGTGATGACCAGCGTATGAGCCTCGCCTGCTGGTTCATAAATGAAAGTACCGGGCTTTGCGATCCAGTCATGTTCCAGGTACCGCCAGTGACCGCGCATCGTATAACCATGAACGGTGCCAACGTGGTAGTGGACGCCGAGCTTGGCACCCGGGAGACCTTTCAGAACAACGCTGAATCCACCGGACGTGACGTTAAAGCAGCAAGGCTGAAACCACACGCCATCGGCGTAGGGAACCCAGAGCCGGTCATTTTCCAGATCGATGTTGACGATGAAATGTTCTCGACTCCTCTGAGTCGGATCGAGACCGTCGGTGTAACTATTGAAGGCAGTAATTGGCATGTTTGCTCCTAGGTTTTGAGTAGACGATTAAGTCGTGAATCACTGTTCGAGGTAACGTTTAATCATTACCAGTTTTATTGCGACCTAACGCAACACTGGCCGATGACGAGGATTGCGCTAACCCAAGTCTGATTCCAGAAACCCTTTGAATTTCGCCATATTGAGTATCTCCGCCATGATGCCCGGCGAATTAGGATTTTTTGAATCGCAAACAGGTCAGGCCGTGATGCCAAGCATGGCGAACATCTCATTCCGATTTCCTTTTCATTTTCAACAATGCATTTTGGCTGATGGCACTACTGGCATTATCTTCAGTTGTGTTGGTGATTCTGTTCCACCACCCGGACCGAGGCAATGGCTTGGAGGCAGGTATCCTTCAAGTATCTATGTAATCCACCTCCGTCATCATTCCGTCCATCAGATGCACGGCGTTGTGACAGTGCAGCACCCAGCGTCCCGGCGGTGATGTGGCATCGAAGCACCATGTCGCGGTGCCGCCGTTCCCCGGCACCAGTGTGGTGTCCTTCGACAGCGGGTCGCGCAGCGACTGGCCGTTGATTTCCACCAGCCTGAAGACATGGCCATGCAGGTGCATGGGATGGTCCATGTCGGTTGGGTTTTGGAACCGCACCAACACACGGTCGCCGCGCTTTACCCGAATCTTGGGCGTGTTGGGCCAGGTGGCGCCATTGATAGTCCAGCGCGGATCGCCCCATTTGCCGCCGCCGAGCTTCAAATCCGATTGCACGTCAATCTTCCCGTGGTCAAGTGGGCGCTGCAAAGGGCCGGCACGGCCCGCCAGTTGATAGGTGAAGTACACAGCATCCACCACCGACTCCGGCGGCCGTTCGGGCGGGGCCTTTGCCATCCCCGGTGTATGGATGAGCAGCGCCTGCTCCGCCGCCATGGCGTCGCCGGCAATGCTCTGCAGAAGCCAGGCACCGGGGCGCTTCACTTCAAACCACGCGTCATAGCGTTCCGCCACCCCGATGCGCAGGGCATCCACTTCCACCGGACTTGGAAGTAAATTGCCGTCGCTGTGAGTAACGCGCAAACGGTGCCCGCCCAGGCGTACGTAATGGGTGAGTGTCGGGCTGGCATTCAGGATGCGCAGTCGCACGCTTTGCCCCACCTTTACCTGGATAGGCGCAGTCCGCGGATAACTTGCACCGTTGATGCAGCACGCCAGGTACGCCACTTCGTCTCCCATGCCGTGCTTGATTGTCATGCCCCCCATGCCTGCCATCTTCATTTTGGGCATGGGCATCTTCAGGCCGGCCAGTTCCGGTGCACCCAGTGGTCCTACCATGGGCGCGTCGCTGATGCCTTTGACCGCCTGATGAAAACTGTGCATGTCGGGAACATCGTGCAGGATCAACACCACTTCCACATCGGCTGGTTCATCCTTGGGATCGTCGACGATGAATGCGCCGAACAGGCCGGTGGCAAACTGCGGGTCCACATGGCTGTGATACCAGCGGAAACCTGGCGGGTTAGGTTCGAATTCGTAGATGAATTCACCGCCGTCGGGTACCGGCGGCTGAGTCACATAGGGCACGCCATCCATGCGGTTGGGCAGGATCATGCCGTGCCAGTGGATGGTGCTGATGGTGCCGGTATGATTGATGAAACGCGCACGGAAACGTTGTCCATAGCGCACGCGCAGCACCGGTCCGGGCACCCGGTTGTTGTAAGCCAGTCCCTTGAAGGCCACCGTTGGTGTGGGTCGGAAGATGTATGGCCGGGCCTCCAGCGTGACCTCGACCATATCACAGTCGGCCGCCAGAGCATCCATGGGTTTGAGCACCCGGGCATACATGAGACCCAGGCCGGTCATTCCCGCAAGCTTCAGAAAATCACGTCTGTTCATGATCACACGCTCCGGTTACAGATGCTTCAGGATGGTTCTTGCCACAAGAGTTAAACTGGTCGGATTCTCTGGTTTGCATCGCGCCAAAACCCGACCTTCACACGCTGGTGCTTTGGCGTAAAACGGCATGGTCCGCTAGATCGACATAATCGCTGGATCGATATACAAGCATAGAGCAGCATCGGTACTGAGTTGGCCGTACTGCCAACGGAAGATCTGGTTGGCTTGGGATATGGACATACCGGCCATGTTCTTGGGTACTTCGACCGGCGGCATGCCATGCAGCAGCACTGAGGCTGCTCCAATGACCGCCAGCCCCAGTACACTTTCAACCAGAACGGCGCGTGCACAACTCCGCACGATGGGCATGGTTCCGGTGGCCTCGCTGCCGGCCACGCGTATACCGGGGATGAGCCTTGCGAACCACGAGCGCGGCGCCGGCCGGCCCGCGGCACGCAGCAGCCGCGGCAGTTTCAGGTAGCGGTTATGCGCACCTACGAGCAACATCAGCAGCATGATGGAGAGCTTTATATCTAGCGTCACGCCGTAGCTCGTAGTCCAGAGTGCGGCGAGCCTGCCGAGTTCATGGATGGCGGTGTAGATGCCGGTGACCAGGATGGCTGCAAGCGCAACTCCGGACAGCGTAGACAAGCGCTGAAATATAAGTGCGCTGTGAAGGCCGGCTGATTCGCCGGCGCGCCGCAGTTTCGGGAAGATCGCCAGCGACATACCGAACAGGCTTCCCACCCACACCGCGCCAGACAGCAGATGTACCCAGTCCACCCAAACGCCGAATGTGAAGTCACCTTGGTCGGCGGGATGGCCGGTCTCGCTGCGGGTGAGTGCAATACCCGCTGCACCGATCACCATTAGCCACGCGGCCCAGGTGTGATGTCGGTGGCGGAGGCACCAGCCCCACGAGAGCCATAACAGCAGCAGCGCCGGGATGCGCCATAACCACACGTGGCCGTAATGCGTGACTTTAAGTGCCAGTGGCAGTGCTGTAGGCAACTGGCTCCAGGAACCGCCGTCCAGTTCAAGCACCCGCGACACCAGGATGCCAGCGCTGCTCAATGTGAGTAGTGCCACGGTTGCACCCAGCATGCGCACCAGACCTGTCTCAATATAGTCACCCTCCTCGCGTGGTAGCACGGCTAGCCAGCAGGCCAGGAATCCGATGACCAATACCAACATGCACACATCGAACACGGTCAGGGCAATATTGATAGGCATGTCGGAACTCGCTATTGCACGGTGAAAGGGAAGTGTCCGGCGGTATGGTGGCCGTCGTGCGCGATGACGCTCCAGTACACCCAGTATTGGCCTGGCGGCAATGCCATCGGCAGCGTGGTTTCCAGCAGGGTGTTGTCCGACGCAGTCACCTGACCGTTGCCCTGGCTAACCTGCGTACCTGCCGAGTTTTTGATGATCAGGGTCGAGAACACCGGTTCGATTTCGCCATCAAACCATATCTCTATCAGCTTGGGAGACGGGCTAACAGTTGCGCCTACGTGGGGCGATGAGTTTTCTGGGAAAGCGTGGGCCCACACGGTAGGCATCATGCCGGCCGCCAGCACCAACCCAACAGCATGAATAATGTGACGCATCATACAGTTCCGTCTCACTGGAAGATGGGGGCACCGATGGTATGCGGCGCCAGGTCGTCCAAATAGAAATCGAAGCCCAGCAGGATACCGACCGAATTGCCCGTCCGGTGGTTGATGGGCACCTGGAGTTCAACTCCCCACTGGAAATAATGGCCAAGCCAAATGACGCCCGGATTGATGTAGCCGGTAGTCTGGCCATGACAGCCATTGTCCAGGCATGTCTGCATGGGAAATTCAATGATGGGAATCATTTTGTCAAAAGGCGCTTTGATTCCCATGTAGCGCACGAAGTTTTGCAGATATGGAATGCTGTATTGCAGTGATAACGCCCAGTTGAGTATGCGCGGAGCTGACGGATCGGTTGGGAGACCGACTGAAACAGCGCCGCTAATGGCCGCAGGTTTCAACCAATTGGCGGCAACTTCACCGAATCCCTGGCCAAAAGCGAATTCGGGCGTCCATGTGGAATAGGGGGTAGCAATCGTGCGGCTACCGCTATTTCCGATGGAGTCGGCCAGCGACAGCATGCCGATGGATTCCGAACTGTCGTTTTCGTAGAGTTGATAGGCACCGGCGACGCTGAAATTGTCCCAACCATGAAGAGCGGGTGAATCCCCTGGCACAAGACTTTGATAATCGGTGCTGACAACCAAAGAAAAGTCAGGGGTAATAGGCTTTGTAAAAGCGGCCGACAATGTGTTCTGTTCAGTGCCATCCACATTGATGTGGCTGAACCCCAATGGGAGTTCAGCGCCGATGCCGGGGTCGTCGAAACTTAAAGTCGAAGGAAACAACCGCATGCCAGCAATGGCATGCGCTTCTGCCTTCACAGGAACAGTGAGCGCGGCGATGGCCGATAGCACCACTACGAACCCGACGATATTAATTCTAGAGTCTTTGAAATATGGCATCTCATTTTCCCATGTGCGGAAATTTATTCCGCCGTCTTTCGAAGGCCGAACGTCAATGTAGCTGAAACTGGTACGGTGATCCGCCCCTACCGGTAGCCAGGATTTATGCCCTAGACACGGGCATGATCTAGTTCCGGACGGGGAAGCAGTTCGCGTATACGCTTTGGAGTCAGAGAGCCGGTGGGGCGCGTGACTGATATTTAAGGGAAAATATCCGGCGTGGGGTGTAGGTTTGCAGGCACATCACGCCCAGGTAATACATGGGTATTTCCAGGGGATTCGGGGTTATGGCTGGCGAAAAGACTTCCAGCACACCGTGCGCCATAACCTGGCACACGGGACAGTGCAATTCACCGGTAAGGGTTTTATGGTGATGTGTCGATCCGATTGCGTACAAACCCACCGTACACATGACCGCAGCACAGGCAACCTGGGCGAACCAGCGCGCCCGGCGCATGGACGTCAGTATGCCAGGCGGTTTTTCCATATGGTGGTTAGCGGTCATCTTGTATGTATGCGCCAGCAAGGTCGATTCAGTGCCGCCGCGCTGCAGGTAAGGATCATGCAGTTGTACGCAAAGTTCCGGTCAGAGTATAGACCAGTGGAAGGCTGATGGCAGCAACTTGTTTGCCGTGTTTGGACATCACTTCCCGCTGTGAGCAGAGAGTTTGGGTCAGGGCCAGCTTGTTAGACATGCGCCGCGAGCAATGATGTTCGCGGCGCATGCCTTCATTTCGATCACTTTGCCAAGGCGGAATCGTAAAACTTGTCCAGATCCGCGTGCAGTTTGGCCAGCGCCGCCGTGTTTATGTAGAGCATGTGACCATCAGGGTAATAATCCAAGGTGATGTTCTTTTGCAGCGCTGGGGCCAGCCCCATGTGATTGAGTTCATATTCGGTCTTGAAGAACGGCGTGGCTAGATCGAAATAGCCATTGCCGGAAAACACCATGAGATGCGGATTCTGGGTCATGGCATCGCGCAGATCCGGCAGCGTATCAGGCACCGGATATTTCTGGCCATCCACCGTATGGTGCCAATCCCAGGCGCGGCCGACCCTGTAATTGAGGAACTCATAGTCAGCATCACTGTTAAATTTCAGGTCGTTGCTAAGGTACCAGTGAAATGCGGTGACCACAGCCGGAAACATCGCGGTGCCGGAAGGGTCATAACCCGGGAATTCTCCAGCGGAGTCGAAATCGATGCCTTCGTAGCGCGCATCATAACGGCCTACAGTACGGCCTTGGTTGCGCAGCAGTTGTTTCATGAAGCGCGCAGGCTCTATGCGAAGCTTGGTTTCCTTAAGGTAGGTTTCGCTCAGACCGGTGTACGCATGCAGTTTCTGCAAGACGCTCGCTTCCTGCGTCGAAGTGATGCTGTCGCCGGCTTGCAATGCGTCAGCATAATCACCCACAGCGAACTGGCGGACTTGCACAAGGAAGGCAGTCAGATCCGCGGGTTTATTCGGCAACGCGTTGTGGTACCAGGCTACGGCGGCGTAACTCGGCAAGTACAGTTCATAAGATAGGTCATTGGAGCCGGGCGGCTGGAACCAGAATTCATTGTTGAAGTTCAGGATGCTGGAGAGAAGAATGACGCCATTCAAGGCCACACCCTTGTCCTGCAACCAGTTGGCCAGCATCGTGGAACGCGGCGTGCCGTAGGATTCGCCTAGTATGAACTTGGGGGAATTCCAGCGGTTATTTTCGGTGATGTAATTCACGATGAATTCGCCGAAGGATTGCACGTCCGGGTCCGTGCCCCAGAAGTCTTTGTCGGTGGCCTTGCCGAGCAGCTTGCTGAAACCTGTGCCTACCGCATCGATAAATACCAGATCACTCTTGTCCAGCAGGCTGTAGGGGTTGTTCTCCAAAGTATATGGCGGCGGTGGGGTGGGTGCCGCATCAGTGGTCTGTACGCGCATCGGTCCGAATCCGCCGATGTTCACCAGTACCGAAGAACCACCGGGTCCCCCATTGTAGGCGAAAGTCAGCGGACGCTTGTCGGATTTGGTGCCATCTTTGGTATAGGCGATGTAGAACATGCTGGCGGTTTGATCGCCTTTGTCGTTTTTCAGGATGATGGTGCCAGCAGTGGCAGTGTATTTGATGGTCTGACCGTTCACCGTCACACTACCGTGGCTTATGGATTTCTGTTCTTTGGCATCAGCCGCCGCCGGTGTATGGGTAGTGGCAGACTTAGCCATATCCGCGGCAAAATCTGGTGCAGCGGCAATTAACATACTGAAGGCAAGTACACAGATAAGTAGGCGTTGCATATTGGTCTCCGACTAATTGGTTATTATCTTTCGATGGTTCAATTACTCAGGACGCTATCGTAGAACTTTGCCATATCAGATTTATATTGTTCCAATGCCGGGATATTCAGATAGATCATGTGGCCGGACTGGTAATAGCCGTAGCTGATGTTTTTCTTGAGGGAGGCATCCAGGCCCATGTGATCGAGATCGTATTCGGTCTCGAAGAACGGCGTGGCAAAATCGAAATAGCCATTGGCGGAAAATACCTTTAGGCGCGGGTTCTCGGTCATGGCCTGGCGCAGGTTTTCTTCCACGTCCATGAGTGGAAATTTCTGGCCGTCGATATGCTGGCCGTTGTCCCAATGCATGTTGACTTCATGGTAGTTCTCCACCTTGTAGTCGAGCTTGGTCTTATATTTGAGATCATTGGTGAGATACCAGTGGAATGCGGCGGTATAGGCGGGCCCGATGGCGGTGCCTGAGGGATCGTATTCGGGTGTTTCGCCGGCCGCGTCGTAATCAATCCCCAGGAAGCGCGCATCCAGACGGCCGGTGGTGCGCTGCTCGCCGCGCAACAGCTCTTTCTCGAAGCGATCCGGCGTAATGCGCAGTTTCGCTTCGAGAATGTATTTCACGGGCAGGCCAATATAGTCGTGGAGTTTCTGCGCGATAGCCTGGGCCTCGGCGGCGCTCAGTTTGTCGCCCTGACTCAGTGCATGCGCATAGTCGGCCAGGGCAAAGTCTCGCACCTGTTGTAGAAAGGTCGGCAGATCCGCAGGCTTATGCGGTAGCTTGTCGTGATACCAGGCGGTGGCCGCCATCGTGGGCAGGTACAGTTCGTAGGGCAGATCCAGACTGAAGGCTGGGCCGGGAAAATCCACGAAACCGTTAAGCCAGGAGGATTGCAGGATTACACCGTTGAAGGCCATGCCTTTTTCCTGCAGCCAGTCCACCAAACCCGCAGCGCGGGTGGTACCGTAGCTTTCACCCAGCAGGAATTTCGGGGAATCCCAGCGGTTGTTGAGCGTCACATAACGCTGGATAAATTTGCCGAAAGATTTGATATCCGCATTGGTGCCGTAGAAATCCTTGGGCGTGCCTTTGCCAACGATGCGCGAGAAGCCGGTGCCGATGGCATCGATGAACACCAGGTCACTCTTGTCCAATAATGAGTATTTATTGGGCACCAGATCATAAGGCGGCGGGGGCGTGGCTTTCGCGTCGGCGGTTTCCACTCGTACCGGTCCGAAGGAACCCATGTGCAACCAGATGCTGGAAGAACCCGGCCCGCCGTTGAACAGGAAAGTGACCGGGCGATGGGACAGGTTCTTTACGCCGTTCTGGGTATAAGCCACGTAGAAGAAACTGCCGATGGCATCGCCCTTGTCATTCTTGACGAGCAAGTTACCGGCAGTGGCGGTGTACTTGATGGCGCGACCTTTTATGATCACGCTGTGCTGTGTGACCGAACTGGTTTCCTTGGGCACCGGCATCTCATTCACGACGGATTGCGCGGGTGTTTCGACGGCAAACGCCGGGATAACGAGTATCCAGAGCAACAGCAACGGTAACAGGGCGATGGTCTTCTTCATGATGACTACTCTATATGGATACTGGATAGAAACTAACAAAACACCCGCGTTGCCGCGGGTGTTTAAGGCTAGCGATATTATTGGTTCTCGGTCTGGTCGTAGAACTTGGCTAAATCCTGTTTATATTGTTTCAGCGCTGGGATATACAAATACATCATATGGCCGGCGGGATAGTAGTGGAAGCTGATGTTCTTATAGATGTCTGGTGGCAGGTTTAGCTGATCAATGTCGAACTCGGTTTTGAAGAACGGTGTGGCCAAATCGAAATAACCATTGGCTGAGAATATTTTTAGATGCGGATTTTCGCGCATGGCTTCGCCCAGGTTCGCTGCTACATCCGGTAGTGGCGGCGTGAAAAACGACCGCCGTCCAGGCAGCGGATGTTTCCAGTCCCAACTGCGGATGATCTTGAAGTTGGTGACTTTGTAGGGCATATCACTCTTGTAATCCAGATTGTTTCGCAAATACCAATACCAGGCGGCGGTAAAGGCCGGAGCGATGGAAGTGTCGGAGGGATCATAATCCGGGTATTCCTCCGCATCGTCCATGTTGATACCCTCAAAACGCGCATCGTAGCGCCCCATGGTCCGGTCCTCGTCGCGCAGCAGCTGGGCGCGGAAGCGCGACGGGTCCACGCGCAGGTTAGCCTGCTTCAGGTATTTCTCGCTCAAGCCGGTGTACTGATGCAGCTTTGTCAGCACATCGTTGTACTCAGAGGTGGGCAGGCTCGCGCCCTGAAAGAGCGCATCGGCGTATTCACCGCGTGCGAACTGGCGCACCTGCTGCAGGAACTTCGGCAAGTCAGCAGGCTTGTTGGCAAGTTTGTCGTGGTACCAAGCGATGGCGGCATAAGACGGCAGGTAGGTGATGTACCCAAGATCCGTGCCGGGGAAGGTATCACCGTAGTTGAGGACGGTGGATTGCAGGATGACACCGTTCATGGCCACGCCCTGGTGTTGAAGATAATCCACCAGATTGGCTGAGCGGGTGGTGCCGTAGGACTCACCCAGCAGGTATTTGGGTGAATTCCAACGGTCGTTTACCGTGATATAGCGTTCGATGAACTGGCCGAAAGATTTGACATCCTGGTCGACACCCCAGAAGTCCTTGCCGGTAGCTTTGCCGACTGGTCTGCTGAATCCGGTGCCGATCGCGTCGATGAACACCAGATCACTCTTATCCAACAGCGAATATTGATTGGGCACGATGTCGTAAGGCGGCGGCGGGGTGGGTGCCGCGTTGCTGGTATCTACGCGCACGGGGCCGAAGGCGCCCATGTGCAGCCAGATGCTGGACGAACCAGGGCCACCGTTATACAGGAACGTCACGGGCCGGTGCCGGTAATCGCTTACCCCATCCTTGGTGTAAGCCACATAGAACACACTGGCCGTAGGATCGCCCTTGTCGTTGCGCAATAGAAGCGTGCCGGCCGTGGCGGTATATTTGATAGTCTGTCCATCAATGGTCACGCTGTGGTGGGTGACGACCTTTTCCTCCATGGGGGCGGGTGTGGCGGCGGTAGCCGGTTTGGAGGCCGGTGTCTGGTCTGTCGCGAATGCTGGAGTGGCCAAAAGCAGCGTCAACAAAGGCAGACAAGCGAACGCTTTCTTCATTTTGTTCTCCAAGATGGATTAATGATCAAATTTCTGACTGAATAAATAGGATACGGGCTTCGGAACGACTCCCATTCTACCTTTAATCCTTGAGGGCAAGTGGTGTGGATAGAGGGTTGCTCAGGCCAGCTTGAAAGCATCGCGGGTAAGGTTTTCGGGGCCGCCGGACTTGGCCACTACATTGTCCTCGATGCGGATGCCGCCGTATTTGCGGAAGGCATCCACTTTCGGCCAGTTCACAACACCGGAATATTCACCCTGGCGGAGTTTTTGCAACAGCGACGGAATGAAATACAGGCCGGGTTCAATGGTCACCACGTAATTTTCTTTCAATACCCGAGTCATCCGCAGGTAAGGGTGGCCATCGGGTTTTGGGATGGCATCGCCGCGTGGACTTGCCATGAACCCGCCCACATCGTGGGTCTGGAGTCCCAGCAGATGGCCGAGGCCGTGGGGCAGAAACGCGCTACTTATGCCTTTCGCAACCATGTCCTCTGGAGGCAGTTTTATGAATTCGAAATCGTGCAACAGTCGTGCGATGGCTTGATGCGCATCCAGGTGCAGCGCCTTGAAATCCACCTCCGGTTTTACTTTTCGGACCAGAACCTGTTGCTCCTTGTCGAGCGCATCGATGAGCGACTGGAACTCATCGGGTTGGGATGAATAGGTGCGCGTCACGTCGGAAGCATAGCCGTTCACCTGCGTCCCGGCATCGATCAGAAAGGCATGGCGGTGTGCGGATTTGTCGTGGTTCCAATACTGATAATGCAGCGTGGCTGCGTTTTCGTTGATTGCGATGATGGCACCGTAGGGCATCTGGTTGTCGGTCTGTCCACTGGCGGCGCAGAAAGCAGTATGGATCTCGAATTCACTGGCGCCGGTGCGGAATGCCTGTTCAGCGGCACGGTGGCCCTTGGCGCTCAGGACATTGGCGCGCCGCATGCATTCCAGTTCGTAGTCAGTCTTGACGGCGCGGGTGTAATGCAACGGATTGAGCAAAACCTCGGGGTTCACATCGGCGAATCCCCAGTTTTTGAAACGCTCCTGCCATTCACCCAGGAACACACAGCGTCGCGCAATCGGTAAAGCGCCGGGCGCGTCTTCCGGGCGCTTGATGACTCGGATGTCGAAGTGCTCGGTCCAGTAACCGGATGGCGGCGCCGGTGGTAGATACCAGTAATCCTCCGGTTGGTAGTACACCAGCACCGGCTTGTGACCGGGGACATGCGCCAAGAACGAATTATGGGCCTGGCTGAGCGGCAGCCAGTTCTTGAAATGCGGATTCACCCGGAACGGATAATCCATATCGTCCAGAAACAGTGTGTGCAGGCCACCCGCAAATATCGCCACCGCGTCGAAGCCGGCAGCTGCCAGTGCCATGTCGAAGCGCTTTTTGACGGTCTCCAGATGGGAGGGATAGAGACGTGCGAGAGCGTCGGTCATGGTATTCCCATTGAATATTTCGCGGGACAGCCGATTATTTCAGATTCCCGGCGATGTCGCACGCGCTGACCGTCAGATTGTTAAGATAAGCATTAATTTTGCTTCGGGAGCGGCAGCATGGAATACCGGCGGTTGGGAAAATCAGGCCTCAAACTAAGCGCCCTGTCTTTCGGCTCCTGGGTCACGTTTAAGAATCAGATCGATACCAGGATGGCGGAGCAGTGCATCGGCATGGCCTACGACGCTGGCGTCAATTTCTTTGACAATGCTGAGACCTACGCCAATGGGGATTCCGAACTCATTATGGGCAAAGCTCTCAGGAATCTAGGTTTTTCCAGAGATTCTTTCTGTGTATCCAGCAAAGTTTTCTTTGGCAGCCGCACCCATCCGAAGCCCACGCAACGCGGGTTGTCACGCAAGCACATCATGGAGGCCTGTCATCAGGCGCTGCAACGCCTGCAGGTGGACTACCTGGATCTGTATTTCTGTCATCGGGTGGATCCGGAAACACCCATCGAGGAGACCGTGCGCGCCATGCACGATTTGGTGCAGCAGGGCAAAGTGCTCTACTGGGGCACCTCCGAATGGGCAGCTGAGGGAATCATCGCGGCACACACGATAGCGCACGGCTTGTATCTTACGCCTCCAAGCACGGAACAGCCGCAGTACAACTTGTTTGTACGCGAACGGGTGGAGAAGGAATATGCACCCCTGTATCGTGATTACGGCATGGGCACCACCATCTGGTCGCCATTGGCTTCGGGCGTTCTGACCGGCAAGTACAGCCGGGGTGTACCCAAGGATTCGCGCATGAACCTGCCAGGTTATGAATGGCTCAAGGAGCGGTTACAGAGCGAGGAAGGCCGGCAGCGCATCGCGGCTGTGGATAAGCTTACGGCCATCGCGCGCGAATTGGGTATGAGTGTGGCCCAGCTGGCCCTCGCCTGGTGCCTGAAAAACCCACATGTCAGTAGCGTGATCCTTGGAGCTTCGAGCCTGCAACAGCTGCGTGAGAATCTCGATGCAATCGCGCAGGTACCGAAACTCACCTCGGAGTTGACGGCGCGCATTGCTAGCGCTGCAGGTTGATTCCTTCCCAAGTGTGACAGTCGTTATAGAAGCTTACGCTACAGATACAGTGTGTCCAGAAATAAAACTGTTATCGAGTGTCGATTATCTCGGCTATTCTTACAGGGCAGAAATAAAAATCCCGCGGTCCTTGCGGACCGCGGGATTGAAGTGCTCGGACTTAAGTCTGCTTAGAATTTGACCCCGATACGGCCATAGAAGAAGCGTCCGGGCACGTCATACAGTGTCGGGTCGAAGCTGTTCAACTGCTGCTGTGTGGAAGATGGCGGTTCCTTGTTGAACATATTCTTGATGCCGAAGGTGAATGTCATCTTGGCGGGGTCGTAGTTGTAGCTCACCGACATGTCGTGATAGATGGTTGCGCCCAGGTAATTGGTGGACAGACTGTTATTGGTAGTGTTGGGATTGGAGCACAACCCCAGAGCGGTGAGGCTTTTCGCGCCACCGTCGAAGGAATCAGAGCACGGTTCCGTTATGCCGCTGATGTAGCGCATATCCCATTCCGCCCGCCAGTTGCCGGTGGTCCATTGGAGAGAAGTATTGATTTTCCAGCGCGGCACACCGAAGGGGAACACCGTACCGCCACGTTCCACACCCACTAGTTGTACGACGGTGGGTGGAGCACCTGCATTGGGTGTGGTTATCTGATAGTTGCGTGTATAGGTGCCGATTACCCCGGCTTTGAAATTACCCACCGAGGTACTTGGAAAGGCGTAATTGGCACCGATATCGAAGCCGTCCGTGAGTACGCTGCCAACGTTGGCAACGCTATCATTGAGTACCGTAATGGCGCCCGCTGGTCCGCGGGTTATGCGGGAACAGTCACTCACATTGCCCGTGACGTAACAACCACTCAGGATGGCCTGACCGCTCAAGGGCTGTATGGTGTTGTGCAACTCGATCCTGTAGTAATCCAGGTTCATATCAAATCCCGGCAGCCAGTTCGGGCTATACACGAACCCCACGGTCCGCGAGATGGAAGTCTCGGGCTGCAGGTTCGGATTGCCGCTTTCCAGCGTATTGATCTGGCCGTTGGCCTGGGTGTAGCTCGGCGGCACCGGCGTCACGCCACCATAGCCACTGGCACAACGCGATTGTACGGTCGCTGAAACGCCGGAGCCGGTGTAGTTGCTGCAGGGATCGGTGACCGTTGAAGACAGCAATGTCGGGCCGGCAAATAGTTCATTGATATTCGGCGCCCTGAATCCCTGGGCCCAGGTGGTGCGTGCCAGGAAGTCGTCATTCACCTGCCATTTCAAGCCGGCCATGCTGGTGGTGTTTCCACCAAATGTGTCGTAGTGGGTGTAGCGCGAAGCCACATCCAGATCCAAGAGCTTGACCGCCGGCAGGTTGGCCAGCAGCGGGATATCGAACTCCGCATACGCCGAGTTCTCGACAGTTCTTCCGGAGGTGGGCGGCACCGCTACTTTAGGATTGAAGCTGTCATAACCGGCCTGGGCTACGGAATCCGGGATGAAGCTGCCGTCATGTTCCAGATATTGATAACCGGCGGCGAAGCCCAGCGGCCCGGCCGGCAGATTGACGAGATTGCTGTTGCTGATATTGGCGTTGTAAATGCGCTGGTTGTTCTGGAACTGGTTCTGCTGTGTGTAGGCGCCGTAGGCGAGCTGCGAGGCAGTGATGGAAGTGGTCTGTCCACCAAAAAAGTTGATGGGCACGCACCCCGTGGTGGCCGCGCACGTGGCGGGGTTGCCCATGGCGGTGCGTAGATCTTGCACATTGAAGGAGCCATAGTTGGTGTCTATCTCCGTGTCCCTTGAGAAGATGTAACTTGCATCCCAGTCCCATTCCGAGCCACCGGCATTGAAATAGCCGTTGAATCCGCCGAGGAAGCGCCATGTGTCCTCACTCTCGTTGTAGATACGCGGGCCACCTTCCACCATGCGCCGGCCCAACAGACCCAGCCAGCCGGGGCCGATGGGCGCGTTAGTATTCAAGTCAAAGCCGAAGGGGTTGTACTGCTGGTTCGCGGGCACGTCCGTGATGATGCTGGTGGAGGCAAAGAACAGCGGCGTAGGTCCGGCCTGCTGGGTGGAATTACGGTGGCTGTAATTCACACTCGTCTTGAAGGTGAGATTATCGGCCAAGTCTGTTGTGCTCGCCATGTAAGCGCTGTAGCGCTCCTCGGGCGTTAGCACATAGTTATACGGTGCATAATTGAAACGATCCGTTTGCTGAAACGGCGCATACTGGCTCGCTGCAGTTCCCGGCTGGCCGGGTATCAGCGTCAGGTCGCACAGCGGCTCATAGTTGGGGCTGCTGGACGAGCCGAAATTTGTAGTTGGACATTGTGTCGAGGTCAAACCGGTAGACCCAGCCGGTGCATTGTTCGGATCGGTGGGCGTGCTGCTGGTAGGCGGTATGAATACAAACCGCCCCTGGGGCGTGGCTGAACTACCACGTGTCTGGCCCGCACCAAACACTGGCTCCTTGGAGATTGTGCGGTTGGCAGCCGAAATTGGGTTTTGCTTTGTATAGGTAACGTTGAATACCAGGTTGCTGGTGTCATTGGCGATACCCGAGGTGAAATCAAATTCCTGGGTCTTGCCATCCCAACCGCCGCCGTCACCTTTACCGTCATACATGCCGATATAGGCATTAGCCTCGCTGCCGGTGAATCTTTGAATGGTGATTATGTTGACCACGCCGGCGATGGCATCGGAGCCATAAATCGCCGAGGCGCCGTCCTGCAGGACTTCAATGTGGTCGATGATGGAAACGGGAATGGTATTCAGGTCCACCGTGCCATCCAAGCTTGTGATCCAGCGCTTGCCATTCACCAGCACCAGGGTGCGGTTGGCCCCGAGGTTGCGCAGGGCCACATTGGTCTGGCCGCCGCCGGTATAGGTGAAATTGCCACCGTCGTTCGCCATGGTATTGAGGGCGCCGCCGGACGAGGTCAGCGACTGCAGGACCTGACCGATGGTGCTGAGGCCTGTGGCCTTGATCTGCTGCGCAGTGATGACGAGGATGGGCTGTGCCGTCTCGACGCTGGTGCGTTTGATCTTGGTACCGGTAACCTCGATGGTACCCAGCTGAGCTTTAGTCGGACTGGTGTTGGTGCCAGTAGCCTGATCTTGAGCCAGAGCCGCCGGCCCGGCGATAAGAGATGTGGTCATGCCGCAGGCCAAGGCGGTCTGGATAGCGCGTTTCAACAGGTTACGGTTCGACATCTTGATTCCTCCACCCAAATAAATGTTATTGAGAGCCTCGAGTAAGCTTCCCGGCAGCCAGGACACTGTGTTGTTTAAACAATACAAAATTTGTAAGTAAGAATATCATTCAATTCCAAGATTCCATGCTGTCTAAACGACATATTCACTATAGACTAAATTATTTAAACTGCATATGTTGTTCTTAGCCAACAAATATAAATAATTACGGTATTACTTTAAATATATTGTGTAACTTCATGGTTGAAATTGAATTTCAGGTTAAAAATTTGAGAAAATGAAAAAGATTGGAAAATCTGTAATGGGTAACCCCAGCACACAGTCACCCTTGGATGATGTGCCGCCGGGCAATCAGCCCACAGCTGCACCGGGGACTGGCAATTTTGACCAGGCTCTCCAGCATTTTTCTGCAGGACGCCTGGGACATGCCGCAGGCGTATGCCACGCTATCCTGGGCGTGACACCCCGATATGCCCCCGCCCTGCACCTGCTGGGTATCATCCTCGCAGATCAAGGCCAACTTGCAGAAGGTTTGCGGCTGGTGGAGCAGGCACTTGAACAAGATCACCACAGTGCGGCGTTTCATTTCACCCGCGGCCAAATCCTGATGCGCTTGGGCAATCCTGCCGCTTCCATCGGAGCCTTAGAGGAATCCGCACATCTGGATCCGAACAACCGTCGTATACCCCAGCAGCTGGCCTTGGCTTTACTGGCCGGTCGGCGCTTGTCGGAAGCGGAAACTGTGGTTGGCACGGCCCTGGAGAAATGGCCGGAGTCGGCGGAATTACTGGATGCTTCAGGGATGGTGTTGATGGCCCAAGGTCGGCATGCACAGGCCTGTGTTGTTCTGGAGCGGGCGCGTGAAGTGGCGCCGGATTTCCCGGACACCTACGGCAATCTGGCGATCCTTTATGAACAGGGCAACCGACTGGATTCGGCACTGGACATCGTCAAGCAAGGTTTAAGGCGCTGGCCTGAGCACCGGACGCTGCGTTTCGTCAGGGCCCGCTGTCTGCGCCGTCTCGGGAAATATACCGAAGCTGACCTTGTGTTACAGGAACTCTTGAGTGGCGAGTTGACTGACAAGTTGCATGCGGATATTGAATACGAACTTGGCTGGTGCGCGGATGGCATGGATCATACGGCAGAAGCTTACCGGCATTTCACTCAAGCAAATCTTCTTGCCGGAAAACTGCCTGCATATAATGCTACACAGGGCGCGGATTATTTGCGCATGCTGGCGACGCTTCAGAAACAGTTTGAGCGTGGCTGGGCAGCTTCATGGGACAGTCTGCCATTTCCAGAAAAATCGGAAGACCTGGCATTTATCATCGGCTTTCCGCGTTCCGGCACCACCTTGCTGGACACCATGCTGGGGGCGCATCCCGAATTCAGGGTGCTGGAAGAGCAGGCGACCGTACAGGCCGTGTTGGAACGCCTGGCGATGTATGCAGGCGGATATCCTGCGGGACTTGCAACGCTCACCCCGGAACAGCAGCTGGCGCTGCGTGCTGCTTATTTTCAGGCGCTAGCAGCATACCCGGACGCATCCAGACGGCAACGATTGCTCGACAAATCGCCATTCAATACCGTGCATGCGGGTCTCATCCATCGGATATTTCCCGAAGCCAAGTTGATATTTGTGGCCAGGCATCCCTGTGACGTGTGTCTAAGTTGTTTCATGAATAATTTCGAGATGAATTCGGGTACCCAGCATTTCACGCGACTTGATACTACAGTCAATTTGTATTGCCAGGTGATGGCCCTGTGGATGACCTATGTAAAGATATTGCCGCTTTGCTATCAGGTCGTGCGTTATGAAGATTTGGTAGAACAGCCTGAAAAAGAACTGCGTCGTTTACTGGATGGCATTGGAGTCCCCTGGTCCGAAAATGTTGTGAGGCATACATCGTATGCAATGGAGCGCGGTCATATACCGACTCCGAGTTATGCCCAGGTGAATCGTCCCATTTATATTGATGCCTGCGATCGGTGGCGTCGTTACGCGGATTATATGCAGCCTTTCCTGAAGAAGTTGCAGCCTTATATCGAGACGTTTGGATATGCCATCTGAAAAGCCGTCATCCGAGGCCCAAAATTCCACAGAATTATCCCGCCGTATACAGGAGCTGATGCAGCAGTCGGTGACTTGGCATCAACAAAGCGACTACAGCAGGGCCGAAGCAGGCTATCGGGAAGTTTTGCGTCTGATCCCGGCGCACGCCGATGCCACTCATTTCCTGGGTTTGCTGGCCCACCAGACCGGTCATGCGGAGGTGGCGAAGTCGCTACTGGGTAAATCAATCGTGCTGGGCCCAGGGAGCGCCCTATATCGCCACAACTTGGGCGGTGTGTTCCGGGAACTCGGCCAGTATGTTGAGGCCGAGCGCTGTTACCTCGAAGCACTGACTCTCAAGCCGGATTATGTGGACGCGCTCGTCGGGCTGGCGATGTCACAACAGGCGCTGGGACATTTTGAAGATGCCTATGCGAATTACGTGAGGGCATCGGCTCTGGATGCGCACAATTTTGAAGCCCACCTGGGCAGCGGCAGCGTATTGCTGGAACTCACGCGATGCCGCGAAGCCCTCGCTTGTTATCGCGTTGCATACCAACATGCCGCTGGCGATGCGGACAAACTGCAGCGAGTGGGCCTGGTCCTACGTGAGGCCGGCGCGATGCTGGAAGCCAAGGATTGTTTCGAACAGGCGCTCACACTGCGACCAGACTTTGTTGAAGCTCACAACAGTCTGGCGATCACTCTGGGTGATCTGGGCGATTTCTCCGATGCTGAAAAACACTATCGCAAAGCGTTACGACTACGCTATGCCTATGCCAGTGGCTGGCATAATTTCACGGGTATGACTCGCCTTATGCCTGACGACCCCTTATGGCCGTCATTGCAAAACTTCGCAAAGCATGCGTCCGGATTACCGTCTGCTGAAGCCAGCATGTTACAGTTCACTTTGGGAAAGGTGTGCGATGACCGTGGTGAATATACCCAGGCGTTCGAACATTATCTGCACGCCAACCGCTTGAAACATGCTGCTCTTGAATACGATGAAAGCCGCCAAAAAATATTTTTTCAGAATTTTATCCAATACTTCAGTTCAGCATTCCTTGCGAAATATGGTGATGCGGGTACTAACAGTGAACTCCCTGTATTCATCGTCGGCATGTCACGTTCCGGCACCACTCTGGTGGAGCAGATCCTTGCCAGTCATCCGAAGGTGCATGGAGCTGGCGAGCTGCATCTGCTGCGGCGCTGCCTTCGGGTGGAACTGGGGCCCACGGATCGCGATGATGAGTTACCGGCGAAGCTCGCAGCACTGGATGGCCCCGGATTCCAGCACATCGGTGAGCGCTACTGTGCAGAGCTTTCTCAACTAGCACCCGACGCCGCGCGCATCACTGATAAACTGCCCGGCAATATGGCCTTGGTAGGGCTCATCCACATCGCTTTTCCACGCGCCAGGATCATCCATTGTGTGCGCGATCCGCTGGATACCTGCGTGTCCTGTTTTTCAAAACTATTCACGACTGGCCATGCGTTCAGCTATGAACTGGGTGAACTGGGGCGTTTCTACCGATTATATGAAGATCTGATGCAGCACTGGCACACGGTGCTGCCAGCGGGACGCATGCTGGAAGTTGGCTATGAAAATGTGGTTACGGACTTGGAAAGCCAAGCGCGGCAACTGGTGGAATACTGCGGGCTGCCCTGGGATGATGCCTGCCTGAGGTTTCATGAACACCGGCGTACCGTCAAGACCGCGAGCCTTGCCCAGGTACGCCAGCCGATTTACGCGAGCTCAGTAGGACGCTGGCGGCGTTACACGCAATACCTGGAACCGCTCAGGCAAGCACTTGCAGGTCGATGAATCCGCGTACGCAACTAGCGCGGTGGCTGATAGGGAGTGGTTTTTAACGTGGTGTTTGCCGGGAGCGCTGAAGTAGTTGTAGTCGAGTTGCTGCCAAGACATTTGTAGATGCCGAAGGTCTGGTCGCCATTAGTGGCGGACGTCAAGGCTGAGACCGTATCGCCGCCCTGTGTCACCGCCTGGTTCATGGCGATCGTCTGCAAGTCTTTTTCCACATCTGACTGCACGCGATTGATGAAGCCTACCCGGTCAGCGACAGATACCGTTGTCTTGCTAAGCAGACGGCAGTTGGCCACACGATCTTGTGGCAATACCATGATGCCTTGTTGTTTCACTTCTGGGCTGGGCGATACCCAAGTGCAACCCGCGATTGCTGTGAGTGCGCCCGCCATGAACAGTGTGCATAATCTTTTCATAATATTTCCGCCCGTTAAATACCTGGATTTGGATCCGCATAGTTTACCGCATGCGCTACAGTATTGCAGAATACCCTATATGTAGTGATGTTTTCAGGTAGCCACCTTGCCGAAAGGATTCGGTATGCGCATGCAATGGATTATCTGGCCATCTGCTTTCCTGCTGTCGCTGACTCTGTCGCCGGCATTCGCTTGGCGTTGCGACCATGGTTTGGTGAATATCGGCGATAGCACCAGTCAAGTGCGTAAAAATGCGGCCCGCCGGATTACGGCTACAGCGATACAGGCAATTATCGGCGCGGCAAGTTCGTTGCCATCGATGAGCGTTGATATTACAACTATCGTCCCTGGCTTTTACTGCAAGGAGCTGCGCTTTCATAAGCGCAGGCTCGAGACTCTGGATACGCCAGGTTATGGATTCAGGCTGGATACGAAGCACTGCGCGCGGCAGGATATCAGTATCGGCATGAGCGCCCACGGATTGGCCAGCCGTTGCGGCAAGCCGAACAGCGAACGCGATCGGTATATACACATCAGCGGCGGCAACGGTTCCGGAGGAAAGCTGGTGATGCACAGGGAAGATTGGACTTACAATTTCGGATCCCAATACCTGTTGCAGAAAGTCAGCATCACCAGCGGGCGTGTGCGGGATCGGGAAACGCTCAGCCCAACCAAATACCATTCAAAGCAGCTGCGTTGATCAGCATTAATGGTTGCTTGCGGCGGACGGCGCTTCGCGCGTGAAGCGCGCAGGCAAGTCATAGAAGCGCAGCTCCATGGGTTTGCCAGTGGCATCCAGGTCGAACGTCACGTACTGGTCAAAGGCCTCATCGTAGAAGCGGTAATGCAGTTTCACTTTAAAGGTGTTGTGGTTCCAGTGAGCCAGGTCGCCGGTAAACTCGGGGTTTCCGAGCCGCAATACCAGATGACCATTCTCCAGTGTGACTCGCGCATCGCCGTTTAGCGGATTACTGTATAAACCGGTGTATTGCCCAAGCGGCAGCGGCGCCGCCCCGGGAATCTTAAAGGCGGCAAGTTTATCTTGCTCGGCTTTATCGGCGATCCCCTGCCGATGTGCCAGTGCCAGCAGTGCACCGTTGGTATCGCGGGGTGGGCGGCCCAGATATTCATCCAGGATGTGAAACAGCAGTGCATTGCGTGCATCATCGTGGTCCATGTTGGTGAGTACCACAACGCCCAGATGCTGATCCGGCAGCATCCCCAGGGCCGAGGCCATGCCATCGATGTCGCCGTTATGCATCACCAGTGTGTGACCGGCGTAGTCCTCCACCACAAAACCCAGTCCATAAGAATAAAAGAGACTCTCAGGATTCATGGCATGCAGCCAGGCACCGATGCCGCTGTCCACCGGGATAATTATCTGCGGGGTTTCCATGTCAGTGATGATTTTCGGATCCAGCACGGTTTTGCCTGCATAGCTGCCGTTGTTGAGCAGCATCAGCAGCCAGTGGGACATGTCGTTGACGCTGGAGTTGATCCCGCCCACTGGCGCCATGGCGTCAGTGTCGTAACGGCGGATCACAGTCACTTGGTTATCCACCTCAGCATGCGGGGCAGCAGCATCTGCAGCGGCACTGATGGCAGCGACGCTGGTATCCGTACGCCGCATATCCAGCGGCACGAAGAAGTGGGAGTGCACGTAGTCTTCCCAGCTTTGTCCGGTGATGGCCGGAATCAGCTGACTGGCCACCAGATACATGGTGTTGTTGTAGCAGAAGCGTGCACGGAAACCGTAGCTGGGTTTGTCGAAGCGCAGGTGCTGGATGATCTGTTCGCGGCTGAAGTCCGTAGTGAACCACATGAAAGTAGGATCGCAGTAGCCGCTGCGGTGGGTGAGTAAGTCGCGAACCGTCAAGGCACGCGTTACCCAGGGGTCGTCGAGCTCGAATCCCTTCAGATACTGTGTCACCGGATCGTCCCAGTGGAGTTTGTGCTCAGCTACCAGTGTACCGAGCGCCGCGGCGGTGAAGGCTTTTGTGATGGAGGCGATGGTGAACAGGGTATCAGCATCCACCTTGCCGGGCTTGCCAAGTTCACGTACGCCATAGCCGCGCGCCAGGACTAACTTGCCGTCTTTGACCACGGCTACGGCAAGCCCCGGTACTTTCCAGTCGGCCATTATTTTCTGCGTGTATGCGTCAAGATCGCTGAGTGGTGCCGCAGGCCTCGATGCGAACGCACTGAAACTTAGACCGCTGATGCAGATGATGAATAGCAGACCACGCAGCTCGCGCATGCTGATCACTCCGAACTCGAATTAGTTTTGAAACTCAGCAGTTCTATATCGAATACCAGCATGCCATGCGGTGCATCGGGACGATTACGATTATCATAAGCTAGGTTCCCGGGAATCCAAACGCGGATTTTTTCACCGCTGACCATAAGCGGCAACGCGTCTTGCCAGCCTTGGATAAGCTTGTTTAACGGAAATGTTGCCGGGTTGGAGTTGCCATCGGGATTGACGGTGCTGTCAAATTTTTTGCCATCCGCGGTCCAGCCGGTATAGGTGACGGTGATTGTGGAAGCCAGCGTCGGATGCTGGTCGCCGTTACCCCGCCTTAGTACCTGGTAAGCGAGTCCGTTCGCCAGTTTGATTGCATTAGAGGGCGGTGCCGCCACGTCAAAAGGTGCTCTATAGGGGTCGGTTGTGCAGCCTGTGAGAAAAATGATTACAGCGATGATCAGCTTTGATTGTAGTCGACGGGTTATGAACAAGGCGGTACTCCAATAAGTATTAATTAATATGCGTCAGCAGTGTGTTTCCCAGCAAACTGCTGGCCAACAGTGTAACTGATTGAATAATTGAGAAAACCCGAAAGCGTATAATACCCATTTAATATCCATTCGTGATGATGTATGTGAAATCTGGAACTTTTATCGGGGCGAAAATGTCCTACCCAGAGATACAGATATTACTGGCATATAGCTCTGCGTAGGATGTAATTGGGAATTTATTGATGCCGATAGCTGAACAAGATTTCCAATCCCACCAGCGCTGGTCGCTGGATGATATCCCGTGGCACAGCATCCGATGTGATTTGGTGGCAAATCAAGAAGAACTTTTTTACCTGGTGACGGTTGCCTCATTCATTGAAATCACCACAGATTTGTACACGCGCAACCTGCTCGAATATTTTGGCGATGATGAGGAAGTAACCGTGTGGCTGGGTCAGCATTGGGAGCATGAGGAATTGCAGCACGGCAACTCGCTCAAGCGCTATGTACAGACGGCTTGGCCGGAATTCGACTGGGAACAAGCTTATGAAGCGTTTCTAGAAGAATATTCCCAATGCTGTCAGGTGGATCTGCTGGAACCCACGCGTAGCATGGAGATGGCAGCACGATGCGTGGTGGAGATGGGTACTGCCTGTAGTTACACAATGTTGAGCACGCTGAGCCCCGATCCGGTACTGAGCACGCTTACTCACCATATTCGCGAAGACGAGATACGTCACTATAAACATTTCTATCATTATTTTCTGCGTTATCGCCAACGCGAAGGCGCGGGTCGCGCCCGCATACTGCGGGCAATCTGGCACCGCCTGAAAATGATTGACAGGGAGGATAGTTTTATAGCTCTCAAACATGTATATCTGGCCAGCCATCCGGGGGAACTGTTCGATATGCGTGTGTACCGTAGCTTGCAGAAGCGCTGTCGGCGCACTGCCGGAAAATATTTCCCACTCAAAATGAGCATCAAGATGCTGATCAAGCCATTGGATCTGAACCCGCAGTTCCAGAATCTGGCGCTGCCGATTCTGGAAGTTATGGCTCGATATATGGTTGCCTGAAGCAGATATCCAATTAAAATACTGAGCGCTATATCCAGTTATTTTATTTGATATTGTTTATCGAGAGAGCTACTTCTTTTTTTTCTTCACAATTCCCGACGTTGTATTGGGCTTTGCCTTGCCCGAATGATGGGGCCGCGATATGCCGTAGCTTCCCCGCCAGATTTTGCCGCGTGCGGTCTTTTTATCGCCTTTACCCATGCCAGTCTCCTGTAGTGCAAATGTATTACAACGATTCCATGCAAGCGGCAATTATAACGTTTAACGAGTATCCGGGCAGGCTCCGGCAAGTCAGGCTATAGCCATGCAGGTATCAGGTTATAGGGCATACGACCCCGGGCATACATTGCCGAAACAGTCATCCGCGCTCTCAATCACCGGTAGTCAGGAATCCGAGCGACTCGTGTGGGGTTATTTCCCGTTCAGCTGCAACTGTAAATACACGCGCAGTGTACAAACCCAGCAGCTGGATATCGTTGGCCTCGATGCGCAGAGCGCTGCCTTCGCGCAGACCCACCACCGGGACCTTTGGATTGGCGTGCACGTATTCTTGCAGTCGCTCGGCACGCGTTTCACCTTGGAAAGCCGGCAGATGCGCGTCGGTATAGTGCGGATTGATCTGGAAAGGTATCAGGTTGAGCGCTTCACAGCGTTCCGGCCATACCACCGGCATATCGTTAGTTGTGCAGATGGTGGGGCAAACTATATTGGAGCCCGCGCTCCAACCAACATATGGAATGCCTGCCCGCACCCGCTGGCGGATGACGGCCAAGAGCTTGTTGGCATATAACTCGCGTAACAGGTGATAGGTGTTACCGCCACCCATAATCAGTGCTTCGGCTTCATTGATTGCTTGTACTGGATCGCCGAATCTATGTAAACCGGTGACTTCATAGCCAATGGCGTTAAAATTAGCGCGCACACGCTCCAAATAATCTTCATAGTTTTTGGATACGCGCGCGTAGGGCACAAACAGTAAAGTACGAGCCCGCGCATTCAGAAAACTGCGTAGATAATCGCGGGCATGCTCCAGATATTCGGTCCCAGCGGTGCGCGAACTGCTGAGCAGCAACAGGCGGCGTTTATCGCGCGTCATAAGTCGTCGTCCCTTGTTTTTGGCTTTAATGACAGCGCTGATTATTAGCTGACTGCTTTTTGTCAAAACTGACAAAATTTGTCAGTTGCGCACCCGTTTAGCCAGGTCGCTGGACATGTCCAATGGCAATCCTATTGCGCAATGAACATATGCTTGAGGCCCTTAAACAGGGCGCCGCCGGCCGTGGAGGGACGGCCGGCGCGCACCTGATCCCCGTCTCCCCGTATAAATACAAGCAATCTGTATGCCAACATTTCATCCAGGTCGTAATTGGAGAATCGCTTGATATGATCCGAATATGGATGATCTTGCTTGCTAAACGAACCCTGTTAAGTATCTCAAGGTCATTCTTAGTCCCGCACCTAGAAGGCGGTGTGCGGAGCCGTATGCGGAGCCGTATATCGTTTGCTGGTGGGTATAAGGTGGTTGCGATACTGTGTAGGTCGGTAATTGGATGGGATTCAATGAAACGCTTCTCATTGTGTCTGTTGGCAGTGTTTCTGGTATTGAGCTTGACACTTGTCCACGCGGCACCGGCGAATTCAAATACAGTCAGTACCATTTCTACGCCGGCGCCAATCACGGCTGCGCATTTCGATGTGGATGCGGCCACCGCTGCTTACATAGCGCAACTGTCACCTGCGGCTCGCGCACGCTCCGACGCCTATTTCGAACACCGCGCCATGATATGGAAGGCGGAAAACATGAATACTCAGGATATCCATGCGGAGGATGCATCAGCACCACCCGGCGCGCGCTGATGCACAGCTTTTAATCCATCATGAAGCTTGGCTTGTATGACTGTTGAACACCGCCTGACCGAGTTGGCCGAACTCCCCATCGGTATCTTCGACTCCGGCATGGGTGGATTGACGGTGTTACGGGCGCTACGCGAACGTCTGCCGTGCGAGCATCTGCTGTATCTGGGTGACACCGCTCGGCTACCGTACGGTACCAATGGATCCGAGACAGTGTCGCGCTATGCTGTGCAAGCCGCATCGCATCTGGTGGAGTGCGGCATCAAATTGCTGGTAATCGCCTGCAATACCGCTTCCGCCGTGGCCATGCCCACGCTCAGCAAACGATTTGCACCCTTGCCGGTAATCGGTGTGGTGGAAGCGGGTGCCGGGGCCGCGGTGGATACATCGAAAAGCGGCCATATCACCGTACTGGCCACCGAGAGTACGGTACGTGGCGGCGCCTATGAGCGCGCCATCAAGTCACGCCGTGCCGACGCGTTAGTTTTCTCGCAGACTTGCTCACTGTTCGTGGCGCTGGCGGAAGAGGGCTGGACCAAAGGCCCATTGGTGGAAGCCGTGGTACGCGAGTATCTGCAGCCGATGTTGGCGGAAAAGAAACGCGAGGGTTTGGATTGCGTGGTGCTGGGATGTACCCATTTCCCGCTGCTGAAAGAAACTATCGCGCATGTGACCGGGCCGGATGTGGCGCTGGTGGATTCCAGTGAAACCGTAGCGCTGGCTGTAGAAAACGCCCTGCGCGCATCCATGCTTGCGCGCACATCTGGCCGCGGCGACGCCCGTTACCTGGCTACCGATGGTCCTGAACGCTTCGCGCGCGTAGGCAGCCTGTTTCTGGGTAAGCCGATCAGCCCGCGGGATGTGGAACTGGTGGATTTATGAGTACCGCGATGCACGCTTTGAATGAACAAACGGCTGCGCGCTTCGCACGCATGGTCATGGAGAACGTGGCGCGGGAATACCCGAATCACATCATGCACATGCTGAATGGTGATGTGGATGCCGTGACGCCGCGTCAGCTGCATCCGGTGTTCTACGGCTGCTACGACTGGCACTCTGCGGTTCACAGTCACTGGCTGCTGGCGCTATTATTGCGCCTGTTCCCGCAAGCGATGTTCGCACCCGATATCCGCCGTCTGCTGGAAAGGCAACTGACAGCGGAAAAGCTGGCAGTGGAGCATGCCTATTTTGAACAACCCCATCGTGCCACATTCGAACGCCCCTATGGACTTGCCTGGCTGCTGCAACTTTCTGCAGAACTTTACGAATGGCAGTCGGCCGAAGCCATGCATTGGCATGCGCTGTTGGAGCCACTGGAAAAAGTAGCCAAGTTACGGTTTGCCGAGTGGTTACCGAAGCTCACGCACCCGGTGCGCAGCGGCGAGCATGCCCAGACAGCGTTTGCGTTGGGCATTATCCATGACTGCGCTCGCATCAATGGTGATACTCAGTTTATGAGCCTGGTGGAAACCTGCAGCCGGGATTTTTATCTACAGGACACTAACGCGCCAATTTCTTATGAACCTTCCGGCCATGACTTTCTGTCACCGGTACTAGCGGAAGCCGATCTCATGCGCCGTGTATTGACAAGGGAAGCTTTTGCACGCTGGCTCAAAACATTCATGCCACAAATCCCACAAACTCCGGATACACCGTGGCTGCGGCCGGTCGTGTCACGTGATCCCTCCGACGGCAAGCTGGCCCATCTGGATGGCTTGAATCTCAGCCGTGCCTGGATGTGCGAAGGCATTGCGAGCGCGCTCCCGGTGAACGACACACGCCGTGGCGCCCTACTGGCTGCGGCGGCAGCCCACGCGCAAGCGGGACTTGCTGCTATACATGATGAACTATATGCGGGCAGCCACTGGCTGCCAAGCTTCGCCGTGTATCTACTGACGCGGCGTGGCATTACATGACCAGTACGCATAATTTCTCAGCATCCGGACGGATGCGGCATCTGGGTTGGCGTTTGCTGACGATCGGGTGGTTATCGTTCCTGGGGACACTGGTTGGTGTGGGTTTTCGCGGCGTTATGAATCCATCCATCACCGCCTTCATGCAACAGCGTCTGTTATATCTGCATGCGCACGGCAATGCGCATGTGCATCTAGATTACCAATGGGTGGATTACAGCGCTATCGCACCGGCCATGCGTCTTGCCGTAGTGGCTTCGGAAGACCAGACATTTCCTTCGAATGACGGGTTCGATTGGCTGGCCATGGAAGAGGCGCTGCAGCATAACCGCGTAAGCCGTTACATCCGCGGTGCCAGCACCATCACCCAGCAGACCGCAAAAAACCTGTATCTGTGGGCCGGGCGCAGCTATTTCCGCAAGCTGCTGGAAGCCTATTTCACTGTGCTCCTGGATACTGAATGGCCCAAGCAAAGGATTCTGGAGATGTATCTCAATACTGCCCAGTTCGACAGCAATGTGTTTGGCGTGGGTGCTGCGGCGCGTCATTTATTCAATAAATCGCCGGTGCAGCTTGACCCGGAAGAGGCCGCACTGCTGGCGGCGGCGCTACCAGCGCCGGACCGCTCCGATGTGGTGGATCCCTCCGACTATCTATTGCGCCGCCAGGCCTGGATCCTGGATCAGATGCAGCAGCTCGGAAGCGATTACCTGAGCGGAATTGAGGCGGCCGCACGCCGCTGAATGTTTCCGTAAAAACGCTGATTTGCACGGCTGCTTGCAACGGGTGATTATTCGGCGTTTGTTGTGAAACGCATATTCATTTGGAGGATCTCATGCGCCGCATCGCCTTGTGCCTACTGATCTTGTTGCCGCTGACCGCCTGCTCATTGCAGGAGAAGCCGGTGCGTACGCTCGAAGCCGTGGTACCTGCCACGGGCATATCGACGTTGGCATTGGGCGTGAACATCGGTGCGGTTACCATCACCCCCAGCACTGA
>Ga0307374_10002543_pt1 | contig 32263 bp, 25 predicted proteins | sample OX3MG_FD_202532 | JGI IMG/M metagenome (GOLD analysis project Ga0307374, IMG submission 202532) | Soil microbial communities from Risofladan, Vaasa, Finland - OX-3 | ecosystem: Environmental > Terrestrial > Soil > Coastal area > Acid sulfate soil | place: Finland: Risofladan, Vaasa | collected... | reverse complement strand
TCCACATTCGACATGACGGTGGGGGCGACGATGCAGCGGACGCCTTCGGCTTCGACAGCCGGGGCCAAACCGGCGTCGGCCTCGTCGATGACCAGTGTGCCCACCCACGACGCATACCACCTGGCCACTCCGACCACCGATGACTCGTACCCCATCTCTCTCATGAGCCGGTCGGCAGGGCCCTTGAGTGCAGCACCGGCGATGATGGGGGAGACACCGACGGTTCGAAGGCGACGACGGCGCAGTTGATCGAGCACTCCCGGGACGGCCAACAGGGGGCCGATGGAGACCACCGGATTGGATGGGCATACGACGATGGTCTCGGCTCCGGCCAGGGCATCGAGCACGCCGGCACCGGGACGGGCCTGGTCAGCGCCCTCGAAGCGAACACCGGACACCGGGACGCCGTGGCGCAGGCGGACGAAGTACTCCTGGAAGCCGACCTCCGGGCCGTCGGCCAGCTGGAGACGGGTCCGGAGCCGGTCATCGGTCACCGGGACCAGCCGAACGTCCACGCCCCACGCCCGCGCCAGCTCCGAGGTGACCTCGCCCAGGGTGGCGCCTTCCGCGAGGCGCTGGGTCCGGTAGCAGTGGGTGGCGAGATCCCGGTCGCCGAGCCTGAACCAGGTGATTCCGCCGAGCCGTTCCAATGAGTCCATGACCTGGAAGGTCTCGCCGGACAAGCCCCACCCGGTGTCGGGGTTGATGGCGTCGGCCAGCGTGTACATCACTGTGTCCAGGTCCGGCGCGATGTGAAGGCCGTGAAGGTTCGTGTCATCGCCGGTATTCACAATTGCGGTGATCTCGGAGGGTGGTACCACCTCGACCAACCCCCGCAGGAGCCGCGCCGCCCCGACTCCACCTGCCAACGCCGCGATCACGAGGTTCGGGCCCGAGGGGGTGAGTTCGGGGTGGTCATCGTGGGGGCAGGCTACCTGGCCCACACCGGGGTACCTGCCCTTGCCGGACCACCTCAGCTGGTTCCGGCCGCGCCGGATGATGTGCAAGGCTCCCTGCGTGCCGCCGGAGCGAACAGCCCCCTCCGACCAGGGTCTACTGTCCGTCGGGTTCGATGCCACCCCGTTGCTCGGCCAGCCCACCGGGGTCGGGGCGTTCTGCGCCGGCGCGTTGTCCGGCTTGTCGGGACTCCGGGAGATCGACGCCTCGGCGTTCGCCGTCAGCTGGCGCCGCCGCAAGGGGATCCGAGGGCTGGTCCCGTCGGGGATCGGCACCGGGCAGCGGGCCATGCCGGCGCGCCCCCTCCATGCCGCGTGGGGGAGGTCCCGCTTCCCACCGATCGAGTGGTTCATCGGTCGCCGCGACGTCGTTCACGGCTCCAACTTCGTAGTGCCGCCGGCCACCCATGCCGCCCGGGTAGTGACCGTCCACGACCTCACCGTGGTGCTCTACCCCGAGCTCTGCGATCCACCCACCCTGGAGTTCCCGGGCCTGGTCCGCCGGGCGGTCGCCGAAGGGGCCTGGGTCCACACCCCGTCGCAATTCGTGGCCGACCAGGTGGTCGCCGACCTCTCCGTCGACCCCGAGCGGGTGCGGGCGGTCCATCACGGAATCCCTCTGGCTCCCGCCGGCGACGGCTCCGAGGCGCGAACGCCGGTCCGGCTCCCCGAGGGGTGCGGGCGCTATGTGCTGGCCATCGGGACCATCGAACCCCGCAAGGACTATCCCCTCTTGGTCTCCGCCTTCGCCGCGGTGGCCGCCGGCCACCCCGACGTGGCCCTGGTGGTGGTGGGCAGCGCCGGCTGGGGGGCCGACCGGTTCCTCGCCGCCGTCGAGTCCTCCCCGGCCCGGTCGCGGATCGTTCGGCTCGGATACCTCGACGACCAGCTGCTGGGAGCGACACTGCGACAGGCGTCGGTGCTCGCCTTTCCTTCGCTCTATGAAGGCTTCGGCTTCCCCCCCGTTCAAGCCATGGCGGCGGGGGTGCCGGTGGTGGCGACCTCGGCCGGGGCAGTGCCCGAAGTGGTCGGCGACGGAGCCTTACTGGTCGAGCCCGGCGACCGTGACGGGCTGGCGGGCGCCATCAGCCACGTCCTGGATGGGGGGACCGATGTCGAGCAACTCGTGGACCGGGGGCTGCGTCGCAGCCAGGCGTTCAACTGGGATGCGTGCGCCAGAGGCCTGGCGGCCCTCTATCGGGATGCGGCCGGGGTCCGTGACGCAGGTGCGCGCAGCCGGGACGGCCGAGGGAGATGAGGTCCATCCACCTGCTCCTCATGGTCGAGCAGCTTCGCAGGCCGGCCCCGGGCGGAATCGGAACCTACGTTCGCGGCCTGCTGAAGGGCATCGATACCCTCGGGCCCGGGGACCGGCCCGACCTCGAGATCCTGGCCAGCCGTCCCCCCGGTGCTCGGCGCCACCCGGCTCCCTTGGATGGCCTGGGCCATCCATTGCGCGGCCCACCCCTTCCGGGGCCGCTGTTGACCCGCGCCTGGGACCACGGCCTCCTTCGTGCTCCTCGGGGTTTCGACGTGGTCCACGCCTCCTCGCTCTCGACCCTCGAGCCCGGCCGGGCCGCCCTGGTGGCCACCGTTCACGATCTGCTGTGGCGACGGGTTCCCGATGCCTACCCGGACCGAGGACGGGCCTGGCACGAGGCGGCGCTCCGCCGCGCCCTGCGGCGGGCCGATCGATTCATCGTGCCGGCAGAAGCGGTGGCCGACGACCTGCAACAAGCCGGCGTCCAGCGGGACGCAATCACGATCATCCCCATGGGGTCCGATCACCTACCTCCCCCTGACCTCGCCGCGGCCGGCACCCTCTTGTCGCGCCTGGGGGTGAACGGGCCCTTTCTCCTGAGCGTGGGCACGCTCGAGCCCCGCAAAAACCAGGCTCGACTGATCGAGGCCTACGAGCACGTGCGGGGCCGGCTCCCCGAGCCGTGGCCGCTGGTGATGGTGGGGCCGAGCGGATGGGGTCACCAGGTGAAGCCCAGGGCCGGCGTGGTGCTGGCCGGATCGGTCTCGCCTCCGGAGCTTTCGGCGCTGTACTCCATGGCCCGTCTCCTGGCCTACGTCCCGCTGATCGAGGGATTCGGCCTGCCCCCGGTCGAGGCGATGGCGCTGGGCGCACCGGTGGTGGCCAGTCCATTACCGAGCACGGCCGGCGCCGCCTTCGAGGTCGATCCCCATGACGTCGAATCGATCGCCGCGGGGCTGCTGCGGGTGGCCACCGATGACGACGAGCGGTCCCGCCTGCAATCGCGGGGGCTGGACCGCTCGTCTGAGTTGACCTGGTCGGCGGTGGCCCGGCGACATGTCGCGGTCTGGAACGGGGCGCTCGACCCGGCGCGGGACCCGTCGCGTGGGTGACCGTGGGCTCCGCCTCTCGGTCGATGTCACTGCGGTTCCGGAGCGCCCGGTCGGCGCAGGCCAGTACACGCTGCAACTGGTCCGCACGCTGGCCGCCCGATCCGATATCGACCTGGTGCTTCTCACCCGGCGGTCGGATCACCCCCGGTGGCACGCAGCGGCCCCAGGGGCCGAGGTGGTCGCCGCCGCACCCGACCCCCGCCCGCTGCGGCTCGCCTGGGAGCAGACCCGGCTGCCCGGCCTTCTGGCCCGCAAGTCGGTCTCGGTGCACCACGGCCCGCACTACACGATGCCCGGGCGCTCGCCGATCCCAGCGGTGGTCACCATCCACGACCTGAGCTTCTTCGAGTCTCCGCAATGGCACCAACGATCCAAGGTGCTCCTCTTCCGCCGGGCCATCGCCTTGGCGGCACGGCGGGCCGCCGCCGTGGTGTGCCCGAGCCGGGTGACCGCGGCGGAGCTGGATCGCTGGTGCCGGGTGGATGCCGAGGTCTTCATCGCCCACCACGGGGTGGACACCGGCCGGTTCCGGACCGACGAGCCCCACGAAGGGGCCGACCGCGCGTCCCTGGCCCTCATCGACGCCCGCCTGTCCGACGACCGCCCCTTCCTCCTGTTCGTGGGGACCCTCGAGCCCCGCAAGGACGTGCCGACCCTGGTACGTGCCTTCGCCCGCATTGCCGATCGGCAGCCGGACGCCCTGTTGGTGCTGGCCGGCGGGGCGGGATGGGGCGGGTCCGAGATCGACCAGGCGATCCAGGCGTCAAGGGTGACTTCCCGTATCGTCCGCACCGGGTACGTGCCCGACGATGCGGTCCCGGCCCTGCTGCGTTCGGCTGCCGCGGCGGTGTATCCGGCGCTCTACGAAGGATTCGGTCTGCCTGCGCTCGAAGCGCTGGCGTGCGGTGCGCCGCTGGTGACGACGGCCGGCACCGCGATGGAGGAGGTGGCCGGGGGAGCTGCCACGCTGGTGGCTCCCGGGGACGCCGCGGGACTGGCAGAAGCCTTGGACGCCGAATTGTCCGGTCGGGCGGGGAGCGGGCCGGCCGACGCCGGGCGCCGTCAACGTGGCCTGGAGATCGTGGCCCGGCACAGCTGGGAGATGAGCGCCGACCGGCACGTCGAGGCCTACCGTCACGCGGCCCGACGGCCGGCGCCCCCCTGAGATGATCGTGGCGGCCCCCAGCCAGTAGGGTCACCGTCGTGCGATCCCTCATCACCGGTGGTGCCGGCTTTGTCGGCCACTGGCTCGCCGACCACCTTCGCTCTCTCGGCGACCAGGTGGTGGCCATCGACCGGGAGGTGGACGTCACCGATCCATCGGCACTGTTGGCGGCGGTGTCCGACGCCCGACCCGACGCCATCTACCACTTGGCGGCCCTGACCCACGTCGGAGAGTCGTGGGACGAACCGCTGCGGGTGTTGGAGGTAAATGTCATCGGGACGGCCGCCCTCCTGGCCGCGGCCAGGGAGTGCGGTACCGATCCCCGAATTCTGGTGACCAGCTCGGCCGAAGTCTACGGACCCGTCACCGACCCGGCGCTCCTCCCCCTCACCGAAACGTCGCCGACCGCGCCGCTGACTCCCTACGCGGCGAGCAAGCTGGCCGTGGAGGCCATCGTCTCCCAGGCCGGGCGCGGGCACGGCCAGCACGTGATCACGGTGCGACCGTTCAACCACATCGGTCCGGGCCAGACCCCGAGCTTTGCCGTTCCCGCGCTGGCCAAGCGCATCGTGGATGCCGAGCGGCGCGGCGCCCTGACCATCCCGGTGGGCAACCTGTCGGCTCGGCGGGACTTCACCGATGTCCGGGACGTCGTGAGGGCGTACCGCCTGCTGGTCGAGGTCGGCCAGCCCGGCGACGTGTACAACGTCTGCTCGGGGGTCGACGTGTCGATCCGGGAGATCGCCGACGGGCTCCTCCGCCTGGCCGGCACGTCACTGGCGTTCGAGACCGATGCGGCGTTGATGAGGCCGGTGGAGGTCCCCGTGCTGCGAGGCGATCCGGGCCGCCTGGTCGAAGCGACGGGTTGGAAGCCGGAGATACCGCTGGACGAGACCCTCGCCGACGTGCTGGCCTACTGGCGTGGGCGGCCCGACTGAGCTACCGGTGCTCCGGCCGGAAGGAGCGGGTGATCCGTAGGCGGATCGGGCGCCCGGGGAGTTGCGTGCCGTGACCCATTTCGCCGACAGCAGAACGGCCCGCCAGGGGCGGGCCGTTCTGGCTCGTAGAACTCAGGCCGAGATGCTCAGGCCGTGATCGATCAGGCCGTGATCGATCAGGCCGTGATGCTCAGGGCGTGATGCTCAGGCCGACGGGATCAGGGTACGCAGCTGGGTACGGGCTTCCTTGGCCTGGACATGGGCCTGCTTGGCCAGGTCCCGAGCCTGCACCGGAAGGCGGTCCTCCAGGGGGGCGACGGCCGTCTCCAACCGCTCGATGATCTCCTCGAACCGCTCCATCAGTCCCTCGACCGTGGTGTCGACGTTGTGAAGGGCCCCGCTCAGGTCGCTGCGCACCGCGTTGAAACGGTCCTCCAACCCGACCTTCGGGTCGGCCAGGCGCTTGCGCAGCTCTTGACGCTGCACCTGCACCTGCTGGAAGCCGAGCACGCCCGCACCGATGACCACGTAGGTGGCATCCTTGGCGACGGCGGCGACGTCCTTGGCCGCCCGACTGAAGTCGGCGTTGATCTCCGGCATCTTGATCTCTGGCATCGTGTTCTCCTCGTATCGGTGAAGGGCATCCAAGCGAGTTGGAATGCACCGGAGGGGCGCCGGCGTGGGCATCATGGCCCTGCGGCCCCGCCTCTCGTGATGGATACAACTGTATACGGAGTGATAAACATTTGCAAGCACTCTCGGCAACTCGGGCAATTTATGCCTCTGAACAGGGGAGACACCATTTCGCCGTCCCGGCCCGATAGCCTCTGACCCTTGATGGAAACGCTGGCACCGCCGGTTGTCGCCGTCGTCGTCGCCCACGATCCAGGCCCGTGGTTCGAGGAGACGCTGACTTCTCTCGCAGCCCAGGACTATGCGGAGCTCTCGGTGCTGGTCCTCGACTCGGGCGGTCGTGACGACCTCACCGCCCGGGTCGCGGCCGTGTTGCCCACGGCCTACGTGCGCCGTTTCGAGAAGAACCGAGGCTTCGGGGCCACGGTGAACGAGGTGCAGGCCATGGTCGCCGGGGCGGACTACTTCCTGTTGTGCCACGACGACGTGGCCCTTTCGTCCGATGCCGTGCACCTGATGGTCGAAGAGGCATTCCGCTCGAACGCCGGCATCGTCTCCCCGAAGGTGGTCAGCTGGGACGACCCCGAGCGCCTGGTCCACGTGGGGATGATGGTGGACAAGGGGGGTTCGGTGGTGGAGCGCGTGCAGGCCCACGAGATCGACCACGGCCAGCACGACGCGGTCCGCGATGTCTTCGTCGCTCCCGGCGGGTCCACGCTGATCAGAGCCGATCTGTTCGAAGAGCTCGGGGGCTTTGACACCGACATCGTGGCCATGGGTGAGGACCTCGACCTGTGCTGGCGGGCCCAGGTGGCGGGAGCCCGGATCATCGTTGCGCCTGACGCGCAGGTCCGACATCTGGAAGTGCTGGCCGGTGGGTCCAGGCCAATGGATGCGGCGCTGGTGTCGGCCGGTCCGGGTCGCCCATCGAGGCACCCGGTCACGCTCCAGGAGCTCCAGCGCCGCCATGAGCTCCTGGCCGTGTTCAAGTGCTACAGCCGCCTCCACCTCGTGCGGGTGGTGCCCCAGATCGCGATCCTGGCCCTCGGTGAGGTCATCGTCGCCGGGGTGGCCGGCAACAGGGCCCGGGCCCGGGCCGTGGTCCGGGCGTGGCGCTGGAACCTCGGCCGGCTTTCGGCGATCGGTCGGCAACGGAAGGAGCTGAAGGGGCATCGCCGGCTGAGCGACAAGGAAATCCGGCTGCTCCAGGTGGGGGGCAGTGCCCGGCTCTCCACCTACGGGCGCCGGGTGTTCCAGAGCGGTTTTCACGGTGCCCACGCCGACGAGCTGGCGGCGGCCGAAGGTGCCCGCCCGTCGGGAGCGGGCCCTACGGGCACGTCGTCGGGCTGGAGACGGCCTGTCGCCGGCGGCATGGCCCCGGGGGCAGTAGGCGAACCCGCCCAGGCGGTATCCGGGCGGGGTCGGGTCACCCCGAGGGTGCGGGCGACCGTGTGGCTGTCGGCAGCAGTGGTCGCGTTGATCGGGAGCAGAGGTGTCGTCTCCGGGCACCTCCCGGCCGTCGGACAGTTCACACCGTTCCCGAGCTGGTCGTCGACACTGTCGATGTTCGCCTCGGGGTGGCGTCCGTCCGGAGTCGGGACGACGGCGCCGGCCTCCCCCGCCCTCGGGCTGGCCGGACTGGCCGGCACCCTCGTGCTGGGGGCCATGGGACTCACCCAGAAGCTGATGATCTTCGCCTGCGTCCCCCTCGGTGTGTGGGGGCTGGTGCGGCTGTTGCGACCCTTCGGCTCCCAGCGCGCCTCCCTCGTCGGCGGACTTGCGTATCTGGCCGCGGCCCTGCCCTGGAACGCCCTCGCCCTGGGGCGGTGGGGGGCCCTGGTCGTCTACGCCGGCGGGCCCTGGGTACTGGCCCTGTTGTTCGGGGCCACCGGCACCGCCCCGTTCGCCCGGATAGGGCCGGGAGCGGGGCGCATCCTCACGTCGGACCTCGATGCCGTCGACCCGGCCGGCCGGCGGCCGTCGGCGCTGCGGCGGTTCTCCGCCTGGACCGTCCGCCATGGAAGGGTCCGAAGCGTGGTGGCACTCGGCCTGCTCGAGGCGGTGCTCGTCTCGTTCGTCCCGGCGGCCGCCGTCGTGGTGCTGCTGGCCGCTCTGGCCCTCGCCCTGTCCTCCCTCGTCTACGGCGACTGGCGTTCCACCGGCAAGGCGGCCGCCCTGGCGGCCGGTTCGACGCTGGTCGCCGCCCTGATCTGTCTGCCCTGGCTCATCGGGGTGCTGTCAGCCGGCCGAGGTGCGGTGGCGGTCTTCGGTGTCCCGACGCCCGTCTCCGAGGCGGCGTCGTGGGGATCCCTCCTCCGCTTCGCCGTCGGCCCCATCGGGGACTCGCCGCTGGCATGGGGGTTTGCCGCGGCGGCCGTCGTGCCCTTGGTCCTGGCCCGGGGGGAGCGGTTCCGGTGGGCGGGCCGGCTGTGGTCGATCGCACTGGTCTTCTGGCTCGCGGCCTGGGCCACCGGCCGGGGTTGGACGGGCGGCCTGGCCATCGATCCGCTCGTGTTGCTGGGACCGGCGGCGGTTGCCGTCGCCGCCGCCATCGGGCTGGGGGTGGCCGCTTTCGAGGAGGACCTGCGGGCGGCCGATTTCGGGTGGCGTCAGCTGGTGACCGTCGTCGCCACCGGTGCCGTCGTGCTGGGGGCGGCACCGACGCTGGTCGCGGCCCTTCCCGGTCGATGGGGACTCCCCATTGACGACTTCCGTCAGTCGGTGACCTGGATGCGCGGGCAGGCGACCAACGGCTCGTTCCGGGTGCTGTGGCTCGGGGACACGCGATCGCTGAACCAGGGCTCGTGGAGCGCGGGGGAGGGGCTGGCCTACGCCACATCTGACGACGGTGCCCCGGATGCCAGGTGGCTGTGGAACGCCGCTGGCCCCGGCCCGGCCGTGGGCCTGGCCGGGGCCATCACCTCGGCCCGGACCGGCCGCACCGATCAGCTGGGCCGTCTGCTGGCCCCGGCCGGAGTTCGCTATGTGGCCCTTCTGACCTCGCTGGCGCCGGAGATCGTCGGCGAGCAGACGCCCGAGGTCTATCCGGTGCCCGGCGATCTCGCCCCCGCCCTCGACCGCCAGCTCGACCTCAGCCCGGTGGTCTCCGGCACCGGGATCACCGTCTACGCCAATGCCGACTGGGTGCCGGTCCGGGCAGAAGTAGCCGGCGGGAAGGGCGCCGCCGTCACCCCGCCGGGCCCGGGGGTCCTCGCCAGTCCATCGGGATCCGGCATCCTGGCCGGTGCCACACCCGTGCTCCCGGGCCGGGCTGCATCCCGTTCCTACACGGGCCGCCTCTCGGTGGGCACCGTGCATTCGGCGTTGGCCCCGGCCGGGCGGTGGGCCCTGACCGGTCCGCAGGGTACGCCCGAGAGCCGGACGCCGTCGTTCGGTTGGGCGGCGAAGTATCGGGTGACCACCGCAGGAGTCGGGTCGCTGCACTTCGACGGCGGGGTGGTGGGGCCGGCCTCGTTGCTCTTCTCGATCGCCGCCTGGACGGCGGCGATCATCTTTCTCACCGGCCGCTGGGGCCGCCCTTGGCAGCGGAGACGGAACGGGCGCCGCCGCGCCGGCGGCCGCGGACCTGGCGGTGCCTCCGGGTCGGGGCCTGAGCCCCCCCCTGACGGGAGCCCGGTCCCGGAGCGGGACTCATGACCGGAGCAGGCGGGCCGGTGCCCGGCACCGCCGGGACTGACGTTCCAGACGGGAGCGCCCTCTCTGCGGTCCGAAGGTCCCGCCACAGCGCCCTGCGACCGGTTCGCGGCCGATGGGCGGCCATCCTCTCGGTGGCCGTCGTGGTCATCGGGGCAGCACTGATCGACGCCGCCTTCCCGGTCTCGTCTGCGCCACCCGGACCGGGGCCGGGCGACGGCGTGCCGGTGGCCCCGGTCGACGCGTACTCGTCGTCGGCCTTCTGCTCGGTCGGGACCGGGACGGCGGCCGGCAGCACGATCTATTTGACCAATTCGACACCCGACCCCGTCACCGGCGTGATGACCTCGATCGGGCCGGCAAGCACCAGCGGTGTGGTCCCGACCGTGCGTCGCCGTGTGGATGTGCCGCCCTTCGCCACCGGCGCGGTGGATCCGTCGGCCGGGCTTCCTGCGGGCAGCAACTCCACCTCATTCGTGTTCGCGGGCGGGGGAATGGCTGTCAGCCAGGTCGTCTCCGGGCCCAACGGATGGAGCACGGCGCCCTGTGCGTCGCAGGCGTCTCCCCGGTGGGCATTCGCCGGAGGATCCACATCAGCCGGGAACACATTGGCCCTCTCCCTCTTCAATCCGACCGCCTCGGAAGCCGCCGTGAACATCTCGTTCCTCACGAGCTCCGGACTGATCACCCCACAGGCGTATCAAGGGTTGGCGATCCCGGCGGGACAGATGGTCGTGGAGAACGTTGGCGATTTCGTGCAGAACGCGGCGGACATCGCCACGCTGGTCACCACCCAGTCGGGTGACCTGGTCAGCACCGAATTCCAGCAGTGGTCGTCGGGCCCCACTGCGGGAGTGTCCATCCGATTGGGTGCACCCGCGCTGTCGACGACCTGGCGGTTCGCCCAGACCACCATCACGCCGGGATCCAATGCGAGTTTTTATCTGGCCAACCCGACCGGCAACCCGATCGTGGCGACCATCGGATTAGGGCTCTCGTCGGGCTCGGTCGTGCCCCGGAACCTGGTCATCGGGCCGCTCTCCGTCTCGGCGTTCACGGCGTCCGGGTCGGCAGACGTGCCCCAGGACGTTCCCTTCTCGGTGACCGTCACGTCGTCGGCGCCCATCGTGGTCGGTCGGTCGGTGCAGGCGGCCACCGGGGGCGCCCTACCGGTATGGGGTTCGTCCTCCGCGACCGCCACCGTCGCCGACCGCTGGCTGGTCCCCGCGCCGGGGGTGGCGGGTGCTCCAGGGACGGCCGGCGCCACCATCGACAGCCTGGCGGTGGCCAACCCGGGACCCGACGCCGCCCGGGTCACCGTTTCACTCCTGGGTGGGAGACGTCCGACCGCCGTGGTCATGATCGCCCCCGGCGGGTTGGCCGTCCTCGGCCCCCATCAGGTCGGGGGGCTCTCCGTGCTCTCGGTGTCGGCCTCCCGACCGGTCTACGTGGAAGAGGACAGCGGGCCGACCGGCGCGCCGGGAGTGGTCAGCTCGGCGGGATTCCCCTTCGTCGGGTGACCGGGTCGTCGAGGGGCCTCCGCGGATCAACCGTGCTGCCACATCCGGGCCTGGAGGGTGCGGGTTCCCGGAAGGGCGGCTTCGTCGAGCCGGGCCAGGTCGTCCTCGTCGATGTGCCAGCCGAGGGCTCCGGCGTTCTCCTCGGCCTGGCCCCGGTTCTTTGCGCCCGGGATGGGGACGACACCTTTGGCCATCACCCAGTTGAGCGCCACCTGGCTCGGGAGCTTGCCGTCGTGCTTTTCGCCGATCCGCCGGAGCTCGGCGACGACCCCCTCGACCACCGCCATCGGGTGGTTGGAGAAGTTCCGCTTGCCAGGCGGGGGGTGGGCCGCGGAGTACTTGCCGGTCAGCCGGCCCTGGCCGATCGGGGAGTAGGCCATCGGCAGCACTCCCATCTCCCGGCACGCCGCCAACAGCCCGGTGGTCTCGGGAGCGCGTCTCAACAGGGAGAACTCGATCTGGTTGGTGGCCAGTCGCATCCCTCGGCCGCGCAGCGCCTCGGACATGGCGTGTGTCTCCTTGACCGAGTAATTCGAAACTCCCACGGCCTTCACCAGGCCCGCCTGGTGTGCGGACGCCAGGGCGTCGGCCAGGGCCGCGTGTGACCGGAGGCTGATCGGTCCGTGGATCTGGTAGAGATCGACCGCCGGTAGGCCGAGACGCCCCAACGAGGCCCGGAGGGACTTGAGCAGGGCGCCGCGAACCTGCAACTTCCACGGCGAGGGCATGAACTTGGTGGCGACGACGGCCGAGGCCGCCCGCTGCGGGTCGCGGGCGAGCATGTGGCCGATGATCCGTTCGCTCTCTCCCCGGCCGTAGACCTCGGCCGTGTCGAACAAGGCGGCTCCGGCATCGACCGAGGCGTCCCATGCGCCTTGGATCGAGTCGCGGGTCAAGGTGGTGTCGTAGCCCCCCATACCCCAGGTCGAGCGGTCCCCCCAGGCCCAGGTGCCGACGCCGATCAAGGGGACGGTGACGTCAGAACCGCTGAGCTTGTAGCCGTCGGGGAGCATCCCTGCACGGTACCGGATCCGCTCGGAGAAGAGGAAGCCGAGGGATACGGTTCGCCAGTGATGGATGGGCCAGGCGACAACGACGGTGGCGGTCCCGCCGAGGGCCGTCTTCGAATTCGCCGTCGATCTGGACCGCGACCGGCAGGCCGACCCCAAGATCGGCAGGGTGGGGGCGACGGTCAGGTCCGGGGATGGAGGCACGGTGGGGTTCTCGGGCCGCACCAAGGGACTGCCGGGCCCGCCGACACCATCCCCTCACGGTCGACGCCGGACACCCGGGTCATCAGCCGGCCGAACGAGTCGGGCTTCCGACGACACAGGGCAGTGGTCGCGATGCGGCAGCTCGCGGCGACGAAGTCACGAGTGCAGCTCGACGGAGATCCGATCGTCGCCGAGTTCCTTCCCCGAGAACTTGCAACCGGCAGCCTTCGCCACACGCATGACCATCTCGGCATTCGAGGCGCTCACCGCCATATGGCACGAACCATATGAGTTGAGCCGCTCCCAGAGCACACCTATTTCGAATCCCCGGACGAATTCCGGGTCGTCTGTGTCAAACCGAAGCTCCGCATCCATGGGGAGAGCATCGTCAAAGGGGCTCCCGCCCTTAAGTGGCGCCCGGCGGCGGCCTCGCTCCAACCCTCCGTGCCTCGGGCCGGCTCAGGTGCCAGGAGGGGCCGACGGGGCCGGTACAACGGTGATGTTGACGGCAAATTCGCCTGCCCGGAGCCCGCTCCCGGAAGAGGTCGTGCTGGCCGACTCGACCTGCACGGTCCATTGTGCATTTTCGGCGGTGAAGATCGAACCGGTCACCGTCACGGTGGTCGGAGGAGAGCCGGCATTCGGCGTGGATCCGTTGGTGACCGGCGAAGAACCGGCCTGGACGTTGGTGATCGCATAGCCGGACGAGCGGAGCTTCGATTCGTAGGCCGTCGTCCCGGTGCTGATGGAGCCGGTGACGGCGAAGCCCACATCCCAGTGGTTGTCCGTTCCGCCGCCGATGAGGACCCGGGAGTTGTCGGGAACCGGAACACCGGTCGGGAATCCGGCCGGGAGCGAGCCGTTGGCGCCCGAGAAGCTGTGACCGAAGAAGTTGCCACTCACCTGGTGCTTGCTCACATGCAGGCTGCATCCGGAGGCGACGAGACCAACCGAGACGGCCACGGCCAGGCACACGGCCGCAGCGGGCGACCACCGTGCGGGGGAGTGCGCCGGCATCGCCCCGCTGGGACCGCCGGGGGCCACCACGGCCGTCTTCGCAGCCGCCGGACCGGTCGGACGGGTCGGAGTCTCTGTACCCGCCGTACCCGTCCTCCGTCGCATGTGGCGGCCTCCCCGCGCTCCGTCAGGCGCCATCGGTCCAAATGCCGAGGACGTCCGTCCGTCATTCATGAGTCTCGCATCCAAGGCCGGGAACGACTTGCCCTGCGGACACTACCGCCTGGCCTGGCAGAGGACCGAGGACCGTGGACGACTGTTGGCGAGGGGGGCTGGCGAGAGGGGCTACGGAGCCAGCACGGTGACGAAGTCCCGCGTCCAGCCGACCTGGTACTGGTCGGCTGGACGGTTCTGCCCGGGTATGCCGGCGGCCAGCGGCGCGCCGGGAGCCGGAGCTGACGCCAATTGCACCCATTCCGGGTTGATGTCGAGCTGCATCGCCACGGTCGCCCCAGCGCTCACCAGGGCGTTGGTCAGATCCAGGGGGAGGGCTTGCATGCCGGCGGAGTAGATCAGGTTTCCCGCCGCGTCCTCTCCCAGGGCGCTGCGGGCCACGGCGGCTACCCCCCCGACAGTCGACCCCCATGCTCCGATGTCGGCGATCCGGGGACTGGGCCGACCTGCGTTGACCAGAGTCGTGAGGTTCTGGCGAACACTCGCCACCTGTTCCCCGGGGACAGGCACGCCCTGGCCCCAGATGCCGACCCGGGCGGCGCCACTGGTGTCGATCACCAGGCTGGCGGCGCCGGGCACCAGGGGGACCAGCACCTGCCCGTTCAGCTCGAACCCGCCGACGCCGGCGTTGGCCTTGAACCCACCGTTGAAGGCGGCCAACAGAAGGGGGGCCTCATGAGGACCGATGGTGGATCCGTTGTCCGGAGCCACCATGGCCGCGCCCGTCGGTGGGTCGGAGCTGCCCGCATGGAGGTTGAATCGAGTGAGCCCGACCCGGAAGCGGAAGGTCGTGATGACGTCTCCGGTCGACTGGGGAGACGACCGGCGGTCAACCGCAATCGCTCCGTTGACCAGAGAAACCGGTGTCCACCCTGGTTCCTCCGCGGTGGTTGTGGTCGTCGGCCGAATCGTCGCCACCGTCGTCGACGGAGGGACGGCCGCCTTCGTCGGAGCGCTCGAGCCCCTGGCGACCGACGTGCACCCCGCCACCACCAGCACGGCGGCGGTCACACCCAGCATCACACCCGGCATCACCCACGGCCTGACCGGCCCCGCTGCATCTGGCCTCGCCCGAACCACCTGCGTCGTCACGGGCAGTGAGCTTAGGAGCCGGTCCACCTCTGCCGGCATCGCCCCCCCGGCGACCGCACGCGATCCGGCGACATCACCGCGCGCATGCTGCTGGCGGCCATGTCCGAGGCCGGGTGGGCGGTCGCCGCCTCGCCCGAACCGGCGGTGGAGCGCGAGCGGGTCGGCGCGCTGGTCATGCGGCTGGTGACCGGACTGCGGTAGCCGGCTCCGGCGATCAGGCGTACGTCCGCACGAGGGCGAGGACCGCTTCGACGTCTGGACCCACTCCGCGCAGTGACGTGGCCGAAGGTTCGACTCGCCGGGCCGCGACTGCGCACAGGTCGGCGGCTGGTCCGGAGATGGTGGTGACGGCCGGCCCGTCCGGGAGGAAGTCCCACTCGTCACCGTCCGGCGATACCAGCCGGAATGCCACCGGTCCGGCCCCGGCCCGGCCGGCCGATGTGAAGGCATAGGGAAGCGTCCGCCAGGCCAGCCGGGCGATGGGCCGGAGGCGGTCGGTGGCCGTGAGCTCGGCGCCGACGGCGCCGGCCACGTCACCGGCGTGGATCCATGTCTCGGCCAGCCGGGTGGTGGCCAGCGTGCGGGCCGACAATTCGCCGGCAACCCAGTCGACCCGGGTGGACAGGTCCATGGCATCGAGAACCCCGACCAGGCGACCCGCCCCCGAGGACCAGCGCTCGGCCAGCGCGGCGCTCGGCAGTCCCCGCTCGCCTGCGACCATCGATGCGGCGCCGTCGTCGACCGAGGCCGCATCCCTCCACCCGGGAGCCAAGCCGGCGATCACCTCGGAATAGCTCCCGGTGGCGCTGGCGATGGCCATCTCGTCCGTCTGTGCCAGGTGGAGGACCACGTCGGCGACGTCCCAACCCTCGCAGCGGGTGGTGGCGTGCCAGTCCGGCTCGGTCAGGCCGGCCAGGAGGCCCGCCAGCTCAGCGTGTTGGGCGGTGAGGGCAGCGACGGCGGGGTCCACTGGCTCACACCATAGGGCTCCCACCGCAGGCCACGCCGGGGGGGAGGGGCACCGCCGTGCCCGCTACCGGGAGGCCGGTGGTGGGGGAGGAGGCCAGGGGGCCTTCTTCGGCCAGGGGCCGGACGGTTGCGCCGGGATCGGCGATGGCGCCTGGGGCCAGTGTGCGGCCGGGTCAGGGGGGGGCGGCCACGGGGCGGGGCCGGCCTGGCCCTCGCCGGACCTCTGTGCCGGGTCGGCCGGGTCGGCCGGCTGTGCCGGTTCGGCCGCGCTCTCCTGATCGGAGGAATGGGCGGCACGCGAGATTCCGCCGCCGGCGGACACCTCGGCCTCACCCCGTCCGCCCTCGGGGGACCCGGTCGGGGCCGGCGCCTCCCTGGTCCCGGCCCCGTCTCGAGGGTCGGCCCCGTCTCGAGGGTCGGCCCCGTCGGCCGCTCCCGGGGCAGTCCCGTTGGTGCCCCCCGGAGGTCCGTCGACGTTGTCGGACCCGGTCGGACCGTGCTGGGCGGCGACGAAGATCGGAGGCACCGTCTTGACACCGTGCTCGTGCACCGGCCGCCCGTAGGCGGTGTCCACCAGCTGACCGACGGTCTCGCCGTCGATGGTCTCCTCGTCGAGCAGTGCCCGGGCCACCGCGTCGAGGCCACCCCGGTGGCGGGCCAGCACTTCGAGCGCACGCTCTTCTTGGGCCCGGAGGATGAGCTCCACCTCGTCATCGATGACCTGGCTGGTGTGCTCGGAGTAGTCCCGAGTGTGCATCAGGTCCTCACCCAGGAAGACCTGTCCCTGGGATCCCCAGGCCATGGGGCCGATCTTGTCGCTCATCCCCCATTCGCGGACCATCTTGCGGGCCAGTTCGGTGTTGCCGACCAGATCGTTGCTCGCCCCCGTGGACAGGTCGCCGTAGACCAGCAGCTCCGCGGCCCGACCGCCCATGCGCACGGCCAGCGAGTCCTCGATGTGCTGGCGGGGGTGGATGTGGCGCTCCTCCATGGGGAGCTGCATGGTCACCCCGAGGGCCATGCCGGTCGGCAGGATGGTCACCTTGTGGACCGGATCCGCATCGGGCAGCACATAGGCGAGCACCGCGTGCCCTCCCTCGTGGAAGGCCACCCGCTCCTTCTCCGCACCGGACAGGACGAGGCTCTCGCGTCGTTGGCCCATCAGGACCCGGTCCCGTGATGCCTCGAAGTCGACGTTCTGGATGACCGTGGAGCCCCGCCGCACCGCGTGCAGGGCGGCCTCGTTGACCAGGTTGGCCAGGTCGGCGCCGCTCATGCCGGGGGTGCCGCGGGCGACCGTGCCCAGGTCGACGCTTGGGTCGACCCGCTTGTCCTTGCAGTGGACCTGCAGGATGGGGAGGCGCTCATCGAGGTCGGGAAGGGGAACCACGATCTGGCGGTCGAATCGGCCCGGCCGCAGGATGGCCGCGTCCAGGATGTCAGGGCGGTTGGTGGCGGCCATGACCACGATGCCCTCGGTCGGGTCGAACCCGTCCATCTCCGAGAGCATCTGGTTGAGGGTCTGCTCACGCTCGTCGTGGCCGCCCCCGAGCCCGGCGCCCCGCTTGCGCCCGATCGAGTCGATCTCGTCGATGAAGACGATGGCCGGTGCCTGCTTGCGGGCGGTGGCGAAGAGGTCCCGGACCCGGCTGGCGCCCACCCCGACGAACATCTCCATGAAGTCCGATCCGCTGACCGACATGAAGGGCACGCCCGCCTCACCGGCGACGGCCCGGGCCAAGAGGGTCTTGCCGGTGCCCGGGGGCCCGACGAGCAGTATGCCCTTGGGGATGCGAGCGCCTATCTCCTTGAAGCGGGCCGGCGTCTTGAGGAAGTCCACGACTTCGCTGATCTCGAGTTTGACCCCGTCGTATCCGGCCACGTCGTCGAAGGTCGTCGACGGCCGCTCGGTCGAGTACAGCTTGGCCTTGGAACGGCCGATGGACATGATGCTCCCCATCTGACCCTGCGCCTTCCGGCTGACGTAGAAGAAGACGGCGCCGATCAGCACGAACGGGAGGACCCAGCCCAGGATTCCGACCAACGGGTTCGAGGTCGGGGTGACCAGTTTGTAGTTGGAGCCGAGGGGCTTGAGCGCATTGAGCTCGGAGTCGGTCACCGGATTGGGCCCGTTGACCGTGTAGGAGCGGCCGTCCGCCAAGGTGCCGGTGATCACACCGGTGGTCTGGTCGATCGTGGCCGTGTGGATCTGCTTGCCCTGGATGTCGGTGAGGAACGTGTTGTAGGTCAGGGGGTTGGTGCTGGCCTTGTGCAACAGGTTGGGGACGATGAGGACGGACAGCACGGCGATGGCGATGACCGCGTAGATCACCATCCGGTTCTTGTTCTGGCCGGGCGCTTCCTGTCCCGGACCCCCCGTCCCAGGGGGACCGCCGGGCGCATTCGGGTTGGGCGGAGTCACCCCTTCATGCTATTCGCACCGGGCGTCATTTGAGGCATCGCCCAGGGCTTGAGGCCTGCTGCCGCCTGCGTTCGGGGTTCGATCGGTATCGTGACAGGGTGATCGAGCGGCCCGAACAGGGAGTGGACTCCGCCTCGGCCGCAGCTCGAGGGTCGGTCGGGGCCGCGGCCGGGGTCGGTGACGGAGCGCCCCCGGCCCCAGTCGAGGCGGTCCCCAGCCCGATCCCACCGGTCGGCGCCGGCCCGGTGGACCCCGGGGAGTCCCTCGGCCACCAGCTCGGCGCGGGTGCGGCCCCGTGCAGCCGGTCGGCGGCCTGGATGTGGCTGCTGTTCGCCGCCCTGGGATTCCTGGGCGGCCAGGTGTTGGCCGCGGTGTTCGTGGCCGTCACCGCCGCTTTCGAGGGGAAGTTGAATTCCCTGGCCGCCATCACCCGGCTCGACGAACCCCCGACCTGGTACATCGTCTCCACCCTGCTCGGCCTGTGGGCGGGTTTCTCCGCGGCCGGATGGCTCGCCACCGGGATCAGGGGCACCAAGAGCTTCGTCCGGGACCTGGGGCTCCGCTTCCGATGGGCCGATCTCATGGGGATCCCGATCGGGATCGGCGGGCAGATCCTGGTGGTCCTGATCTATGTCCCCATCTCCCACCATGTGCACGACTTCACCCAGCGCTTCAATGCGCCGAGCCAGCGGCTGACCGGTGGGTCGCACGGGCTGGGCTTCGTCATCATCGCCATCTGCACGGTGGTGGGTGCGCCCTTCTTCGAGGAGCTGTTCTTCCGGGGCGTCCTGCTCCGCGCCCTCGCCCGCCTGTTCGGGACCATCGGCCGCTGGGTGGGGCCGGCCCTGGCCATCGTCATCTCCGGGGTGCTCTTCGGTCTGGCCCACGCCGAATCGCTCCAGTTGCTGGGTCTGGCGTTGTTCGGGATCATCCTGTCGGGCGTCTCCTACCGGACGGGCCGGCTCGGAATGAACATGATCGCCCACGCCACCTTCAATCTGATGGCCGTGGCCGCCGCCGTGGTGGCGCCGATGACCCTCGGTGCCGCTCTGAGATGACCGCACCGGTCGATGTCGCCCCGACCGAGACGAGGCCGGGCGTGCGCCTCGCCTCCCCGCGGGAGGGTCCGGCGCTCCTCCGCAGGCTGACCCGGAGGTCCTCTTGGCCGGGGTGGGTCAACCTGGTGACGGTGGTGGGCGTCACGTTGGTCGCCCTCAGCCAGCTCCATCCGTCGCTGCTCCTGGCCAACACCACCACCGCCGGAGGGGACACCGGCGCCCACGTGATCCTCCCGGCGTTCATGAAGTCCCATCTCCTGGCCCACGGCCTGCTGACCGGCTGGGACCCGGGCTGGTACGACGGCTTCCCGGTGTACACCTTCTACTTCCCGCTGCCCGGGCTGGTCACCGTCCTGTTCAACGCCGTGATGCCCTATGACGTGGCCTTCAAACTGGTCACCGTGCTCGGCACAATGCTCCTCCCGGTCAGCGCCTGGGCCTTCGGCCGCCTGGCCCGCCTGCGTGACCCCGCCCCGGCCTGCCTGGCGGCGGCCACGCTCCCCTTCCTCTTCGAGCCCAGCTTCTCCATCTACGGGGGCAACATCCTCTCCACCCTGGCCGGAGAGTTCTCCTTCTCCCTGAGCCTGTCGTTCGCACTCCTGTTCCTCGGGGTGGTCGCCTCGGGCCTCCGCACCGGACGCCACCGGGCGCTGGCCGCCCTCCTGTATGCCGTGACCCTGCTCTGCCATCTGATCCCCGCCCTGTTCGCGGCGGTGGGAGCCGGGGTCTGGCTGCTCCTCGACGCCGACCTCGCCCGCAGTCTCCGGCCGGGGTTCAGGGGCCGACCGGCCCGGCGACGGTGGTCGCGCCGCCTCGGCTGGTCCGTCGTCGCCGGCGCGGTCGGCGTCGGGCTGGCCGCCTGGTGGCTCATTCCGTTCGCCCTCGGCCAGGCCTACACCACCGACATGGGCTACACCAAGGTCTTCGGGTTCCCCCACCTGCTCTTCCCGGCGTCGGCCCGCTGGGTGCTGGCCGCAGACCTGGTCGGCCTGGTGGCCATGGTGGTGCGCCGTAACCGGGTGGCGCTGTTCCTCGCGGTCATGGGGGCCATCTCGGCCGCGGTCGTCTGCCTCGACCCCACTCCCAAGCTCTACAACGTGCGATTCCTGCCGTTGTGGTTCCTCTGCCTCTACCTGCTGGCCGGCTACGCAGTGGCCGAGGTGGTGGCCGCCGCCGCCCGTTGGAACCGCCGGCGCCGGCTCGATCAATGGGTGGTGGCCGTACGGGAGCGCCTGCGGTCGCCGCACGGCGTGCCCTGGCGGCCCGGCAACCGGATCAGCCGGTTCCGCCGGCCCACCCCCGATCCGGGTCCCCCCGGGTCTGTGGTCGGCCCGCTCGTCGCCCTGGCGACCGCCTGTTTGGTGGTGGTCCCTCCGCTGGTGCTGCCGGCGTCGACCCTCGCCAAGGTCGGGGTGGCGGTCAGTGCCAACCAGCCGAGCGCCTGGGCCCAGTGGAACTACTCCGGCTACGAGGGCAAGCCCGACTACCCCGAGTACCGGGCGGTGATCCAGATGATGGCCAAGGTGGGGGCCGGCCAGGGATGTGGTCGCACCATGTGGGAGTACGACCCCTCGCTCAACCGGTTCGGCACCACCATGGCCCTGATGCTCCTTCCCTACTGGACCCACGGATGCGTGGACTCCATGGAAGGTCTGCTGTTCGAGTCGGCCTCCACAACCCCGTTCCACTTCATCAACCAGAACGAGCTCTCGGTCACCCCCTCTGACGCCGTGGTCGGCCTGCCCTACGGCGGGTTGAACGTGCCACTGGGCATCGAGCACCTCCAGCAGCTCGGCGTCCGGTACCTGTTGGCCTCCTCCACCACGGTCGAACAGGCGGCTGCCGCCGATCCCAACGCCACCGAGGTGGCCTCGACCGGTCCGTGGGCCACGAGCTACAACGGGCAGACGCTGAACACGACCTGGAAGGTGTACCGGATCAGCGGCTCGTCGCTGGTCCAGCCGCTGGCCAACCAACCAGTGGTCTGGAAGGGTGTTGCCCCGGGCCAGACCAGCTGGCTGGCTCCGGCGGTCAGCTGGTACGACGCCCCGGGCCGATGGAGCGTGGTCCCCGCCGCCGGCGGTCCTCCGGGGTGGGCCCGGGTGCAGGTGGGCGACAAGCACCCCGCCGCGGTGCCCGAGCCGACAGCCACCGTGTCCCACATCACCCAGACCGACAGTTCGGTCTCCTTCCATGTCGACCGGGTGGGCGTCCCCGTCGAGGTCAAGGTCTCCTACTTCCCGAACTGGCAGGCCACCGGGGCGAACGGGCCCTGGAGGGTGGCTCCGAACCTGATGGCCGTGGTCCCGACCAGCCACGACGTCACCCTGCGCTACGCCAGGTCGGGGGCGGACAAGGCGGGTCTGGCGATCTTTTTGGCCGCGGTGGTGGCCGCGGTAGTCCTGGCCTTGCTCGATCGTCGGGTCAGGCGGGCCCGCCGGGCCACCGCGCACCGCCCGGCGTCGTGAGCCGGACCGGGCCATGACCCGGGCCCTCGGCATGTTCCCGCTCTCGACCGTTCTGTTCCCCCACGCCGGGCTGCCGTTGTACGTCTTCGAGGCCCGCTATCGGGCGCTCATGGCCGACTGCCTGGGACGGGCCGGCGACTTCGGAGTGGTGCTGATCGCCCGGGGCTCAGAGGTGGGCGGTGGAGACCAGCGGTTCGAGGTGGGCACCGTTGCCCGGATCGCGCAGGTCGCCCGCCTGGACGAAGGGCGGATGATGATCCTGGCCCGGGGGATCGAGCCGGTGCGGGTGCGGCGTTGGCTCACCGAGGATCCGTATCCCCTGGCCGAGGTGGAGGGGGTTCCCACCGGCCGGGTTGCCGACGGCAGCCCGGCGGTCACGACGGGAGCGGAGGCAGTGCGCCGGCTACGGGGACTGCTGTCGGAGTTGGGCGACATCCCGGCTCTTCCCTCCGACCTCGACCTCTCCGGTACCGATGACGAGACCGGTTGGCGACTGTGCGAGTTGGCACCGCTCAACCTGATGGACCGCCAGCGGCTGCTCTCCTCGGGAGGCCTGGCCGCCCGGATGGAACTGCTGGTCGAGTTGTGCGACGCCATGGCCGCGGACGTGATCGGGATGCTGGCCGGCGGCCAGGGGGACTGACTGGCGGGCCGACCGGCACCCTCGGCCCGGCGTTCGTCGGAGTGGGCGCGGACACGTGGTCGACTCCGCCCACCGGTCACCTCCCGGCGGGGCGGAATGGGCCTCCGATGCCGACAGGCCGGCTGGCTAGGATGGCCCGGCCATGTCCGCGACAAGCCTCTCAGGAGTATTCAAGGCCTACGACGTCCGAGGCGTGGTCCCTGATCAGCTCAACGCCGAGCAGTTCCGGGCCATCGGCATGGCCGTGGCGCGCTTCACCGGCGCCCCGACGCTACTGGTTGCCCGCGACATGCGCGAGTCCGGGATCGAGCTGTCCCGGGCGTTCGCCGACGGTGCCCGGTCGGAAGGGGTCGCGGTCATCGACCTCGGGCTCGCCTCCACCGACCTCCTGTATTTTGCTGCCGGCAGCCTCGACGCCCCCGGGGCGATGTTCACGGCCTCGCACAATCCGGCCCGGTACAACGGTCTGAAGCTCTGCCAGTCCGGGGCCCGCCCGATCGGACGTGACACCGGACTGGGCGAGATCCAGGCCACCGCCGAAGCATTGCTCGACGCCTGGGGCGTCAAGGGCCCGCCCGACCTCGACCGGCGGCTGCTGGCACCCATCGAGGAGCGCTCCGTGCTCGATGCCTATGCCCGACACGTGCGCTCGTTCGTCGACGTCGACGACCTCCGTCCGCTGCGGGTGGTGGCGGACACCGCCAACGGGATGGGCGGACTGGTGGTCCCCGCAGTGTTCGAGCCCCTTCCCTTCGACGTGGAGATCCTCTTCCCCGAGCTCGACGGCAACTTCCCCAACCATCCGGCCGACCCCATCCAGCCCGAGAACCTTGAGGACCTGAAGAAGGCGGTGCTCGCCTCCGGGGCGGACATCGGACTGGCCTTCGACGGGGACGCGGACCGGGTGTTCCTCGTGGACGAGGGGGCGGAGCCGGTTTCCGGCTCCCTGACCACGGCTCTGGTCGCCTCCTCGATGCTCGACAAGTACCCCGGGGCGACCGTGCTCTACAACTGCATCTGCTCGCGGGTGGTTCCCGAGGTGATCGCCGAGAAGGGAGGTGTCGGTGTCCGCACCAAGGTGGGCCACAGCTTCATCAAGCAGGTGATGGCCGAGACGGGGGCGGTCTTCGGCGGCGAGCACTCGGGCCACTACTACTTCCGTGACAACTACCGGGCCGACTCCGGCATCATCGCCGCTATGGTCGTCCTCGAGCTCCTGAGCGTTTCCGGCAGGCCGCTGTCCGAGCTGCTCGAGCCGTTCAAGCGCTATGCGGACTCGGGCGAGATCAACACGGAGGTCGCCGACCCGGCCTTGGCGGTCGAGCTGATGGCCGCCGAAGTCGACCGGGCCGCCGGGGAGCGGGGCACGGCCGACCGATTGGATGGCCTCACCGTGGACAGGGGCGACTGGTGGTACAACCTGAGGCCCTCGAACACCGAGCCGCTGCTGCGCCTCAACGTGGAGGCACCGGACGAAGCATCGTGTGCCCGACGGGTGGGCGAGGTGCAAGCGGACATCGACCGGTTGCTGGCGACGTGAGGGCGGCGAGCCCCACGGCCCGACACCGTGGCGGGCGCGCCGACCCGTATCGCCGATCGACGAGAAAGGAACCGACCATGACCCTCGACCCGCTGCTGATCGAGGTGCTGGCGTGCCCGGAGGACAAAGGGCCGCTCCTGTACTTCGAAGACGAGGACCGTCTCTACAACCCACGGCTGCAGCGCAGCTACGAGGTGCGCGATGGCATCCCGGTCATGCTGATCGACGAGGCGACCACGGTCGACGCGGCCGAGCATGCCCGGCTGATGGCCAAGGCCGAGGCCGGCGGGGCGCGGTCCACCAGCGAGGCGTCCGGGTCGTGACCGTCACCGCCGGGGCCGCCCCAGTCCCGCACCCCTCCCCGCTCGGAGTCGACTCGCTCGACATGTGGGGGGCCACCGCTGCCCTACCCGAGCAGGTCGAGGCGGCGGTGTCCGCCGCCCGGGGCGTCGAGGGCCTGCCCCGCCACGATCGGGTGGAGAACGTGGTCGTCCTGGGCATGGGTGGGAGCGGCATCGCCGGTGACGTCCTGGTGGCGACGGCCGCGCCCTTCATGCCCGTGCCGGTCACCGTGGTCAAGGGCTATGAGCCGCCCGACTACGTGGGAACCGGGTCGTTGGTCTTTGCCATTTCGTTCTCCGGGGACACCGAGGAGACCTTGGAGGCCGCGGCCAGTGCCTACGAGGCCGGGGCGTCGCTCGTCGTCGTGGCCGGGGGTGGGTCACTGGTGAGCCTGGCCGGCGAGTGGGACGTTCCGGTGGTGCCGGTGCCCACCAGCATTCCCCAGCCCCGCGCCGCTCTCGGGGCGATGGCCATCCCGCCCCTGGTGCTCCTGGAGGAGATCGGGCTGTTCCCCGGCGCGGTGCAGTGGGTGGACCAGGCCGTCGACCAGCTGCGGATCCGTCGCCGCGAGCTGGTCCGGGAGGGGAGCTACGCCGCGGCCCTGGCCGTGAGGATCGGCCGGACCGTGCCCCTTGTCCACAGCTCCGGGGATCTCGGGGCCGCCGCCGCCCTGCGCTGGAAGGCCCAGATCAACGAGAACGCCAAATGCCCGGCCTTCTTCAACGTCCATCCGGAGGTGTGCCACAACGAGGTGGCCGGCTGGGGCCAGCACGGTGACGCCACCCGCCAGCTGATCACCCTGGTCAACCTCCGGCATGACGCGGAGCACCCACAGGTCGCCCGCCGATTCGACCTGGTCACCGAGGTCCTCCGGGAGGTGGTGGTCGATGTCATCGAGGTCCGGGCGGCCGGCGAGGGCGACCTCGCCCAGCTGCTGGACCTGGCCATGATCGGTGATTTCGTGTCCCTGCACCTCGCCGGGAACGAGGGGATCGACCCGGGGCCGATCCCGGTGCTCGACGAGATCAAGCTCCAGCTCAGCCAGGGGCCGGACTGAGTCCCGGTCGGGCCCGTTGCCGGGCGGCCCGAACCTGGAGGGGCGGACGGGAGACTCCGGCGCTCAGCTGGGAGTTCATCCCCTGTCGGGTCCCCAGACGGGGGATGCCGAGGTCCATTGCCATTGGATGACGGCCCGATAACAACCTCGTGAACACGGGTCGGCCGGGATGCCGGATCGCCACCACCGGGCGTACACTCGAGGCTTGTGAGCTGCGTGCGGGTCTGTGGTTGCAAGTCGAAGCCAGTCGCAGGCAAAACGACCCACGTAAGGCAACTCGTGGTTGCTGAGCATGGTGCGGCTTAGGAGTAAGACCTGCCCGTCGGGCTCCCGGCTCTCGGGAGCGGGCGGAGATGAGTTGACGCGGTCACCAATGGTTCCGCAGGGCCTCCGACCGGTTGTGGTCGGTGCCGCCGGGGCCGGGCCGCCACTCTCACTGCAGGCGAGTGTGGGGTCAAAGACCAGGTCAGCCGCACGCAGCTCACACAGATAGTTTCCGACGACCGATCAGGAGGACGGCCGACAGCAGGCAAAGGCACCAACAGCACAACCAGGGAGGCGAGCTAGTGGACGTTGTCATCGCAAACGGCAGGAGGATTGTGTCCAACCAGGTGAGGGCCCTCACCAACGAGAAGGTCGGCCGGCTCGGTCGCTTGTGCCCGGGCCTCGAACGGGCCGAGGTCAACTTTTCCGAGGAGCACAATCCGAGGATTGCCGATCGCGAGTGCTGTGAGGTGGTCATCTCCGGACACGGGCGCACCATCCGTGCCCACGCCGCGGCCCCCGAGCCGCTGGTAGCCGTCGACCTGGTGGTGGAGAAGCTCGAGCACCAGCTGGAGAAGACCAAGGGCCGCCTGGTGGCCAGGACCCACCCTCGCCGCCGCCCCTCCAACTCGGTGTCGGTCCTCCGTGAGAAGGTGCGAACGGCCTGACCCGACGGCGGGCGGCGACGCCGACCGACTCCGAGCCCCTCGACCCGGGAGCACGGGTCGGGATCGGGCCGCCAGGACCCGGCGTCCACCGGACCGACCACCGGGCCGTGTCCGGGGATCCCCGCCCGGGACCCGGCCAGCCCTGAACACGCCCGACAGTAGAGTGAGAAGCCCATGAGCGTGCTCACCAAGGTTCTCCGCGCCGGTGAAGGCAAGAAGGTCCGCCGTCTGGCGGAGCTCGTGCCGTTGGTCAACGCACTCGAGCCCGAGATGGAGGCTCGTACGGACGCCGAGCTGCGGGCGCTCACCGACGTGTTCCGGGAGCGTCTCGCAAACGGGGAGACCCTCGAGGACCTGCTCGTCGAGGCCTTCGCCGTGGTCAGGGAGACATCCTGGCGGGTGCTCGGCCAGCGCCACTTCGATGTCCAGCTGATGGGCGGGATGGCCCTCCACTTCGGATGGATCGCCGAGATGAAGACCGGTGAGGGCAAGACCCTGGTCTCCACCCTGCCGGTGTACCTCAACGCCCTGGGTGGGAACGGCGTCCATGTGGTGACCGTCAACGACTACCTGGCCACCCGCGACTCGGAATGGATGGGACGCCTGCACCGGTTTCTCGGACTTTCGGTCGGCCGGGTCGGGCCCGACATCGACGACGCCGAGGCCAAGCGTGAGGCATACGGCTGCGATCTCACCTACGGCACCAACACCGAGTTCGGCTTCGACTATCTCCGGGACAACATGGCCCGGTCCAAGGACGCCATGGTCCAGCGCGGCCACCCCTACGCCATTGTCGACGAGGTCGACTCGATCCTCATCGACGAAGCGAGGACGCCACTGATCATCTCCGGCCCTGCCGCCGAGTCCGCACAGCTCTACTACCAGTTCGCCGGGATCGTACGGACGCTGCGGAGCGGGGACGACTACGAAGTCGACGAGGAGAAGCGCATCGTCGTCCCCACCGAGGCCGGCATCGAGAGAGTCGAGCGGCAGCTGGGTGTCGGGAACCTGTACGACGCAGTGGCGGTCAACTACGTGCACCATCTGACCCAGGCCCTCTATGCCAAGGAGCTGTACCGGCGGGACAAGGACTACCTGGTCGCCCAAGGCGAGGTGAAGATCGTCGACGAGTTCACCGGTCGCACGCTCGACGGCCGCCGATGGTCCGATGGACTGCACCAGGCGGTCGAGGCCAAGGAGCGGGTGCGGATCAAAGAGGAGAACCACACCTGGGCCACGGTCACCCTCCAGAACTACTTCCGCCTCTACGAGAAGCTGGCCGGGATGACCGGGACGGCGGACACCGAGGCCTCGGAGTTCGCCAGCACCTACGATCTCCCGGTCGTTCCCATCCCCCCGAACAAGCCGTTGGTGCGCGAGGACAACCCGGACCTGATCTACAAGACGGAGGACGCCAAGTTCGGCGCCGTGGTGGAGGACATCGCCGAGCGCCGCGACGCCGGCCAGCCGGTGCTGGTGGGCACGGCGTCGGTGTCCAAGTCCGAGCACCTCTCCCGGCTTCTCGAGAAACGCGGCATCCCCCACGAGGTGCTCAACGCCAAGCAGCACTTCCGGGAGGCAGAGATCGTGGCCCAGGCCGGTCGGGTGGGCGCGGTGACCGTGGCCACCAACATGGCGGGCCGGGGCGTCGACATCATCCTGGGCGGCAATCCCGAGCTGCTGGCCCTGAGGGAGGCCAATGGCCGCGGCGTCGATCTGGCGACGGAGGAGGGCCTGGCCGCGCTGCAGGCCATCGAGGCCGAATTCGAGACGAATTGCGAGCAGGAGGCCGAGGAGGTCCGGGCGGCCGGCGGCCTCTACGTGCTCGGCAGCGAGCGCCACGAGAGCCGGCGCATCGACAACCAGCTCCGGGGCAGATCGGGCCGGCAGGGGGATCCGGGCGAGAGCCGGTTCTTCCTCTCCCTCGAGGACGACCTCATGCGCCTGTTCGCAACCGGCGCCATGAACTGGGTGATGGGCCGGGCCCTTCCCGACGACGTACCCATCGAGGCGAAGATGGTCACCAAGGCGATCGAGAGGGCCCAGAACACGGTCGAGGGACGCAACGCCGAGTCACGCAAGGACGTCCTCAAGTACGACGACGTGATGAACGAGCAGCGCAAGGTCATCTACCGCCGGCGCTACCAGATCATCGACGGCGAGGACCTGCAGGAGGAGACGGTGGAGCTCCTCGAGAGCACCATGACCGCGGTGGTCGCTTCGTCGTGCCCGTCCGAGTATCCCGAAGAGTGGGACCTTCCCCGCCTGATCACCGAAGTGACCCAGTACTACCCGACCAAGTTCGTCGCCGACGACCTCGCCGGTGCCAGCACCATCGGCCAGGTGACCGAGAGCATCCTCACCGAGGCCCTCGCCATGTATGCCGAGCGGGACGAGACCATCCCCGGCGGCGCGGAAACGGCCCGCCAACTCGAGCGCGACATCATGCTGCAGATCATCGACCAGAGGTGGCAGGACCACCTGGCCGAGATGGACTACCTCCGGGAGGGCATCAACCTGCGGGCCATGGGGAATCAGGACCCGCTGGTCTCCTATCAGCGCGAGGGCTTCTCCATGTTCGGCAAGCTCATGGACGGGATCAGCGACGACTACCTCCGGTACGTGTTCCACGTGCAGGTCATCGCCGAGCCGGCGGCAGAGCCCGACCTCGACCGGGCCAACTACCTCGCCGCCGACGATCCGGTGCAGGGCGGAGCGGCCCTGTCTGCGGCGTTTGCCGCCGCCACCCCGGCCGAGCTCGAGCAGGCCGCCGCCTTCCCCATGGACGGCAACGGTGCCCAGCCCGGTGTCGCCAACCGTCTCGCCGATGACGGCGAGACCCAGCTGCCGATCGTGAAGTCCGACCGGGAGAAGATCGGGCGGAACGAACCGTGCTGGTGTGGGAGCGGCAAGAAGTTCAAGCTCTGCCACGGCGCCAACTAGATGGCTGAGGACGATGGTCCCGGGGGGGCCGGGGAGCCCGATCGCCTCGACATCCCGGCTGCGCTCACCTCCCTGACCGAACGCCTGCGGGAGGCCGAGCACTTCTTGGGCCGCGATCGTCTGCTCGAGCGTCGCACCGAGCTCGAAAAGGCGGCCTCGGAGCCCGGCCTGTGGGATGACGCCGATCACGCCCGGCGGGTGACCACCGAGTTGGGGAAGGTCAGCGAGGACATCGAGCTGCTGGCCGGCCTGGCCGAGAAGCTGTCGGACGCGGACACACTGAACGAGCTGATCGAAGAGGAAGATGATGACTCGCTCCGGCCCGAGGTCGAACAGGTGCTCGGCGACCTCGACCGCCGCCTGAGCGTCCTCGAGCTCCGGGCTCTGTTCGCCGGACCCTACGACGACGGCGACGCCGTGGCCGAGATCCATGCCGGAGCCGGGGGAACCGACGCGCAGGACTGGGCCGAGATGATGCTCCGTATGTACACCCGCTGGGCCGAGCGCCGCGGCTTCGGCATCGAGGTGGAAGAGGCGACCCCGGGCCAGGAGGCCGGCCTGCTGTCCGCCACCTTCATCGTGAAGGGCCGCTACGCCTTCGGGTTGCTGGCTGCCGAGCGGGGTGTGCACCGACTGGTGCGCATCTCCCCATTCGACGCGCAACACCGGCGCCAGACCAGCTTTGCGTCCCTCGATGTCGTGCCGTTCCTCGAGGACGTCTCGGACGAGGTGGAGATCGACGAGAAGGATCTCCGCATCGATACCTACCGTTCTTCGGGGGCGGGGGGACAGCACGTGAACAAGACCGATTCGGCGGTTCGGCTCACCCATCTCCCCACCGGGATCGTCGTTTCGTGCCAGAACCAACGGAGCCAGCACCAGAACAAGGCCAAGGCCATGCAGGTCCTGGGGGCCAAGCTGGCCGAACGTCAGCGGGCCGAGCACCAGGCCACGCTCGACCAGCTGTCGGGAGACCGCACCGACAACGCCTGGGGCAATCAGATCCGGTCCTACGTCCTGGCCCCCTATCAGCTCGTCAAGGATCTGCGCACCAACGAGGAGACCGGAAACGTGGAGGCGGTGCTCGACGGTGACCTCGATGCATTCGTCGAGGCCGAACTGCGCCGGGGGGCGGAACTGCGTCGCAACAACGATTGAGCCCGTCGCCGACGTCGCGACCCCCATGCGATGAGCCCCGTACCAGTGGCGAGTCAGCTGCGCGCCAGCCGCGCGTCGCCGGAGGTCAGAAGGGCTGAATCAATTGACGGCAGCAGTCGGGATAACATTGTTCGGAATGAGAAGTCCGCTCTCCGTTCCCCCTTCTCCCCCGAGTCCCCCCTCATGATCAAATTCCAGAACGTCACCAAGACGTACAAGGGTTCCACCGTTGCCCTGAACAATTTCTCCGTCGAGATCGACAAAGGTGAGTTCGTGTTCCTGGTGGGCCCGTCCGGCTCCGGCAAGACCACGTTCATCCGCCTGCTGCTCCGCGAGGAGTTGCCGGACGCCGGCCGCATCTGGGAGGCAGGCAAGGACATCGTGCACATCGCCAAATGGCGAATTCCCTACCTCCGCCGCAACATCGGCTGCGTGTTCCAGGATTTCAGCTTGCTGCCCAACAAGACGGTGTTCGAAAACGTCGCCTTCGCCTTGGAGGTCATCGGGCGCCCCAAGCACGTCATCGGCGCCCAGGTCCCCCAGGTGCTCGACCTGGTGGGGCTCACCAAGAAGCGTGACAGCCTGCCACACGAGCTCTCCGGGGGTGAGCAGCAGCGGGTGGCCGTGGCCCGAGCCTTCGTCAACCGTCCGCTCATCCTGCTCGCCGACGAGCCGACGGGGAACCTCGACCCCACCACCAGCCTCGGGATCATGAGGCTTCTCGATCGGATCAACCGGACCGGCACCACGGTGATCGTGGCCACGCACGACGCGGGCATGGTGGACCAGATGCGCCGACGGGTCATCGAGTTGGACAGGGGACTGCTGGTGCGGGACCAGGCCCACGGGGTCTACGGGATCGACAGCGCCACGGCCGCAGCCGGGGCGGGTTCCCCCACCGGATCGTTGGCCGGACACGCGCCGGCGGGTGCTCCGGCCGGCCTTCCCGACAGCCTGGCCCGCCGCGCCTGATGCCGGTCTCCCCTGGGTACGTCTCCCGAGAGGCGGTGACCAACCTCTGGCGGAACCGCCTGATGACGGTGGCCGCCATCCTCACCGTGGCCGTTTCGCTCGCCCTGGTCGGGTCCTCTCTCCTGTTGAAGCAGGGAGCCTCCAAGGCCACCGTGCAGTGGCAGAACGGCGTACAGGCGATCGTCTGGGTGAACCCCGGTGCCAGCCCATCCCAGGTGTCGGTCATCGGGACCGAGTTGAGCCAGTATCCCTACATCAGGTCGTGCACGCAGCGGTCCCAGGCCTACGACTACAGCGAGGCCAAGAAGATCCTGCCTGCCGACGAGAGCGGGGCCACCACCCTGGCCGACTACCCGTCGTCGTACCGCTGCTCGCTCAGGGATCCGTCGCAGGCCACCGCCGTATGGCAGCAGTTCGTGGGCAAGCCCGGGATCAAGACGGTCAGCTACCCCGGACAGCAGATCAAGACCATGCAGAGCGTGATCCGCATACTCCAGTGGGTCTTCCTGTCGGTGGCGGTCGTGCTCCTCTTGTCGGCATCGGTCCTCATCCTCAACACCATCCGGATGGCTATCTTCGCCCGGCGCCGCGAAGTGTCGGTGATGAAGCTGGTCGGTGCGACCAACTGGTTCATCCGGCTGCCCTTCATGGCCGAGGGGTTGATCCAGGGCCTGCTGGGGGCGGGGGTCGCGGTGCTGGTGGTGCTCGCCCTCTATTGGGGCATCGGACTCGACACGGCCAAGACCGCGGCCAACCAGGGGAGCATCATCGCCCAGATGTCGCTCGGCGGATGGGAGGTTGCCAGTACGTGCATCCTGGTGGCGGTGGTCGGCGTCGTGGTCGGCGTGGTCGGCTCGGCCTTTGCCGTTCGCCGCTTCCTCGACGTCTGATCTCCGGTCGCGCTGAGCGGGCCGCCGGCGCCGGTACCCGGACCGGCCGCGTGCCACGCGCCGACCCAGCCCGGCCTCGTCGGCGCGTCGACGGTGTCCTCTACGCTCCTGTCGGATGGGTGCTCTGCAACTG
>Ga0307374_10002539_pt1 | contig 32292 bp, 26 predicted proteins | sample OX3MG_FD_202532 | JGI IMG/M metagenome (GOLD analysis project Ga0307374, IMG submission 202532) | Soil microbial communities from Risofladan, Vaasa, Finland - OX-3 | ecosystem: Environmental > Terrestrial > Soil > Coastal area > Acid sulfate soil | place: Finland: Risofladan, Vaasa | collected... | reverse complement strand
ATGGTCGGTGGGGGGGATTCCGGGATGCTGTTCCGGAGACGGCGGATGAGTTCATCGATGGCCGGAAGCGGGCGTGTGACGGAGCGTTCCCACTGTTCGTGCCAGCGGCGGACCTGGCGTTCGAGGTAGCCCTGCGGCCGCCCGAAGTCGCCGAGGCCAACGGCGTCGTAGTCGACGGCATGGAGCTGGGCGAGGGTCCTGATCATGCCGAGGCTGAGGTCGCGGCGCTGTTCGAGGCTCTCGGCGTAACCGGCTGGCAGGTCTTCAGCGATGATGACGCCCTCGCAATACTCCATCACGTAGAAAGGGGCACCGTTGACGGTGCTGTCCTCGCAAAGGGCGAGGGTGCGCGGCACGGGGACGTCGGTGGGGGCGAGCGCGGTCAGGATCCGGTATTCGCGGGCCATGTCGTGGGCCGTGGGTAGCACGTGGCCGAGCGGGGGACGCCGGAGCACCCAGGCCGCAGCAGGAGAGGAAACCTTGTATGTGAGGTTCGAGCGCCCGCCGCTGATGAGCGAAACGCTGAGCGGCGCATCGCCGCCGGGGATGTGCTGGGCGAAATAGCGCGAAACGCCCGCGAAGTCGATGCCTGCAGGGACGGTGGTGGTCATGCGCTGAGTATAGAGAGGCCAGCGACGAGAGACGAGGGACGGGTTCAGGCGAAGCGCATGAGCAGGACGGCGGCGTAGAGGGTGGCGAAGAGGCCGATAGCATTAGCGATGCGGAGCATGTGACTCTTCCTCAGGCGAGACTCAGCAGCGGACGGCAAGTGTCCCGCGACGGGCGGGTGCCGTCTGTGAAGCTGTTCACGGGAGTGCGAGGAGCGTTGGCTGGGGGCGGCACGGTGGCGCGGCGGAGGGACGGCGGGCCGCCGCGGAGAGTCCGGCTTCTGCGGCGTCGGCGGCGCGAGCGGCCGCCGCAGCCGGGCGGCAGCCGCTCGCCAAGGCAGAGGCCGGCGGACGAGGCGCCGGCGGAGGCCGGATCCAGCCGAGGCGGTCGCGTGGGACATGAGCCACCCCTGTCTGCGGGCGCGACTATCGCGTCCTCCCCTTTCCAGACGCCGGGCGGGCCTGAAAAGTTCCCCCTCCGGGGGCTGCTCGGCTAGCCGTGCGCGACGGCCGGCACAGCAACGTCCTTCAGTGCCGTCGCGCAGGAAAATGTGCGGCCGAAGTGGAAGACGAACGACTCCACGACTTCGGCAAGAGGCACCTGCTTCTTTGTTTCGGCAACAAGGCTCGTCATCTGAACGTCGGGCATGCCGCAGGGGTTGATGAGGTCGAAGTGGCTCATATCGGGGTCAACATTGAAGGCGATCCCGTGCATAGTGACGGAACGCCGGACATTGAGGCCAAGGGAGGCGATCTTGTTGCCATTGACCCAGACGCCGCGGGCCCTCGCAACACGTTCGCCGCGGATGCCCCAATCAGCAAGGGATCTGATGACGGTTTCTTCTAGCCCGGTGACGTATTCGATAATGCCGAGCTCCCAGCCTTTGAGGTCGATGATGCCGTACGCGACGAGCTGCCCCGGGCCGTGGTAGGTGATGTCTCCACCGCGCTCGGTCTGGACGATATCGATGCCGTAGTGGGCGACCTGTTCGGGAGAGACGCGCAGGTTCGGCTCGGTGTGGCTGCGGCCGAGGGTGAGGACGGGGTAATGCTCGGTCAGCAGGAGTGCGTCGGAACCTGAGCCCTGGCGGCGCTGGGCCTGGAGGCGGCGTTGAAGGCGATGGACATCGGCATAGCGGGTGGAGCCGAGTTGATAGACGCTGATCGACCGTTCATTCTGCGGCATAAAGATCCTCTTCCTGACTACTTTAGCAATCCCGGCCGGTCTATTCGGCGAGTAGCGCGTAGGGCGATTCGACGAGCTCACGGACGCGGGCGACGAGCCTGGCAGCGGTGCAGTCCTCGATGATAGCGGCGTCATAGGCGACGACCAGGCTGGCAACGCGGCGTTGCAGCGGCCTATCGCCCACGAGGGTGACGACTTTACGCGTCGCGCCAATAGCGAGGGCGAAGGGGCGGCCGCGGTCCAGCCGTGGGGTGGCATCTTCGATGCCGAGTGCTGTGAACGAGGTCACCACACAGTCGTAGTCAGACGCGGCGTCCTCCGCGGAATGCCCGGCGAGAGCGGCCACAGCGTCGCGGAAGGGGCGGCTGCCCGCGTTGTGCAGCACACGAAAGGCTTCCGCTTCGGGCGTTAACGACCGCACGGCGATGGTGCCGGCGCAATCGAATGCCGGCAGTTCTCGCAGTGCCCGGGCGAGGGCACGGACGACAATGTCCTCGATCCGGGGCACGATGCCCGCAACGCCCCACTCCTTCGCCAACTGATCGCACATCTTGTGGCACTCGGAGAGGTCAGCAGTGACTCGGATGAAAAGCACGCTTGCGGACGCTGTGCCGGGGGCTGACGGTCTGACTGCGGACGGTGCGGGAAGGCGCACGGTTTCGGCGGTCTCCGAGGTCGCGTGCCCGGATCCGGGCTCGACCGATCCGGCGACGGCGGGATGGGGAGCAGTTGTGAGAGCATCTGTGAGGGCCGTGGCGAAATCCACCCCGTCGCCTGGGACCGGGACCCACGCGGGGCCGTCCGCGAGTTCGTGGGCGGGTGGTTCCGGGAAGCGGAGCACGGTGGCGTCGCTGGCCGGCGATGACCCGGCGAGGATCTCGCGGGGGACGAACGCCAGCGGCGGAGCTGCGGGACGCCGCTCCTGGAAGGGCGTGCTGTGTTCGGCGGCGTCCGGCGGCGATGCCGCGGGAGTTGGAGTGAGCAAATCGAGCGGTGCTGCGGGCGGAGTGTCTAGCACCGCCAGTGGCTCGCCGGGCGCGAGGATTACCGCGAGGATGCCGTCCGTGGGACGGCAATCGCCAGCGCCGCTAAGGTAGCGGAGGACGCCATCACCTTCGGCCTCGAGTTCGAAGGAGACGAAGTCCGTTTCGAAGCGGCACACCGGGTCTCCGGCGTGGACCATGCCGCCATCGGCGACAAACCATTCGGCAACGGCACCCTCGGCGGGCCAGGCGGCGGGGTCGGGGAGGGCGACAGAAGCAGGCACGGCAGACATCCCGGGGGCAGCAACAGCCCCAGATTGAGTGACGGCTGTGGCGATGCCTTCGGTCAGGGGGCGGCCGGGTTTTTCACCGGCGCGTCACGCAGGTGAGGGGCGTTGAAGTCGTTTACCAATTTGCGCGGCGATGGAAAGCGCGAACCACCGCGGCCCAGACGGGGCGGGCGCCGTGGGTGCCACCGCAGGACGAAGACGCGCGGCCCAAATGGCGCCTCCAGCCACGAACTCTCAGCCCGGCGCTGGCGCGCCCCGGCTTTCCGTCTCCTCGATGGTGTCCCAGTCTTGCGGGCGGAGGGGCTGGAGTTCGCCCTTGCGATAGGAGTCGTAGATGCGGAAGAGGACGTCTTTGTGGGGGCGGATGCGGCCGATGGGGCAGGCCTCCCAGTCCTTCTCCGATTCGTCGCAATAGCCCATCCGCAACTCGCCGCACTTGGGCTGGAGGAAGCGGCCGAGCTCGGGGACGACCTTCATCACTTCGGAGCGCATGAGAGCGGCGACCTTGCGAAACTCCCACTGGGCGCGCGTGCAGAGGCGCAAGTCGCAGATATGCAGGAGGCTGACGAAGTTGACCGTGATCTTGAAGTTCGTGTTTGTGGCGTTGGGAAGGAGGAAGCGGGCGTCTTCGGCGGGCACACCCGCGGCGACCATCTCCTCATAGAGGCTGCCGACCTGGCCGAAGAGGGCCTCCATCTTCGCTGCCATGCCGGCCTTCTTCACAGTCTCGGGGACGGTGTAGGGGAACTCGCCGTCTTTATAGGTGACGTAGCGCTGGCTCTGCTGTTCGAAGGAAATGCCCACGCGGTGGCGCACGAACTGATGGCTGAAGGCGCGCGACACGCCGCTGATGCCGAATTCGAAGGCGACCTGTTCGAGGGGGCTGGCGTGGCCCGTCTTGAGGCGCTCGTCGATGAACTGACGCATCTGGGCCTGGGTGATGCGGTCGTCATCGATGCGGGCTGCGACCTGCTGCGGTGTGAGCTGGCTATAACATGTGCGATAGGCCATGTAGAGCGAGCGCATGGGGTCGGGCGAGTGTGAGAGAAGGGTTACCTGGATGGCCATGGCTGGTTCACGATTCGTGATCTCCGGTTGCGGCAGCACCGGGACGGCCATTGTCGCATGAAGAACTGATCATGTGGGTGAGCGGTCGGCCGAAGTTCATGATTGGCGGCAACTATGTCTCACCCGGCCAAATGGAAGGGTCGAAGTGACTATCGCTGGCGGGCAGCCTCGCAAATCAGATCGACGGCCTGTTGCACGGAGAGGTGGTCGGTGTTGAGGCAGATGTCGTAGTTCGCGGGGTGCAACCAGGCAACGGCGTGAAAACGTTCGAAGTAGTCGGCACGTTCGCGGTCCGAGTCCGCGATGAGGCGGTGGGCGGCTGGTTCATCGGCGGCCGCACCCGATTCGCGCAGGCGGATAGCGCGGACGGAGACGGAGCCACTGATGAGCACTTTGACTGTGTCCCAGCGATCCTTGAGGACAACCTGCGCGCCATGGCCAAGGACGACGGCGTCGCCCTCGTTTGCGAGTTCGCGCAAGACTTCGTGGATGAGGTCGCGAAAGTGCGTGGACGTGTAGAGCGGGTTGACGAGGATAGGAGTCGGGTCGAACCAGCCGATGGCAGTGACGGCGCGGCTGGCGGTGAGGGCATCGAGCATGCGCTGGCGGAGCGTCGGGGCGCGGTCGGCCTCGTTCATGGCCTCGATGGTGACTCCGGCCTCTTCCGCAGCCCGCCCGATGACCTCCTCGTCGAAATATTGGAAGTTGAGGGTTTGCGCGACGCAGCGGGCGATGCGCTCGCCGCCTGTGCCGATCTGGCGGGAGACGGCGACCATGCGTGTGTTCACCGATTGGCCTCGAATAGTAGAGGGGGCGTGCGACTACTGTCGGCAGGCATCAGTGGCTGAGGCTCGCCTGGGGAGCGCCGGGCACTTCCATGGCCATGCGCTGCTGGAGCGTCTCCTGCGCCTGGCGGTCGTTGACGAACCAAACGAGCAGGAGAGGGATAATCATGAGCGCGACGCAAGCTATGTAGGCATCGCGGTAGCCCAGTTCGAGGGCGTGTTGGGGCAGGGCGCCGGCCGCTGCATAGGCGTGCTGGCGGGAGATGGCGATGGTAGCGATGAGGGCAACTCCGAACGAAGCGGCAACCTGGCGGAGGGTGTTATAGGCCGAGGAGCACGGCCCCTGCTTCTCGCTCTCGATGGGGCCAAAGATGATCGTCTGGGCAGCAACCATGGCGAAGGCGAACGGCAGCCCGCGGAGCGTGAGCAGGATGACAATGATCCATGCAGGCGAGGCCGCATTGAGGAATGCGAACGGGGCGAGCGTGAGCACACCAAACGAGAAGCCGATTAGCATCATGCGGCGCGGGCCGAGGCGGCCATACATGCGGGAAGCGATCGGGAGGGAGATGGCGGTGCCGAGCGAGGCAGGTGCCTGGATGAGGCCGGCATGCAGCGGCGAGCGCCCTTGCAGCTCCTGGAGATAGAGCGTGAGGATAAAGATGAACCCGGAGAAGACCCCGAATGCGGGCATGATCATGAGGTTGCCCAGTGTGAAGAGCGGGCGCTTGAAGAGCGTGAGATCGATCATCGGTGGGTGCGCGCGCAGCTCCTGGAAGACGAAGACCAGCCCGAGAACAAGGCCTACCGCGCCAACGCCGATGACACGCACGGAGCCCCAGCCGCTGGTTGCCGCTTCGGAGAGCGCGTACAGCAGCGCCGCTGCGCCAAGCCCGCCGGTGAGCATGCCAAGGGCATCGAATCCCTTGCTGGCATAGGACTCCCTGTGTTCCTCGAGGTATTTGAGGCCGAAAAAGAAGCCGATGACGCCGATCGGCAGGTTGATATAAAAGATCCAGCGCCAGCTCACGTATTCGATGAGGTAGCCGCCAAGGACAGGGCCCAGGGTCGGTCCGAAGACCACGGGGATGGAGATGATCGCGGAGGCCTTGGCGCGCTCGGCACCGGGGAATTCACGCGAGAGCATGGCGGTGCCGACGGGGGTCATCATGCCGCCACCCATGCCCTGCAAGAAGCGGAAGAAGATCAGTTCCTGGAGCGAGTGTGCCTGCCCGCAGAGGGCCGACGCTGTCACGAAGATCGCCATCGCGGTGAGGAATGAGCGCTTTGTGCCGAAGCGATCGGAGAGGAAGCCAGCGGCGGGGATGAAGACGGCAAGGCTGAGGAGGTAGCCGGTGATGGTCCATTCGACGGCGGAGGTGCTGGCGTGAAAGTCCTTGCTAAGCTGGGGGACGGCGATGTTAACGACAGTCGTATCAACCATGTCCATGAAAAGGCCGAACATGAAGACGATGGCGACGAGGTACTTATAGGGGAGCCGTGAAATCATGGTTCACCGGGTGCGAAATGGCGTTGCGGGCAGCGTAGGAATAAGCCTAAGGCCCACGGAAATAGTTCGTCCAGCCCTAAAGGAGTCGCGGCCAAGGTTTAGGCCTGCGGGGAATCGCAGGGGGGTGGCACTTGCTCGCAGGCCACCGCCAGCGCGTCCATGGCGGGCAGGATCTCGTGGCCGAGCGGTGTGAGGTGGTAGGTGACGGTGGGCGGGTAGCCGCGGCCGATGCGCCTTTCGACAAGGTTGGCGGCTTCGAGATCCTTGAGCGCCATGGCGAGGGCACGCGAGGTGATGCCCGGCAGGAGAGCGTGCATTTCGCCGTAGCGGGCAGCGCCACGACCGATGGCGATGACGACCAGCATGGGCCACTTCTTGAGCGCGACGTCAACGAGGCCCCTCATCCTGACGACGGCGACGGCTGCGACGCAGGCATCCCCCACGAGTTCGCCGGCGGGGGACAACGCGTATTCCACGCTTGCGGGGGTCCTGGCGACGGTCGGGCGGACGACGAGCCCGCTGGTGACGAGCCTGGCAATGGTGTCGCCCAGGGTATCGCGGCTGGCGCCGAGGATATTCCGGAGTTCGGCGAAGCGGCAGTGCCCACGGGTATGGAGGTTGGCGACGACGGGGACAGACCAGCGGTGGTGGAAGAGCTGGATACAGCGGAGGAGGCGTTGCTCGGAGGGTGTTGACATGAAACTACACGTAGTATACTTTCCCTCTCCATCGAGGCAACCAGTGGACGGTCCGGCGTCCCACGCCCGGTCACACCGGTGAACGCTGACTGCTTGCTTCCATTGAGCACCTTCACAGAGGGCCTTGCCCCGGGAGATACAGCGCAGGTTCACCGCTATGGTCAAATGAGCATAACTTCTCGTATTGCGCTCAAGCCGGACGGTCGCTATTCGCGCCTGAACCTTGGCCTTCCGTTAGGCAGAATCCGACAACCGATGGAGACACACAAATGACAAAAGTGACGCCGTTCCTGATGTTCAACGATCAACTCGAAGCCGCCATAGCGTTCTACATCACCACATTTCCGGACTCTGAGATCAAGAACGTCGCCCGCACTGGCAAGGACGGTCCAATTGTTTCCGCCGAATTCACCATCGGTGGTCAGCCCTTTATGGGCTACAATGGCGGCCCTTACTTTGCATTCTCCGAAGGTTTTTCGCTCTTTGTAGACTGCAAAGACCAGGCGGAAGTTGATGAGTACTGGAACAAGCTTGTCAGCGCCGGCGCAAAGCCATCGCAGTGCGGCTGGATCACTGATCAGTTCGGCGTCACTTGGCAGATCGTCCCGAGGCGTTTCATGGAGCTCATCAGTGACGAGAACCCAAAGAAGGTACAGGCTGTGATGGAAGCGATGATGAAGATGGTTAAGTTCGAGGTGGCGACACTGGAATCGGCGTACGATGACGCGTAGCAGACAAAACCGGCGGCGCGTGCCGACGTGCCTTGCCTAACAATCGCGTGCAGCGGACGGAGTTTTGCGCCACCGCTGATGCCGATCGCGAGACGCCAGCAGTCAGGAGTGTGTGTGAACTCCTTTTATGCTACTTGCTCCCGGGCTGCCGCCCGATGGCTGTTAGACACTAAGGAGACATCATGGCGTTGCGGGAGTTGATATGAAACTACACGTAGTATACTTTCCCTCTCCACCGAGGCAACCAATGAACGGTCCGGCCTCCCACGCCCTGTCACACCGTCGAGCGCTGACTGCTGGCGTCCGTTGAGCACCTTCACAGAGGGCCTTGCCCCGGAGCTCAAAAGGAGAAAACGTTATGACGGAACACGAACCCATGGCAATCGGAACTCTTAAGTAGTGCGACCCCTTCGGTATTCCATCAACGTCACATTGGACGGGTGCTGCGATCACCGTGTTGGGATCGTGGACGAAGACTTGCATCGTCACGCGGCCGAGAACATCGCGCAGGCCGATGCCCTGCTCTTCGGGCGGGTGACCTACGAAATGATGGAAGCCGCCTGGCGGGAGCCGGCGCGCACGGGAGTGAGGCCTGATTGGATGGAGCCCTGGGGGCTACTCTTCGCCCGGACGATTGACGCGACAAAGAAATATGTCGTGTCGAGCACCCTGGAGAGTGTTGATTGGAACGCGGAGCTGGTGCGCGGGGATCTGGGGAAGGCCGTCGAGCAGATCAAGCATAAGCCGGGCAAGGCGCTGCTCACGGGCGGCGTGAAGCTCCCGCTGGCGTTGGCGGAGCTAGGATTGATCGATGAGTACGAGTTCGTAGTGCATCCCAGGCTAGCGGGCCATGGGCCGACGCTGTTCGCGGGTCTATCGAAGCTTATCGATTTGAAGCTCGTGAGCCGCGTGGAGTTCGGCTCGGGGGCAGTGGCGATGCGGTATGAGCCGAGAAGGTAGCAAAAATGGACCGGAGCATCGCGGAGTCGTGGCGAGCTGGATATAGCGCGGGAAGCGTGGCTCGGAGCATGTTGACACGAAACTACACGTAGTATACTTTTCCTCTTCAACGAGGCAGCCGTGGTTGGTCAACCCGCAGAGGCCGCCCACAAGCGTGTTGCCAGTGGCGGGTGCGCGCCCTAATCGCCGCCCGCAGCGCATGCAGGCCGGCCTGCGAGAGGCAGCGCGGCCTGGCCAGCCACCTAAGGAGTACTGGTGATGAGCAACCCCGTCGTCCACTTCGAAATCATGGGCAAGGATTCGACGAAGCTGGCCAATTTTTATTCCGGCCTCTTCGGCTGGAAGATCGACGCAGACAACCCTATGAACTACGGCCTCGTCGACACAGGTGGCGGCGAAGGGATCCCCGGCGGCATCGGCCAGGAGCCGGACGGGAAGCCACGCGTGACGGTCTACGTGCAGGTGGATGACCTGCAGAAATACCTGGACGAGGCGATTGCCCGGGGCGGGACGCTGCTGATGCCCGTCACCGAGATCCCCGGCGCGGTGACGATGGCAATGTTCTCCGACCCCGACGGAAACGCAGTCGGGATGATCAAGGGTTAACACGCCTGCCGGCGCGAATCGAGCGCTGGCCCAAACACAGCTGAGGAGGACCTCGATGCGGACACACGTATTGGTTGGCAGTCGGAAGGGAGCGTGGATCTATTCTTCGGACGAGAAGCGGGAGCGCTGGGATGTCACGGCGCCAATCATGCCCGGCTGGACGATCCAGCACATCTCCGCTGACCTGCGCCGCGACCCCCCACGGCTCTACGCGGCGGCTAACCATTGGGCGTGGGGCCCCTCGGTCGCCCGCAGTGACGACGGTGGCAAGACGTGGGAGAAGCGCACGCCGGGGCTAGCGTTCCCGCAGGACATGGGCCTCTCCGTGACGAGCGTCTGGCACGTGGAGCCGGGGCACGCGAGCGAGCCGGGCGTCGTCTATGCGGGCACGCAGCCAGGCGGGCTTTTCCGGAGCGAAGACTGGGGCGAATCCTGGGCGCCGGTTGAAGCGCTGAACCGGCACCGTTTCCGCCCCTTCTGGGGGCAGGCCGGGGGGGCTGGAGATTCCTGCCTGCATTCGATCCAGGTTGACCCGCGGGACGCGCGGCGTGTCTATGCCGCGATCAGTTCCGGTGGTACCTACTTCACGGAGAACGCGGGGGAGAGCTGGGAGCTCTGCTCACACGGGATCGTCGTGACGACGCCAGCAGCGAAGGCGTTGCTGGCGGAGTTCGCCGAGTCGTTCCCGCAGCCGGAGCTGCCGCCGGATGTCGACCCGGCCGCGATGGATGAGTTCCACAAGTTCAGAATCGATCCCAAGAACCCCGACCGGCTGTGGGGGCAATCGCACGTGGGAGTGTTCCGATCGGAGGACCGGGGCGGACGATGGGACGACGTGACGGAGGGGCTGCCTTCGTTCCACGGCTTCCCGCTCGCCATCACGAAGCGGCATCCGGACGCGGTCTTCGTGGTCCCGATCGAGTATGGCAACGACAACTTCCGCGTGGTCAACGGCCAGTTCGCTGTGTGGCGATCGAGCGATAGCGGCAAGAGCTGGGAGCGTCTGACCAGCGGCCTTCCCGGCCCCAATGACTACCAGAGTGCCTATCGTGAAGCGATGGACACCGATGGCCTCGAATCCGAGGGCGTGTATGTGGGGACGACCAATGGCGAGGTCTATGCGAGCAACGACGTGGGCGAGCACTGGCAGCGCCTGCCCGGGACGCTTCCACCGATCCTGTCGGTCAGCGCGGCAGCCTGGTAGGAGCTGTGGGCGCGGCTATCCGTGCTGGAGCGCGAGCAAACGGCGGTCGAGTTCTGCGAGGACGCGGGCCGGGTCGAACGCGGCGAGAGTTGCGGCGCGGCCCTCCATGTTGAGGCCAAGCTTGCCCGCGCGATGCCGCTCGAGGAGAGTGTGCAGGGCCGTCGAGACCGCTTCGAAGCCGGAGGCCTGGATGGCCCCGGGAAGCGGGAAAGTCCAGATCACGTAGCGGCCGCGGGAGAGTGCTTCGTGAGCCATGAAGGACATGCCGTCGTGGGTGGTGAGACGGATCATGACGGTCGTATCGCGGTAGAGCGCGTCCATGTCGTGGACGTGTCCGGGAGTGGCCAGGTTCGGCGGCAGCGGCGCTGGCAGCGTTTCCGGCGATGGCGGGATGAGTGTGAAACGCACTCCCGGAAAGGCTGCGGGGAGACGCAGCGTCGTCTCTGAGTCGAACACTTCGCGGTCGTGAGGGTCCGCGAGCAGGTACATAAGGACGTGGAACTCGGATGGGAACGGAGGTGGTGCGGACTCGAGCACCGGGATGGGCAGGGCCACGTAGTCTGCACGCATGCCAATGGGGGCGAGCTCGTCGGCGAGCCAGGTGGCATCGACCCAGTGCGTGGCGCGCTGCACCAGAGCTGCCGAAAGGGGGCCACGGGCAGCGGCCCGCACGGCTTCGAGTGCATCGCTGCCAACCCAGTGGATGACCACGGGTTTGCGGCGGAAGCGCATCATGAGGTCCTGCGGGGAACCCCGATCGATGCGGCTACTGATGAGATAGAGGATGCCTGCGCGCGCCACTTTCGGGGCGAGCCGGGCCCAGCCGCGGGCGGAGGAGCCGGGGTGCGGCAGATACTCCGCGTGCCAGCCAAGTTCGGATAGCCGTCCGGCAAGCATCCTGCCGAAGTACGGGAGCCCGAGGATGAGGACGCTCCCGCGCTGCTCGGTTTGGCCGTGCCAGGTAACGAATCGCCCGGGCGGGTGGCCGCTATCCGGTGGGCCGGCACTCATGCGCGTTCGAAGGGCTTCGCCAGGGGGCTGACGTAGGTCGCCCCGGCGGGAACATCGCGATTGACGAGACAGTGGGCACCGATCGTTGCTTCGGCACCGATGGTGACGCCGTGGAGCACGGTGGCAGCGGTGCCTATGTAGGTCCCCGCTTCGATGCGAATCGGACCCTGGCGGCGGGGGCGGCGCGCTTTGAGGGGGCCCTCCCCAACGTCGAAGCTGGTGATGAGGCTGGAGCGCATGCCGAGCGAGCAATCGTCGCCGATGCTGACGGTGTCGGCGAGGTCGATGAGGAAGTCGGTGCCGATGTAGACGCGGTCGCCGATGTGCAGGCGGGAGAAGTCGCGGTCCGCGTTCATGATGTGGAGAGGGCCGGTGATGGTGCAGCCTTCGCCGACGGATGCGCCATATTCGCGGAGGATGGGGACACAATCGATGGCGCAGCGCAGTTCCATGGCGATACCTTCGATGCCATCGCGAAAGTAGCGCAGGCGGCGGCGCCAGCGACCGAGTATTTCGAGGCGGGCGCGCAGCGGGCGGAGGGCGGGGGCGAGGTTCGAACGCAGTGTTGCAAGGTTGGAGACGCTGGTGGGGGCGGGTTTCGCCACGGGCTATCCTCGCTTTTGGTTCGGTTCCGGGTGGGCGCACGCTGGCGGCAGGGCGGCAATAGTTTGCCGGAGCCAGCGAGGCTCCGGGGCCGTGCATCTCCAACAAAGGGTACACTGCGCTGTAAACTGTCCGTAAACAGTTTCGACAAGCGGGCTCCGGGGCGAAACTGCAGGTTGCCTGCATAACGCGGCGCTCCTACCCTTCAAGCACAGGAGCCTCGAGCTCCTCATAGAGTGAGGCACCATGAAGCGAGCGATACTTTTGTGCATGGGCGCAGTGGCCGTCGTCGCCGCCATCCTGCCGGCCATCGCCATGGCTGATAGCGGCTTCCCGCCGGGGCCACCGGCGACCTTCTATGGCGTGGTGCCGGCCGGCATCCAGGTCGGCCAGGGCGTCGTCGCCGTCGTGATCAACGGCAGCCAGACGACAGTCTGCGGCTCCGGCACGGTGCTCGCTGATACCGACAACGGCGGCGCGCCTTCCTATGTGGTGGACGTTGTTTCGGCGCAGCAGATCGCGGGCTGCGGGGTGACCGGTGCGACGGTGCAGTTCTACTTCACGCCTTTCGGTGGCCACGGGGGCCAGATGGCGACTGATACCACGACCTGGAACGGCCCGGGCGCCACAAACAAGCCACTGACCGGCCTCGGCGCGACGCTGACGGTGCGGTCGCAGGCGCCGAACCTGGCGACCGACGGCGTCTACTAGGAACACTGCCGCGCGACAGCGGACGGATTGAAACGCTGACGAGCAGCCCGCAGGAGGCCGGAGATGAGATTTCGTAGCCGGCGCGCCGTGGCGGCGCTGCTCGTTTCGGCGATCGGCGCGGTGGCCGTTTCGGGGATCGCGACGGCGGATAGCCCGCCTGTGCCCGACTTTTTCTGGCCATATGGGCTGATCCAGGTCAACGGAGCGGACGTTTCGCCACAGGTCCAGCCGCTGATCGCGTTCGTCAATGGCAGGGCCTGCGGGATCGCGCAAACGCAGGTGGCGACGGCAGCCGATGGAACGCCAGCGAGCGACGTCGGGCACACGGTGTATGTGATCGACGTCCTGGCCGATGGCTCGGGAGCAGGTGACAGGCCGGGTTGCGGCCGCCCCAACCAACCGGTCACGCTCTATCTCCCGCAGAGTGGGCTGGTAGCCGCGCAGCAGCCGCTCTTCCAGCAGGGGAGCGAGCGCGTCGACCTCAACATGTCGACTCACCTGGTGTATCACGGGGCGAGTGCGGCAGTGGCGTCGGACGGGTCGAACTGAGGCGGGGTTAGCGACCGAACCTGGTGAGCAGGCGGCCGGCGGGGGTTTCGCGGCCCCCGGGGAGGGCGAGCAGGCGAGCGATGTCGTCGGGGGTATCGAGGTCGAGGTTGATCGCCGGGTGTGGCGCCTCGACGACGGTGATGCCGGCCGCGTGGGCAGCATCCCTGTGCTTCTGCGCGCTGGCGGCACCATAGGCGAGCGGGAAGCGTCCCGGTGGGCGGAGGAGCATGGCGTTGGTCCCGCCATCGCCACTGGGCGAGATGACAATCGAGGGCGCAGGTGCCTCAAGGTCGACCAGGAAGCTGATCGCCGCTGGCGTCAACAGCGGGAGGTCGGCGTGGATGATAAGCAGTTCATCGCCCGGGAGCGCGGCGACTGCCGCCTCGAGCTGGGAGTTGAGTCCCTGCAACGCCGGGTCCTCGTGGATGATGCCGATATCGGGAGCAAGGTATGGCGCGAGGGAGTCACCGGCGGTGAGCACGGTGATCTGAGCCCCGTGTGAATGCCGGTGCGCCAGGCAGGCATCGAGCACCGTCTCCAGCGTGGCGAGGGCGAGTTCGCGGCGTTCAGTCCCAGAAAGATAGGCAGCGAGACGCCCCTTCGCCCGATCGAGGCGGTTGACGGGGATGAGGATCTGAACCGTCACGGGCGTGATTCGGGCAGGGCGCGGAGGGCGGCCACGACGTCCCGCGCGAGCTCGGCCTTGCGCTCGGGTCCGGTCATCATCGTGTCGCAAACAAGCGTGTGCATGCCGAGTGCCTCAACCTCCTGCGCGAGGGCGCGATCCTGCTCATCGAGGACAAAGAGGTCGATGAGGCCGCGATAGATGCGGGCGACGCCCAGCGCGGAGACTTCGTGGCCGAGGGTTTCGAGCATCTTCGCGGCGGGCCCCTTGACGACCTGGCCGGCGATGATGGGGCTGATGGCGGCGCGCTTCGCCTCCGTGGCGGCAAGGGCATCGCGGATGCCATCGACGGCGAGGATTGGGCCAATGCTCACGATGGGGTTGCTCGGTGCGAGGATGACGGCCTCAGCGTCGCGGATCGCTTCGAGCACGCCCGGTGCGGGCCTGGCGCTTTCGATGCCGGCGAACTGCACGCCGGTGACTTCGACATCGGTGCGGAGGCGGACCATATAGTCCTGGAACGGGAGGATGCCATCGGGGCCGAGGATGCGCGTCTCGATGCGCTCGTCGGACATAGGAAGGATCGTGCAACGGAGGTCCCAATCGCGGACGAGGCCGGCCACGACCTGGTGCATGGGGACGCCCTGGTGGATGAGCCGCGTGCGATGGATGGCCATCGCAAGGTCCTTATCGCCGAGGTTGAACCAGCGTTCGTAGCCGAAGCGCTGGAGCTGATCGACAACGGCAAAGGAATCGCCGGCGAGGCCCCAGCCGGTTTCGGGGTTGATGGCGCCGGCGAGGGAGTAGATGACGATGTCAGTATCGGGCGAGATGTGGAGGCCGAACATTTCGACATCGTCGCCGGTGTTGGAGACGACGGTGACGGAGGCGGGGTCGACAACCTGGACCAACCCCTGCAGGAATCGGGACGCGCCGACGCCCCCGGCGAAGACAGTGATCATGCGGCTAAGCGTAGCGGGACGGGCGGCCGGAGACGAGGGTGCGGCATTAGCCCTCCGCCTTCACCAATTCAACGACGCGCGCGAGGTTTTCGATGCGCTCGGCGAGTGTATTGCCGGCGGGGGCGACGGAGATGGTATCGACGCCGGCCGCCCTGTGGGCGCGAATGCGGTCGCGGACCATCGCTTCAGTGCCGATGAGGTTTGTGAGCAGCACCATCTCGTCGGGGACGAGGGCGGTGGCCTCAGCACGCTTGCCTTCGAGCCAGAGGTTTTGGACGGCGATGGCTTCGTCGGCGTAGCCGGCGCGCTTGTAGGCGTCGTTGTAGAAATTGTGCTGGCGCGAACCCATCGCGCCAAGCGAAAAGGCGAGGCCCGGTTTGCGCGCGGGGATGAGCCTCTCAACATCGTCTGAGAATTCGATGACGCCGGCATTGGCCTGGAGGTTGAGGTCGCTGAGGGTGCGACCGGCGCGGGCGGCGCCCTTCGCGATGTGTTCGAAGAAGATATCCGCGTGTTCGGGGATGAAGGATGTGCCGATCCAGCCATCGGCGACTTCACCGGTCATCTCAAGGCTCTTTGGGCTGAGCGTGGCCATGTAGACGGGGACGTTGCGTGGCTGTGCGCTTGTCTTGAGGGCCTTTCCTTCACCGCCAGGGCGCGGAAGGTTGTAAATCTTGCCGTCGTAGGTGAGGCGCTCGCCGCGCGTGACGATGCGGACGATCTCGGCTGTTTCGCGGAGTCGCTGGACGGCTCCCTTGAAGGGGACACCGTGCCAGCCTTCCACCACCTGGGGGCCGCTCGCGCCGAGGCCGAGGATGAAGCGGTCGTGCGACATGGAGGCGAGGGCGAGGCTGATCATGGCGATGTTCGCCGGTGTGCGCGCGGCAGCCTGGATGATGCCGGTGCCGAGCATGATGCGGCTCGTTTTCGCGGCCATATAGGCGACGGGCGTGGCGGCGTCGTGGCCCCACGTCTCGGCGGACCAGGCGTAGCCGACGCCGATGCGCTCGGCTTCCTGGAGGAAGGCGGCGGCGCCTTCCCAGTCTTCGTTCACGGGCCCGATGCCAACGGCAACTTTCATGTGTTTCCTCTCGAAAAAACTCAGGCGAGGCTATCCTCGCGGAGCTTTTGGCGTTCGCGCCAGGCCCCGCGCAGGAAGCCGGAGCCGTAGGCTACGTGCATCGTCGCCATCGCGACAAAGGTAAGGAAGGGGTTGGCGCCTGTCTTCCGGGCGGCGGAACGGGCCGTGAAGATGCCCGCGCCAATGTAGAGCACAACGAGGAGCTTGAGGAGGATGCGTGCTGCATCCCAGAAGCGGCCAAGCAGGAAGAGCGCGGGCGCGGCAACGACCATCCCCGAAGGCGCGAAGTGGCGTGGCTGAAGCGGGCGGCCGCGGCTCAACAATGTGCCCTTTGCGGCGCCGTATTCCCAGTATTGCTTTGCAAGTGCCTTAAGGGTTCGCCGGGGGAAGTAGCTGCTGCGGATGCCGGGGACGAGGATGATGCGCCCGCCAGCTTCTATGAGGCGCGCGTTGTAGCTGTCCTCGTCGGCACCATCGACGGTCTCATCGAAGCGTCCGACGACCTCCCAGACCCTGCGGTGGTAGCAGCCAAAGGGCACAGTATCGACTTCGCCTTCTTCTCCGCCATAGCGGAACCTGGCGTTGCCAACGCCGAAGGGGGAGGACATGGCGGCGGCGATAGCTTTGCCCCAGGTGCCCTCGCCGATTGTCTCAATAGGCCCGCCGACACAGGCAGCGCCAGTCCGCTGCAGGGCCTCCACGGAAGCGCGGACGAAGTCGCTGCGCACGTGGCTGTGGGCGCCGATGATGATCCAGCAGTCGCCACGGGCCGCGTCCATCCCGGCGTTCAGGCCAGCGACGGTGATACGCCCCGGGTTATCGACCAGCTCGAGGCGAGCGAAGCCAGCCGGATAGTCGCGGACAAGCTCTCGCGTGCGGTCTGTGCTGCCGCCGTCGGCGACGATGACTTCGATGCCATCGGCGCCGTAGTCCTGTGCCGCGAGCGAGTCGAGGAGCGCGGTGATGTAGCGCTCTTCGTTGAGGCAGGGGATAACGATGGAGACGAGGGGGCGGTCTGGGATGGCGAGGGGCTCATCATCGAGGCGTCTGCGCGGCGAATGCGAGGTCATTGCTTCACCGTAGGCGCGGGCAGAGCGGCGGTCAACGCGCGCTGTTTCAGCCCAGGCCGGAATGCCAGGGACGTTGCGCTTCCCGCGAACGGGTACCTTCGCTACAGTGCGAATGATGGGCGACAGGCGAACTTGCGAGCATGGGCGTTGATAGCGCGCCCGTTGGCCGCTTTCCGCGGTACAGTTTCGCTGTGCCCCGTGGCAGGTCTCTAGGTTGGGGGTGCCGCCAGTGCGCGTTGGCGTCGCCGGTTACGGCTATTGGGGCCCGAACCTGGCGCGAAACGTCGCGCTCAACAGCGAGACGGCGCTGGTCGCCATCGCAGACCCGAACCCGAAGCGGATCGCAGCAGCGCGGGCTGCGCACCCGGGTGTTGCCACGGTGGCCGATGTCCATGACATGCTGGCAGACGAATCGATCGATGCTGTACTGATTGCGACGCCGCCCGAGACGCATTGCGCGCTCGTGTTAGAGGCTCTCGAGCACGGAAAACACGTGCTGGTGGAGAAGCCGCTCGCCACCAGCCGGGAGGATGCGGCGCGCATGGTGCAGGCGGCGCGGGCGGCGGACCGGGTATTGATGGTGGACCACACGTTCCTGTTCACCAGCGCGGTGCGGAAGATGAAGGACTATTTCGACGCGGGCGAAATGGGCGAGGTGTACTACTACGACTCGACGCGCATCAACCTGGGCATCTTCCAGGGCAGTACGAACGTGATCTGGGACCTCGCACCGCACGACATCTCGATCATGTTGTATCTGCTTGGCCAGCCCGTGAAGACGGTGTCGGCATTCGGGGCCCGGCACGTGGACGAAAACCACGAAAACATCGCCTACCTGACGTTGCAGTTCGAAAGCTCGCTGCTGGCCCACTTCCACGTGAACTGGCTCGCACCGACGAAGATCCGCCGGACGATCATCGGCGCGAGCCGGAAGATGCTGGTGTATGACGACCTCCAGCCTGACGAAAAATTAAAGGTCTATGACTGCGGCGCACAGCTTTCGACGGACCTGGAGGAGATCTATGGGCGATTCGTGGAATACCGGACCGGGGACGTGCTGGCGCCGAAACTCGACAAGACAGAGGCGTTGGCGGCAGAGCTGGAGCACTTCGTGGCCGTCGTGCGGGGCAAGGAGCGTGCGATCTCGGACGGGGCGTTCGGGTTGCGCGTGGTGAGCATCATCGAGGCGGCCCAGCGTTCGCTGCGGGCCGGCGGGGCCCCGGAAGCAGTGCTCGAATGACCGTGCCATTCATCGACTTGAAGCGGCTGCATGAAGGCGTACGCGGCGAGCTGTTGGCAGCGTTCGCGCGGGTGTTGGACTCGGGCGTGTTCGTTCAGGGGCCGGAGGTGGCAGCGTTCGAAGCGGAGGCCGCTCTGCAATATGGCGCCAGGCACGCGATCGCGACGAGCAGTGGGACGGCGGCACTCCACCTCGCGCTCGCTGCCGCCGGGATCGGGGCTGGAGACGAAGTGATCACGGTGGCGAACACGTTCATCGCGACGGCCGAGGCGATCACGCTCGCGGGTGCAACGCCCGTATTCGCGGAGATCGAGGACGGTGGCTTCAATATCGACCCTGCCGACGCGGAGCGCCGGATCACGGCGCGAACGAAGGCGATCGTCGCCGTGCATCTCTATGGGCAGATGGCGCAGATGGGGCGTCTCCAGGCGATTTGCAGCGAACACGGGCTGAAGCTCATCGAAGACGCCTGCCAGGCCCACGGTGCGCGGCTCGAAGGGCGGATGGCGGGGACGATTGGCGATGCCGGATGCCTGAGCTTCTACCCGACGAAGAACGTGGGCACGCTGGGCGAGGGTGGCATGGTCCTCACGGCGGACGACCAGATCGCTGACCGTGTGCGGTCGCTGAGCAACCACGGCCAGGCGAGCCGTCACGAGCATGTGGTGCCGGGCTACAACTACCGAATGCCGGAGCTGCAGACGGCAGCGCTGCGGGTCCTTTCGCCGCACCTCGAAACCTGGAACGCGGCCCGCAGAATTGCCGCCGGCTGGTATGAGACGGGCCTCGCGGGCCTGCCCGTCGAGAAACCGGCAGCGGGGCCGGACGGCAGTCACGTCTTTCATCTCTATGTGATCCGCTGCCGCGCGCGGGCCGGGCTGCAGGCGGCGCTTGCCGGGGCGGGCATCCAGGCGGCGATTCATTACCCGTTGCCGATTCATCTCCAGCCAGCTTATCGGTCGTGCGGTGGGGGTGAGGGCTCGCTTCCGCGGACGGAGGCGGCCGTGGAAGAGATCCTTTCGCTGCCGTTCCACCCGGCGATCAGACGGGACGAAGTGGACGAAGTGTGCGAGGCGATCGCCACGTTTTACGGCGCACACGCCTGAGCGAAGCCGCCGCGCGCGATCGGCAGAGGTTATTCACTTGGCAGGGGTTGTTCACATGGGAGGACGGGACGGCAACGCTCCCGCAGCACTGAGGGCTCTTCCCAGCCGCTCCGAGCTGAACGGCTTCTGGACAAGCCCGGCGATGCGCCGCTTGACGTCCTGGTCGATGTGGGCATCGGCGGCGTAGCCGGTACAGACGACGACGGGGAGGTCGGGGCGGATCTCCGTGAGGGCGCGGAAGGTTTCGCTGCCGGTCATGCCGGGCATAACGAGGTCCAGCAAGACAACTGAAAAGCGGTCGGGGCGGGCGCGGATGATTTCGACGGCGGTGGCGCCACCCGGCGCTTCGACGACGTTGTAGCCGAGCTGGGCAAGCGTGGCGCTGGTCGCGCGCCGGACGAGCTCATCGTCATCGACAACGAGGACAAGGTTGCCTTCGCCGGCGTTGTAGGCGTTGCCCGGGAGGAGCTCTTCGGCGCCCGGCAGCAGAGGGAGGGTGATCGTGAAGGTCGTGCCCTTGCCGAGGGAAGTCTGGAGGCCAACGCTGCCATGGTGGCCCTGGATGATGCCGTAGGTGATGGCCATGCCGAGCCCGGTGCCGGAGCCGAGGGGCTTGGTGGTATAGAACGGTTCGAAGATGCGGACGCGCGTTTCGTCGTCCATCCCGGGGCCGTTGTCGGCGATGGTGATGGTGGCCGTCATGTTATCGGCCCGGAGGTCCACATCGATTGAACCGCCATCGGGCATGGCATCGCGCGCGTTGAGGACGATATTGAGGAGGGAGAGCTGCAACTGGCCACCGTCGCCTTCGACCATGACGGCGGCACCGGGGAGGCGTGTCGTGGCGCGGATGCCAGCGTGCAGGCCCGGTTCGGCGAGATGCATGGTATCGGCAACGACCGTACGCAGGTCGACGGGGCCGACGCGGACGAGGCCACCGCGGGCAAAGGCGAGGAGGCGGCCAGTGAGGTCGGCGGCGCGGCGGGCAGCGTCCTCGATCAGGCCGAGGTTCTCGCGCTCTTCGGCATCGAGGTTCGTACTCCGTTTGAGGAGGCCGGCGAAGCCGAGGATGGTGGTGAGGAGGTTGTTGAAGTCGTGTGCGACCGCCCCGGCCATGGAGCCAAGGGACTCCATTTTCTGGGCCTGGACGAGCTGGCGCTGGATGGCCTTCCGCTCGGAGACATCGCGGGCGAGCACGAGGATTGCCTGGCGGCCACCGTAGCTGACAACCGAGGCGACTTCATCGACGTCGATGCGGGAGCCATCCTGGCGGACATAGACGCGGTCGCCAACGTGGAACTCGCCGTTTTCGAGGGTGCGTTGGACGGCCTCGGCGACATCTTCGGGCGAGGCTGCGACGAGGTCCGTGAGGCACATCTGGCGGATCTCGCCACCGCTATAGCCGAGCGTGCGGGCCGTATAGGCGTTCGCATCGAGGATGGCGAGGGACTGGCTATCGAAGAGAAAGATCATCTCCTCGGCCTGGGACACGAGAGAGCGGTATTTGAGTTCGCTCTCGCCGAGTGACGTGACTGCATCAGCCTTTTCGAGGGCGATGGCGAGCGGGCGGGTGAGGGTCGCGAGGAGGTCAGCGTCCTCCTCTGTATAGGCTCCGGCACCGTGTGCCCAGAGCGAAACGACGCCGCGGACCCTGTCGTGGACGATGAGCGGTGCGTCGATAGAGCAGAAGAGGCCGGCTTCGATGAGGTCCGGGTGCTGAGCGCTGGCGATATGGCTGGTGCGGGCATCGGCGAGCACGCGCGGCGCGGGCGTATCGAAGGGAGGGGCTGTGCCAGGGTCCGAATCGCGAGCGAAGGGGACCAGGGGCTCGTCGAGGTCGGAATCGCAGGCGAGGACACGGACGCTGGCGGCATCGGGGCCGGTGAGCATGGCAACGGAGTGGGCACAGCGGAAGAGCGTGCGGCACTCGGCGAGGAAGCCGGCGGCCAGGTGTTCGACGCTCCCTCCGCCGCTGAGGCGAACGAGGATGCGGTTCGTGTATTCGAGGCGAAGGGTCCGTTTTTCCGCTTCCAGGCGGCCTTTGAAATAGCTGATGGCGACGCCGAGTGGCTGGACGATCTGGATGAGTTCACGGGCGTCGGCGTCGGAATAGCGCGCAGCGACGCGCGAGCCAACGGTGACGAGCCCGAGTGGCGCGGCGGGTGGGCCGATCGTGACTCGTATCGAGGAGCGGAGCCCCGCGCGACGCAGCGCAGCGCCTTGCCTGGAGAGCGATTCGGGGGGTTCGACGCTGAAGTCGGAAGTGACGTCGAGCCCTTCGCTGAGGAGGCGGCGAGGCAGTTGGGCAACGGCCAGTGCCGCGCTGGTGCCGGGCTGCCAGTCATCGACGAGGTCGGAATCGATTGCGGCGAGGGCGATTCGCTCTCCTTCGATGGTAGCGATGACGCAGTGTTCAGCGCCGTACATGGTGCGCAGCGCGCTGGCGAGCGGTGCCGCGAGATCTGCCAGTGAGTCGCGCGGGCCGAGTGCGGCGAGGATATCGAGGATCGCCCGCGTGCGCTGTGTCTGGCGCTGAAGTGAGGTGACGACGCGAGCGCGCTCGAGCAGCATCGTGAGGGGAGCAGCGACTTCGGTGAGAATGTGGAGTTCGCCCTCCTGGAGCCGCCCGGGCTCGCGCGAGCCGGCTGCGATCATGCCGACGGGGACGCCGCTGGCATCGAGGCGGACGATGATCAGGTTGCCGAGCCCGAAAGTGGCGGCGCTCTCTCGCAACCAGGCAGGGGCAGCTTCGGGATTGCGCGCGTCGAAGTGTGCACGCGGCGTGTCGAGGACACCCTGGTAGGTGCTGGATTCGGCGAGGAGGTTCCGCTTCGGCAGTGGCACCGGTTCGAAGGATGAATCGAAATCCGCGGCGATGCGGACGCGGGTGCCGGCGTCGTGGTCGAATGCGTGGACGAGGACAACATCCGCGCCGAGGAGGCGGCGGACTTCGGCGGCGAAAAGGCGAGCGACCTCTTCGGGCCGGGCGCTGGCGTTGAACGTGCTGAGGAGCCGGGTGAGGGTACTGACCCTGGCGGCGCGCTCATCGGCCGCAGTCAGCAGGGCCGCACGTTCGGAGACGAGACCAAGGGCCGAAGAGAGCTCCACCAACGCAGCGACGTCGCGCTCATCCCAGCGATTGGGCTCGGGATGGCCGAGGGTGACGAGGCCCGAGACGACGCCGGCGCTATCGCGGATGGGTACGCGCATGAGCGAGCGGACACCGGCCCGCAGGGTCTTGCGCTCGATGGTGCTGCGCGCTTCGATTTCGAGGTCGCCCACGATCTGTGGTTCGCCGCGCAACACGCTGGCATAGGGTTCGATGGCAGCGGGATCGCTCCCGTGGGGAAAGTAGAGCTCATCGGCGGTGAGGTGATCGCTGGAGAGCGCAACCACCGAGGCAGCCGCGCGCGCCAGCCTTGCGACAAGTGCGTGGGTTGCACCGAAGAGACGGCGCGCCTCAAGGACGAAGATCTCGCCGACGCCCTCAATGGTCGCACCCGGGCCGAGTGCGGCAAGGACGTGCGTCTGTGCGGCGAGGGTGCGGCCCGAGTCTTCCATGTTGGCGACGAGGCGGACGCGGTCGATGGCGAGGGCGAGGGCACCGGAGATGTCGCCGAGTTGGGCGTCATCGGCAGGGCCATATGGCCGCTGCTGCCCACGGGCGACGATCACTATCCCGGTCTCTATGTTCGCCAGGGGAAAGGATATGGCGATGGTGCTGGTGAATGCGGCGGCGCGGGCGACGGCGGAGTGCGGCGCCGGGCCAGTCGCGGCGGGTGCACTCGCAGGGTCAAGGTCCCTAAAGCCCATCGCGAGGTCCTGTGCGAGCTGGCGAGCAGAAGCGGGGTCTGCCGGGACGCTGCAGCCGAGCACGCTGGTACGCCCGCTCTCGAGGCATCGAGAGGCGAGCACGACGGCGTCGGCGGCGAAGAAGTCGCTGAGGATGGTGGCGATTGCATCGAAGGCGCCGGCGCTGTCGCCGGATGTCGCCATCGCCCGGAGAATCTCCGCGGTGACGGCAAGGCTGCGCCGCTGCCGCTCCGCCTGGGCGAGCAGTTCAGCATGTTCGATGACCAGGGCAAGGGGTTCAATGGCGGTTTCAGGTTCGACAATGCGCGGGAGCAGGGAGCGCCCAGCAAGTGCGGAGAGCATGGATCCAAGTTGCTGGAATTCCGCCAGGTGCTGATCGTGGAACGCGCCTGGTGCTGGTGCGGCGGCGAGGGCGAGCCCCAGGGGCCTGCCGGCATCATCGAGGAGGGGAATGTGCATGACGGCGCGCACTTCGGGGAGAAGAGACTGTGGAACACCAGCGAGACTCGCGATGGCGCGAACATCGGGAATGATTGCCGGGGTTGCGGCCATGAGCTGGCGGAAGGGCGCAACGCCTGTCTCCAGCCAGTCCCGCAAGGGCTCGCTGTCGTTGCCGGCGGCGTTGATGGCTACAGCGCGGGGGCGGCCCGCCGGAGGCTGGACGACGATAGCGGCATAGCTGGCACCAAAGCGGCGCGTGAACACGGCCGCGGCCTGGCGAAGCGCAGCGTCAAGTTCGGGCAGCGTGCCGGCGGCGGCCATGGCGGCGCGCGCGGAGGCAGCGTCCACGAGTGCGGTGGCTTGCGGGCCACCGGCCGTTATCCCTTCCAACAGCGTCTCCCCGCCGCTGGCAGAACAGCCCCGGTCCGCGCTGGCGAACCCGGAGAGCATCCGCCGACTAGGTTTGCGGATAGTAAATCTGCGTGCGAGACAGCCGATATAGGGATTCTCCCCACATCAAAGTCTTTGTCTCAACTCGCGGGCGGACTTTACCTAATGATCGTCAATATGTCCAGAAGGCGGATTGAGACAGTTGGAGGTAATAAACGCGGCCTGGCTGGAGAGTCGTGAAGGAGTCGACGTATGCGGGGAGGCCGGGGGCGTACTTCGTCCAACTCCCGGAGGCGGAATCCCAGGCATAGACAGAGACCACCGAGCCGCGGATGGAGGCGAGTGCGGCCATCACGGGTTGTCCGGGCCCGGTATAGGTGACGAGGTTCATGCCAGGCGAGAGGGCGAGCTGGACGCCGATTGGCGGGAGCGGCGTGGGAGAGGGAGTGGGCGACGGGGATGGTGTGGGCGAAGCCGTTGGTGACGGCGTGGGCGTGGCTGATGGCGTAAGCGTGGGCGTTGCGGTAGGCGAGCTGGACGTGGGCTGCGTAGCGGTCGCGGGTGGCGGCGGGCTGCCGGTGTCGTCGAGCTGGCCGAAATCAGCTGTCCAGGCGGTGGTGATGCCGGGGAAGGTGTGGGCGCCGATGCCGACCACCCGCATGGTGGGGTCGATGATGTTCGCCCAGTGGCCGGGCGAGTTCTTCCACATGTTGAAGATGGTGGCGGCATCGGGGGAGCCGTAGGCGACGTCCTCGGCTGCCCAGCTCGGGTAGCCGCAGTCGGTGGTGCGGAGCGGAGCTGGGCCATAGCCCGGCACAGGCCAGCGGCCGAGAGAGTCCTGGTGCGAGAAGGTGGCACCGTAGGCGCTCGAATCGGCGGACTTCCAGGCAGCGGCGCGATTGAGGTTGGGCGAGAACTTCAACGGCCCGGCGCCGTTCTGCGCGCGCGCCTGGTTGATGAGGTCCAGCATCTGCTGCTCGGCGGGTGTGATGCCGGCTTCGCTCGTGTCGCAGTTGCTGATGGCGCGGGCCGTGCGGGCACCGCCGCCGCTCCACGCGAGGAGGCCGGCAGCCAGGAGAAGCACACCGAAAAGGGCAAGTGGCAGGATTCGTCGGAGCATATGCCTCGGGAGGGACCGCCGGCGGCAGGGCGTGCCGACGGGAGCCTCCGGTGCACCGTACCGGCCGCGTTGGGAAGGGGGAATCCACGGAGACGGCGTTTTACAGACAATTTACGAGCGGAGCTGGCCGCCGGGCGGGCATCGCCGCGCATGGGCGGAGGTGTCGGCAGCTACTGTGTCCTCTTCCCTCTTTTCGCCGGGCTAACTAAGGTTCGCGCATGCCACTCCACACCCGCCGGCCACCGACACGGATCCTGATTGCGCGCCACGGCCAGACCGTGACCAATCGCGAGGGGCGCTTCTGCGGACATTCGGAGACGGAGCTGACCGAACTCGGACGGCGGCAGGCCGAAGCGCTCGGGCAGCGGCTGGCGGAGGTGCGGATCGATGCGGTCTATACCAGTGACTTTTCGCGGGCGATCGTGACGGCCGGGATCGCCGCCGGCGGGCACGGGCTGACGCCATCCATCGATCCAGCGCTGCGGGAGCTGAATTACGGGGAGTGGGAGATGGAGAAGGAGCGCGACGTGGCGCGCCGCTATCCCGAGCAGCACCGCCTGATGCGGGCCGAGGACCCGGACTGGCAACCGCCCGGCGGGGAGACAACCGGAATGGTGCGGGCGCGCACGTTTGCAGCACTTCAGCGGATTGCGAAGGCACATGCACACGAGACGGTGCTGGTGGTGAGCCATGGGACAGCCATCAATTGCATGATCGCAGAGGCGCTGGGGATGGCGCCGACGCACACGTTCCGTTTCGGCGTGGACAACTGCGGACTTTCCGAGGTGGTGATGCGGCGCACCACCCCGATAGTGCTGCGATTGAACGAAACAGCGCACCTGGCCGGGTTGCGGTGAACGGCGGGTCGGACGCACCGAAGGCGGGCGGAGAGAAACCGTGATCCCAATCCACGATTCGGCGCGGAGGTGGTCGACACCATGGGTGAACTATGGGCTCATCCTGCTAAATCTCGCGGTGTTCGCCTACATGTTGACCCTTTCCACCTCGCAGCCGCCGACGGCACGCCAGCAAGCGGGTGCGCTCCAGGCGCAGACACACAGCGTCTGCTATGGGTTCGAGACGGCACCGACTGCGTCGGACGCGTTCATCTGCCGCTGGGCGTTTCAGCCGAAGGAGTTCTTCGACAACCTGCGCGGCCATTCGGACGTGCCCGCCCCGGACCGGCCGCTGATCCTCTTCACGATCATCACATCGTTGTTCGTCCATGGCGGCTGGCTGCACATCGCCGGGAACATGCTGTTCCTCTGGGTGTTCGGGGATAACGTGGAGGATCGGCTCGGCCATGCCGCGTATCTGCTTTTCTACCTCGCCGCGGGGATCGTGGCGACGCTGGTGCAGGGCCTGATCGATGTCGGCAGCGTGGTGCCTGTGCTGGGGGCGAGCGGCGCCATCGCGGGTGTGCTCGGGGCGTACATTGTCTTCTTCCCAAGGACGATGGTGTTCGTGGTGATCCCATTTTTCTTCCTGATCTTCATCCCGCTACCAATCCCGGCGTTCATCATGATCGGCGTATGGTTCATCCAGAACTTCCTATCTGGAGTGGCGAGCATCAACAGCGCGGTGCAGGTGGATCAGGGAGTCGCGTTCTTCGCCCACATCGGTGGCTTCGTGTTCGGGATGCTGCTGGCACTGGCGCTGCCGGTGCGGCGTGGCCGCCCCCGCTGAGGCAACGATCGTGCGGCGGTCTCAGGGAACTGTGGTGAGGGCTTCGGCGATGAGCGCCTCCATCGCCTGAAAAAGGGCCGGCCCGGCTGCAATGATGCCGGGAGCTTCGCCGGGGCCGATCGGGCGGACCGCCGTAACACCGCCGGCCTCGCGGACGATGAGCGAGCCGGCAGACAGGTCCCAGGGGTTGAGTGGGCCTTCGAAGTAGGCATCGAGCCGCCCGCAGGCGACGGCGCAGAGGTCGAGGGCGGCGGAGCCCGCGCGCCGCAGGTCTCTCACGCTGCCGAGGAGTGCAGCGATGACGCGTGCCTGCCGGGCGCGGTGCATTCCGTCATAGCCGAAGCCGGAGCCAAGGAGGGCGAGCGAAAGCCTGTCCTGGCCGGTGACGTGGATGCGCTGGCCATCGCGAAAGGCACCGCCGCCGAGCCACGCGGTGAAGGTCTCGCCGCGAGCAGCATCGTGAACGACGCCCGCGACGACCTCGCCCCGGACCTCGACGCCGATCGAGACGGCGTAGGCGGGAAAGCCGTAGAGGTAGTTGGTGGTGCCATCGAGCGGGTCGATGACCCAGCGGACGCCGGATTCGCCCTCGCGGTCGGTGCCTTCTTCGCCGAGGATCCCATCGCTGGGGCGGGCGGCGAGGACGCGCTCGACGATGAGCGCTTCCGATGCGCGGTCGACCTCGGTCACCATATCCGTGAGTGAGGACTTGGTCTCGACGGACTCGCGGACATGGGGCGCGCGCGTGGCGAGGAGTTCGCCCGCTTCGAGGGCGATATCGGCGGCGAGGTGGAGCAGGACTGCCGGGTCGATGCTTCGGTTGGACATTGGGGGAGCTTACGACAGGCGGCCGGGTTTTTCGCGGCGGTTCGCTACGGGCTGGTCGCCCCTTGCTTGACGAGGTGGTCGCCATATTGTTCGCGGAGCTTGAGCTTTTGGAACTTACCGGTCGAAGTCTTGGGGATGGCATCGACGATGAGGTAGTCATCGGGGAGCCAGAACTTTGCGAAGTGGGGCTCGAGGGAAGCGCGGAGCTCGTCCTTTGTGGCGGATTGCCCGGGCTTGAAGACGATGGCGGCGAGGGGGCGCTCGTCCCACCTGGGGTGGACGGCTGCAAACACGGCGGCTTCGAGGACAGCGGGGTGGGCCATCAGTGCATTTTCCAGGGCGACCGTGCTGATCCACTCACCGCCCGATTTGATGACATCCTTCGAACGGTCAGTGATGGTGAGATAGCCATCGCTATTGATGGTGACGATGTCTCCCGTCTTGAACCAGCCATCGGCGGTGAAGCGGTCATCCTGTTCGTTGCTGTTGTAGTAGGAAGCCGCGACCCAGGGGCCGCGTACTTCGAGTTCGCCCATGCACTGGCCGTCCCAGGCGAGCACGGAACCGTCGTCGCCGGTGTGGCGGATTTCGACGAAGGGGACGGGGTAGCCCTGGGTGGAACGTACCTTAAGCTGATCGGCGGGGGAAAGGTCGCGCATGGCGTTTTTGAGCCGGGCGAGGGAGCCGATGGGGCTGGTCTCGGTCATGCCCCAGGCGTGGGTGACGGTGAGTCCGTGGCGCTTTTGGAAGCCGTCCATCATGGCGGGCGGGGCCGCCGAACCACCGACGATCATCGTGCGCACGGAGGAGAGGTCCCACTTGCCGGGGTTGGCATCGAGCAGGGCAAGGATGCCGAGCCAGATGGTGGGCACGCCTCCGGCGAGGGTGACTTTCTCGCGGGCCATGAGATCAACGAGCGTTTCGGGCTGGAGGTTGGGGCCGGGAAAGACCACCTTTGCCCCCGTGAGGGCAGCGGCGAAGGGCATCCCCCAGGCGTTGACGTGGAACATCGGGACGACGGGCAGGAGCACATCCCGTTCGGAGATGCCGAGCGTGTCGGTCATGCACGTCGCCATCGTGTGGAGCATAGTGGAGCGATGGGAGTAGAGGACGCCTTTGGGGTTGCCGGTGGTCCCCGAGGTATAGCACATAGCGGCGGCGGCGTGCTCATCCAGCTTCGGGTAGACGAAGGCATCGGATTCAGCGGCGATGAACTGTTCGTAGTCGGTGTAGCCATCGGGGGTGGGGCCATCGTCCGGCACCACGATGACGTGGCGGAGGCTGCGGACGGTGGAGCGGAACTGTTCGAGGAGGGGGAGGAGGGAGCGATCGACGATGATCACGGAGTCTTCGGCGTGATTGGAGATGTAGCTCAGGTCGTTCGGGTGAAGGCGCAGGTTGAGCGTATGCAGGACGGCGCCCATGGAGGGGATAGCAAGGTAGGCCTCAAAGTGGCGGTGATGATTCCAGCAGAGCGTGCCGACGCGATCGCCCTGTTTCACGCCGAGGCGGGTGAGGGCGTTGGCGAGTTGCCTGGTGCGCCGGTAGTAGTCTCCGTAGGTGTAACGAAAGAACGAGCCGTCGTGGTTGCGGGTGACGAGTTCGTTGGCGGGGAACATGGTGCCGGCGCGTTCGAGGAGGTAGCCGAGGGTGAGCGGGTAGTCGTCCATCATCAGGCCGGTGAGCATGGAGGTCTCCTTGGCGAGTGCTGTAACGCATGATAGAGCGCCGGGAGGGGAGAGGGCGAAAGGGGCAGCGGTGAGCCGGAGCGCCGCCCGAAAACGTGCCGGGCTGGAAGAGGCGTCTGATATACTGGGCCAATGCTGATAGGCGTCGCAGTGCGGGACGAGTCCTTGCCCGGCAGCGGCATGGGCGCGGGTATGGCCATGCGCGTGGCGGCAGCCCGCCGGGGCTAACTGCTGCCGTCTTTTTGAGCCCGATTCGCCAATTTTGCCGCTTTCTCTGGGAGTCCCATGACCTACGCACCTCTCGATCACCCTTTCCTCGATCGGCTCCGCAACCGCGTCCTCTTCGCCGCGGGCCCCATCGGTTCGACGATCCTCAGCCTCCGGCCGGGGCCCGACTATGGGGGCATCGATGGATGCAATGAGTACCTGACGATCTCCGACCCGGCGGTGCTCGCCCGCATCCAGCGGAGCTTCTATGCCGCGGGCTGTGATGCGGTGGACAGCGCCACTTTTGGTTCGAATAAGGTGGTGTTCGCGGAGTATGGGCTGAGCGAGCGCGTCCGCGAATTGAACCGGCTGGCCGCGCAACAGTTGAACCGCGTACGCGATGAGTTCAGCACGCCGGAGTGGCCGCGTTACAGCTTCGGCACCATGGGGCCGGGGACGAAGCTGCCATCGCTCGGTCACATCGGCTGGGATGAGCTCATTGACAGCTACAGGGAGCAGGTGCGAGGGCTCCTGGAGGGCGGGATCGATGTGCTCAAAGTCGAGACCTGCCAGGACCTGCTCCAGACGAAAGCGGCGCTGGCGGCGATCAGCGACGTCTTCGCTGAGACGGGGCGGCGCGTGCCGGTGATAGCGAGCGTGACGATCGAGACCACGGGGACGATGCTGCTGGGTTCCGACATTGCCTGCGCGCTGACCACACTGGATTGCCTCGATGTGGCCGATGTTCTCGGGATCAACTGTTCGACGGGGCCGGACCAGATGGTAGAGCACGTGCGCTACCTGGCCGAACATTCGCGGCGGCCGCTCTTCATCGCCCCGAATGCGGGGCTCCCGGAGCTTGTGGATGGGGAAGCGTGCTACCGGCTCCAACCGGCGGAATTTGCGCGCTACCAGGCGATCTTCGTGGACGAATTCGGCACGAACATCGCGGCCGGGTGTTGCGGCACGACTCCGGCGCACTTCGAGGCGGCGATTGCGGCCATCGGACGGCGCCCACCAAAGCGCCGTCCCGCCGCCCGAAAGTTCTTCGATCCCGGCGTGGCGACAGGCCCCGCGGACTACGATGCCTCCGTTGCATCGCTCTACACGTCGGTGCCGATCGAGCAGGAGACTTCGTTCCTCGTGGTTGGCGAGCGCACGAACGCGACGGGTTCGCGGGCGTTTCGCGACCTTCTGCTCGCGGAAGATCTCGACGGCATGGTGGGCGTTGCGCGGGAACAGGCGGCCGAAGGAGCGCACGTGATCGATGTCATGGTCGACTACGTGGGGCGCGACGGTGTGCCGGATATGGAGCGGCTGGTGGGGGTGCTGCGCACGCAATCGACGCTGCCGCTGGTGTTCGATAGTACCGAAGTCCTGGTCGTCGAGGCAGCGTTGAAGCTGTACGGGGGCAAGGCCATCGTCAATTCGATCAACCTCGAAGATGGCGAACGGAAGATTGCGCGGCTGCTGCCGCTCATCCGGCGTCACGGTGCGGCGGCGGTGGCCCTCACGATCGACGAAGAGGGGCAGGCGCGCACCGCGGACTGGAAGGTGCGCGTGGCGAAGCGGATCTACGAGATCGCGGTGGAGCGCTACGGCATGGAGCCGGGTGACCTGCTCTTCGACTGCCTGACGTTTCCGCTTTCGGGCGGGCAGGAGGACCTTCGTGGTGACGCGATGGAGACGCTTAACGCAATCCGGAGGGTGAAGGCCGAGTTGCCGGGTGTGCACACGATCCTGGGTGTTTCGAACTGTTCGTTCGGGCTCAAACCAGGGGCACGACGCGTGTTGAACTCGGTCTTCCTTCACGAAGCGGTGGAATACGGGCTGGACGCCGCAATCGTGAACGCGAAGCAGATCCTGCCGCTGAACCGCATTCCCGAAGAGCAGCTCAGCACGGCGCGCGACCTCATCTATGACCGGCGCCGGCCAGCGGGAGCCGATGGCGAGGGCGGCTATGACCCGCTCACTCACTTTATTTCGCTCTTCGAAGGCGTGGAGACGGAGAAGACGGTGAAGGTCGACCGCTCGACGCTGCCGGTGGAGGAGCGGCTGCGCTCGCGCATCATCGACGGCGACCGGCGGGGGATCGAAGCTGACCTTGACGATGCGCTGGCCGTGATGGACCCGCTGGCGATCATCAACGAGCACCTTCTGGAAGGGATGCGCGTGGTGGGCGAGCTCTTTGGTTCGGGGAAGATGCAGCTGCCGTTTGTGCTGCAGAGCGCGGAGACGATGAAGACGGCCGTCGCCTATCTCGAGCCGCACATGGAAAAGACGGATGGTGCGGGGAAGGGCAAGGTGGTGCTGGCGACGGTACGCGGCGACGTGCACGACATCGGCAAGAACCTTGTGGACATCATCCTCACCAACAACGGCTATACGACCTTCAACATCGGCATCAAGCAGCCCATTCAGAACATCATCGATAAGGCGAACGAGGTGGATGCGGACGCCATCGGCCTTTCGGGGTTGCTGGTGAAGAGCACGGTGGTGATGCGGGAAGACCTTGAGGAGCTGAACGCGCGC
>Ga0307374_10002538_pt1 | contig 32305 bp, 23 predicted proteins | sample OX3MG_FD_202532 | JGI IMG/M metagenome (GOLD analysis project Ga0307374, IMG submission 202532) | Soil microbial communities from Risofladan, Vaasa, Finland - OX-3 | ecosystem: Environmental > Terrestrial > Soil > Coastal area > Acid sulfate soil | place: Finland: Risofladan, Vaasa | collected... | reverse complement strand
CTTCTCAGAATGGTCGACGACCTGAAGGACGACGTGTTGCTCCAACGCCGCATGGAAACTGCCAAGAAAGAGTTCGCCAAAACCAACGGAGAGCGGATGAAAAAAGGGAGAGTTCCGCTGCCCGACTCGGAGCTGGACGCGCTTCAGAACATCGCCCACGTGCGGCCTCTCTACCTGGGCGTGCTCGACGCGGCCGAGAACTGGCTGGCCGAGGTTTGCAGGGAGACGGCGCGCGCTCCGAGCGACGCCGAGTGGAAAGCGATTTTGGCGAGTCCTCTCGAAGGCGCCATCGGCGTCAGTCTCGCCTTGCAGTGGCGATACAACTTCGGGCGGCTGTTCGACGTTGAGGCTGTGGAAGAATGCGCCGACGAATAAGCGACCCTGGCTTTCAATCACCGCCCCACCGGCACGAGGCCGGATGGTGGCGCGTCATTCCCGCGACGCGGCTTTGCGGGCGGTCGCCGAATCTAACCCGCGATTGCACCCACGGCTAAACTCCCGCGCCGCTAAGCAAGTGGCGTTTCGCGACGATCCTGGCGCGCCGGGATTTCCGTCGAAGGGCCGCGCGTCTCTGCCATTCAATCACACGGCGATTATGAAACGAGCGGCTTCGCATTTTCCTGCCCCTGGAGCCCGTGCCGCCCTTCAGAATCGCTGCTGGATGTAAAGGTGAACTTGGCTCGGCAAAAGTTCTGTCGTCGCCGCCCCCGTTCGCGCAAAAAACTGCTCTGTGTTGCCTTCCTTGACATACACAGGGATGTTTGATGGCTTGCACCGGACGACCAGCACACGCTTTCCGTCCACCGACTCAAAGCGAGGTTCGATGTGGAGCATGTGCTGCGCTCCTAGCCGGTCTTTGACGAGATTGACAAAGTGCAAGTTCATCTTGTCCTCGTTTGGGAAACGGTCCCTCTCTACGCCGAGGATTTCGCCGCCATCGCTAACCCCAACCACCAGATGACCACCCTGCGAGTTCAGGAAGGCCGCTATCGTCTTGAGGCACGAGTGTTCAATCTTCTTGTCGGGCTGGTCGGTGTGCAGATTCACCCGGAGAGTTGACTTGAATTCGACACGAGTGGTTTCACCGGCAGCAAGAATTTCCGCGACCGGAACGTCGTTGCCGGGGACTTGCGGTGGCTGTCCCGTGGTTATGTGGTGGTATGCGTCTCGAATAAGCTTTGCCATGAGGTTCCGCCGAGCATCCAAGAACGTTCGGTATTCCATCGTATGCCAGTTGACGGGCAGAGCGTGCCAGTGGCACATCTGAGCCAAGTCATGGTCGGCAAACCTCTCGGCATAGAGAGGCCAGTATTGAGCCGGTTCATCCCCCGAGATCGCAATGTTATCGTCCCATTCGACCAAGGCGTAGTTGGCGATCTGGTTTGTATCCCGAGTGCTTGTGATCGCCAGACCTTTGAGGTACTTCTTGGAGAACAGGTGGTGCCGCTCGACGGCTGATTTCTTTGCCTTGTGGGCCGGATCGAGCAAATCGACGACCCTCTTGTTGGAGAACAGGGCTCGGGCATGAAGTAGGTTTTGCGCGGCATGGTAGGCATGTAGGTAAGGGTTGGTCGCCGAAGACGTTTCCATCCGGTTGCGAAGACCGATATTCCAAAAGTCGTCGGTGAACTCGCTCTCGATTGTCTTATCGATCCAACCGACGAACTGTTCAGCGGTTGTGAGGTCTCGAATAAATGCCAGATCTCGTTCCATGACCGTTTCTGGCGAGCCAGTGTATCGGCCCGTCACCGCCGTCATAAAGAACCAGCGGGCAACGCAATTCGACAGGGTGAAACCGTCCACGCTGAAATCCTTTTTGCCGATCAGGTAGAAGACGTAGGCATAAATGAGAGCCAACTGAGAGCTAATCATGTGTGCTCCCCGATACCCGGCCAAATGCAGGGTTTTCAAGAAATCGTGCCAATTCTGAAGGTCAAGAACGTCGGTCTGGGCAGACTTGAGGATAGCGAACTGCTCGATTCGTCGTTGCTCGCTGTACTCCTCGGTTTCCAGGTCTTTGCCCCGGAGCAATGAATAGACGTACTTCAGCCTGGCGCGGCGGAACCCGTACCCGATTTCGACCCGCAGAAGTTGATCAGCGTCGGCCTCGATAAAATAATTGAAGGGGCTCGGCTTTGCTTTTGACGGTGTACGCGCCTTCCGACAGAACTCTTCCAGTTCGGCACGGCCCTCTTCCCAAAACACGGACATCAGGGTCAGGATGAAGTCCGATTGATTGAGTGGAGTCTGCTTGCTGTTGATGCGAACGAAGACTTCCGCCACCTTCTCTTCATCAATGTTTGACGAAAGTTCAAGTGCGGTGAACGGATAGCCGAGCAGGTTTTGCACGCGCTGGAGGGCCGTTTGTACCTTTTTGATCTCGGCTGCTTCGAGGGTCTTCCCGGCTGCCTCTCGATGCTTCCGCAGGTTCTCGACGTAGGTGCCCACGATCTGAAACAGGTCCGCGTCCTTGGCCCAGAGCACCGAGATGTTGGGGATGTATTCGGGGTTTCGCCTAATGGCTGCGTCGGCAACCTCAAAGGTTTCGTCCGTCGGTCGGAAGGAAATTTCGATTCGTTCGGACTGGTAGTCCTCTCGGATGACGGGAATGCCCTTCACTACAGCAAAGAGCGAGGTAAGGCGCTGCTGGCCGTCTACGATGAGCAATCCGGCAACCTTTTGCTTGCGGTCAGTGCCGATGTGCTTCTGATTCTCATCAAGTGCGTTCTGCCAGAAGAGGAAGTAGCCAACGGGATAGCCTCGGTAGATTGAATCGAAGAGGTCTCGAACCTTCGTGTTCTTCCACACGAAGGGACGCTGAATGTCAGGAAGCCCAATGGTGCCCATCTCGATGTCATCAAGAAGTTTAGTCAAAGAATAGTCCACCTTCTTGAAAAGCGTTTCGCTCATTGCAGCCTCGACTTCCTCGCGTGTAAACCGACCTCGCCGAACAGGATGAAATCGCCTTTCTGATATTCGGGCAGATCGCGCAATGTGCCGGCCGCCTGAAGCATCAGGATTGCCAGGGGCAGGTCGAGCCAACTGCCGTCTTTGGGCAGGTCGGCCGGCGCGAGATTCACCAGCACAGTTACTTCGCCCTCGGCGAGATCAAGCTTCGCCAGCGCTCCGGCGATGCGGTCGAGCGATTCGCGGACCCCTTCGCGGGCCATGCCGGAGATTTTGGTAACGTGCGTCAGCGGAAGCGGACCACGCAGGACTTCCATGGCGCGGGCCTGCATTTCGACGACATAGCCGTCGAGGCCGAAAAGAATCGCCCCGTTGAGCGTGTGATCGCGAGTGAGAAGCTCGTTCAGCTCCCGCTGAGCGGCCGGCGTTCGTTTGGCTGCCACTCGTATACCCTCACCACCTTGATGACGGCCAAGAGCTTACCGCGCCGGCGGGGCGGGGGCAAGTAGGGGTGGTGGTTGGTCAGTGGAATGATAGGCGGCGCAAGGCGAAGAGTTGCCGTTGGTTCGGGGTCGGCCCAGAATTCGAAAACTGCCGGCGGCATCGATTCGTCGGGAAGCTGGTCCTCAAACGGCGGCATTTCATCCCAGCGGCCGCCTTCGATCAACCGCTCGACACTTTGGCATATTCGCCGGCGATCTTTCGGCGCTCGTCGTCGCGACGCGCGCTGCGGAAGTGGATGGCAAGCTGGAAGAGACGCTCCTCGTCGGTCGGAACGATAGGCGATGTTGGGCGCATAAATCAAACCTCCTAGACGCACTGCCCGAACCGCCGGCGGGAATAGAGGCTTATTCCCCGGAGGACGAGAAACGCATCTAAGCTGCCGGTGGGGTCCCCTTCAAGCCTCCCTGCGCTCCGGCGGCAGGGCGTCGCAGCCGACGGCGGAATAGGACATGTTCAAAAAACACGGACGCAAGGCGGCAATTTGCCGCTTCGTGAGCGGATGCATTCTCAGGCGCGTACGCCCGTAAGACAGGTCGACCTGGTTCAACTGGCCCAGGCCGCCGCCGTAGCGGACTTCCTTGATCGACAGGTATGCCGGGCATTTCGCCGCCCGACCGCGGCGCGGCGGACACCACGCAACCGTCACTGCGGTAAAACGCCGGTGAGTGAAGGGACTAACCTCCGGCAGGCCGAGCAGATCGTCGAGGGAGTCGCCCTCGATCGCCTCCAGGAGCGGCTGCCAGGCGCCCTCAGGCAAAAGCTGGGCGTCGCGCCGCATCCATTCGCGGCAGTGGGTGCAATACGGACGACTGGCCGACGCCACCGCGGCCGCAATGGTAAAGAGCAGAACGGTGCTCAACTCCAGGGCGCTGTTGAACCAGTTCAGCCCCGGCGTGGCCTTTGGCGCATTGCGCGCCCCGAATCGTGCTGGATTGCCGCCTTCGTGAATCTCGATGCTTTTTCGCCAGGCGATATGTCCCGGTAACAGATCGAGCCGGTAGGCGATGGCCCCGCCACGGCGCTCGACCATGTCGAAATAGTACTGCCCCCAATACATGACGTTCGCGGCCAGGACGGCGATAACGGCCGCCATCCAACGGCTGCGGCAATGTCCGACCTGCACGCTCCAAAAGAGCATGGCCGAGAGGACCATCGCCGCGATGGCCGGCACCCAAATCACAAAATAAAGGCCCTTGCGGAAAAGAAGGTGGAGCACCAGCGCCAGCGCTCCGGCCGCGACGAGCGCCACGACGGTCGACCAGAGAAACTGCCACCACTTGACGGCGCCCGGATCGTATTCGAGTTGCTTCGGTGCCGCGTAAGGGTTTTCCATGGGCCGCGAAGTTGTCAGCGTGCGAGAAGTAACGTCCACGACCCTATCACTCCGGCCACGATGACGCCGTTCACCAATGTGCCGAACAGCCCAAGGAAAGCCGACCAGATAGCACGACGCCTCAAGCTTCCGACCATGCCGACAATTCCCAGGAAAAGCGCGGCGACGATCGTAAGCAGGGAGACGACGGCGAATGCTTTCGTGCCCGGATGGTTGGCACCGGCCGAGGCGCGCAGGAAAAGATTCGTGGCCGTGAGCAGCACCGGGGCGTAGAGCGAAAAACGGACAGCCTGCAGAGCGAACGGCGTTCGATCACCTCGCTGTTCCACCGTTGCGGGCAGGCCGCCGGCCACCGCCGCTACTGGCGGCGCGAACGGGTTCTCATCCGAGTCCGGTTGTCGGAATTCGCCCATGCGGAGTTTGCTCCTTCACTACCTTGACGATGCCTCCGAGACTACCGCGCGGGCGGGGCGGCGGCAAGGAGGGGCTCGGGCAGGTAGACGGTAGGCGGTAGACGGGGAAGCAGAAACGACGCAATGAGGGAGGCCGAATGACGAAATGACGGGCTAACCGTCTTCGGCGCCGGCGGCAACGCCGCAGATTCGCATGCGAAATGCGAGGGCGTCGTAAAGCTCGTCGTAGGTCATGCAGCCGACATGGATTGAATCCAAGCAAATGAGTCTACCAGAACCGGGCAATCAACCATAATGGTTCGCCACAGTCGCCAACCGCTCGACACGGCGATACGTCGCTGCCGTTCAGCCCGCGTCAGAGCATGCGCCACCTCGACGTAGAAGATGTTCGGCGCCACGAGATCATGAACTCTATTTTGGAAATCGGTGCGCAACTGCATCGCCTTCGCCGAATCGGGTTCCGGCAAGACCCATTTCAGCGCCACGGAGGAATCGAGAACGTATTTCATTCCTCGTCGCGGATTTCACGGATGAGGTCCACCGCGATTTCGATTGTGCCGTGCTGCTGGCGGATTTCTTCGGTAACCCGGTCACACTCGGCCCGAATGCGTTGATAGACGTCCGGCTCAAGCGGCTTGCCGTGCAATACCCGCTCCATAAGGGCCTCCATATCTGCGTCGAGGACCGACTTCGCTTCAGTGCTCATAATGCAATTGTTGATCGCCGCAACGCCAACGTCAACGTCGTTTTTGAGGCGAGGGTCAAGCAAATCCGGGCGCACGACGTTGAACGGCCGGCCGGTTTTCCTTAGCCGAGCCGAAATCGGTTTGCATCGCAATTTGAAGCGGCGCCGGCACGAACTGTTGGCGGCCCAATCGCCTCAACCACTTGCTCGTCGCCCGCGGCCAAAACCCGCGACGCCTTGGCCGCGGAGCTTTCCGACACATTCAGCAGTCTCGCCGCCTGAGCCATTCGACCGCTCTGGTCGGTGTAAATTTACACCGACCGGAAAAATACGGCATTTTTGCGTATCGGCTACCCCTTTGGCAGGGTTTCCGTCGGGTTTGCCGAATTGCCGGAGCCGTTGGCGTTCGGCCGCCTCTTCTTGGAACCTTTCCTTGGCCCGTGCGCCGATCACGGCCCGCTGGCTTTCGTCGAGCTGCCGGCGGTGCAGGTTGCGCGAAAGCACGAAGGCCAGCGGTGATCCCTGCCCGTCCCACTCCACAAACCGCGGCTCGACGCCGGCCAGCTTGCAGGCCTGTAGGTGGTTGCGGCCGTCACGACGCATCGAAATTATCCCATGCCAAGCCAGCGGCGCGGTACAACACGGGAAAGGATGTTGGAGACGGTTTGGCGCAGAACCATGCCAAGCCAGTTGCGGGTGAGGATGAGTGATAAGAGATGAGCGAGAGCGCATCACAAGCCAGTTGGGGAGTAGAACAGAGGCGATCAAGTCCCAAGACCAAAGACCGAAGTGGACAATCCAAAATCCGATCCCGGCGCGCCGGGACGCAATTCAAAATGCACCATATCCCCCAGATTTACCGTTGCGGCGCGAAAATGAGCCGCGCCGCGCTGTTGCCGCAACGTCCGGCCGGCAAACCGTTTGCAGCGCGGCGGAATCGAAGCCGCATCTTGTTTTTGACAACGATAATTATTTTCCGACAACGATAATTCGACGCCCACGAACGCTTGGCCGTGGTCAGTGGTCCTAATCGACGGGGAAAAGGGAAAGAGCGGTCCGCGCGGCGGCGCAGTTGCCGCGCCCCGCAAGCCCGGCGGTGGAGAATCCCGGCCACGTCGATCTCAGGCGCGACAGATGGGCAGGTTGGGGCAGGCGGTGCGAACGCGCCGGTGATGATCCTTGGCAATTCGGTAAATCACGAAGCCGGCTACGGTCGGTGCGATCGCTTAAAAGCTTTTATAAGCCGACATTGATGCGTTGCTGCCGTGCTGTAACCTTATGTTCATCAATCGGTTGCCACCCGCGGGCGACGCGAAGCACTTGGATTCTTCACAAGTGTTTTAGCTTCTCCCCACTGGCCGAAGCTTTGTAGGCCCCATCTTCCGGTGGGGTGGGCGCCGCGCCCACCCCCCCGCCGCTGCCGTTGTTGCCGCGGCTTTTTGCACCCCGAGCGACGGCCGTCGCGCTCCACAGGGTGAAGGCCGCTCGTCGAAGACGATCAGTCAGGGTAAGATACCTGCATGACCACTGAAGCCACCAAAACCGAAGTCGGCAGCTACTTCGTCGCCAATTACCCGCCGTTCTCGCAATGGTCGGCGGAGGCCTTGCCCGACGCTCGCCAGGCGTTGGAGAGTCCGCCGCGCGACGTCCCGCTGGGCCTGTACCTGCACATTCCGTTCTGCCGCAAGCGGTGCAAGTTCTGCTATTTCCGCGTCTACACCGACAAAAACGGCGGCGACGTCGAACGCTATGTCTCGGCCCTGTCGCGCGAAATCGAGCTGGTCAGCCGGCTGCCGGTGATGGGCGGGCGGCCCTTCCGCTTTGTCTATTTCGGCGGCGGCACGCCCTCGTTTCTCAGCGGGCGGCAGCTCACGTCGCTGGTCGACCGGCTGCGGGCCAACATCAACTGGGATCACGCCGAAGAGGTGACCTTCGAATGCGAACCCGGCACGCTTTCGCAGCCTAAGCTGGCGACGCTCAAAGAGCTGGGCGTCACGCGGCTGAGCCTGGGCGTGGAGAACTTCAGCGACGCCATTCTGGAAGAGAACGGTCGGGCACATCTGTCGGCCGAGATTTACAAAGCCTGGGACTGGATCAAGGCACTGGAATTCCCCAACGTAAACATCGACCTGATCAGCGGCATGGTCGGCGAGACGTGGGACAATTGGCGAGACAACCTCCGCCGCACGATCGAGCTTGAACCCGACAGTGTGACGATCTACCAGATGGAACTGCCGTTCAACACGGTTTATTCGCGCGACATTCTGGGCCACCAGATCGAGACGCCCGTGGCCGACTGGCCCACCAAGCGGGCCTGGCAGAGCTATGCCTACGACGAATTGCTGGCCGCGGGCTACAAGATTTCCAGCGCCTATACGCTGGTGAAGGACAAGAGCAAAGTCAACTTCAGCTATCGCGACAACCTCTGGCGTGGCAGCGACCTGCTGGCCACCGGCGTGGCGAGTTTCGGGCATGCCTCCGGCGTCCACTACCAGAACCTGACCGAGTGGGGCAGCTACCTGGAGTCGCTGGAGGGCGGCGAGCTGCCGTTGTATCGCGGCATGCGGCCGACGCCGCACCAGTTGCTGGTGCGCGAGATGATTTTGCAGCTCAAGACGGGCGAGATCGACGCCGGCTATTTCCGCGACAAATTCGGCGTGGAGGTTCTGGACGAATGGCGGGATGCCTGGCAGGAGTACATTGGCGACGGTTATCTGTCGATCGACGGCGACCGCGTCACGCTCTCGCGCGAGGGTCTGTTGCGCGTCGACAGCCTGCTGCCCGCCTTTTTCGAACCGGAGCACCAGGGAGTGCGATATACGTGAGCGCGGATTTGACCTTCCTGATGGGCAAATTCCCAGCGCGGATTCCGGCCGATCGGCAGTACGCCAAGAACCATCTATGGGCACAACCGCGGGAAGGCACGGTCCGCTTCGGTTTTTCGGCTTATGCCGTGCGGCTGCTGCAAGATGTCTACTTCCTGGAGTGGTCGGTCGACGCCGAAACGCCGCTGGCCGAGCGGCAAGCGATCGGGGCCATTGAAAGCTCCAAGGCTGAAAGCGATCTGTATGCTCCCATGGCGGGCCGGCTGGTCCGCTTCAACGAACGCTTGCTGTCGGACCCCTCCGGCATTAACGTAGACAACTACGGCGAGGGCTGGCTGTTCGAAATGGCGGGTAGCGGCGAGTCGCTGCTGTCGCCTGAAGAGTACCTGGCCCACCTTGAAACGAGCTGGGCCGTCGCCCAACGGACGATCAAGGGGCAGATCAACGAAGAATGAGGAGGAAATAAAGTGACGGTTCGCGGACATGTTCGTAACGGAGTAATCGTACTGGATGCCCAAGCAATCTTGCCCGAGGGCGCCGCGGTGGTGGTCAGCGTTGTGGATGCAGATGTTGAACCAGCGCCGCGCAAGGACCGACCCGCGCTCAGGCATTCGGGGACGTTAAAACTAGGCCGCGACGCGTCGCGGCGGATCGACCAGGAGCTTTATGGAGAACCTGATGAGTGAAACCGCTATTCGCAGACACATCATTTTTCATTGCGCTCATGAACGTCGAAGACCTCGTTCATGCCGACGCCCATCATTACATGGCCCGCGAGGGTATTGACATCGTCACGACCGACTGGGTGCTTGTTGAAGTCGGCAATTATTTGTCACGTCGACTCGGCCGTGAACGATTTGAGCCGCTGGTGGCTGATCTGTTGATCGATCCACGATTCGGTATCTTCAATGCCGACCATGAAGATTTTGAATCGGGCCTCCAACTTTATCACCAGCGGCAGGACAAGCACTGGTCGATGAACCGACTGCATTTCATTCAACGTGATGGACCGCGAAGGATTGACGGACGCCCTGACTTCGGATCACCACTTTGAACAAGCCGGATTTCGCATCCTGCTGGGAAACTGACCAAGGAGACCAGATGGCAATGCCCAATAAACTCACCGTCGTCATCTCTCAGGGCCAGAGCGCCAACCCGGTCAAACGGAAGCTGGAAGAAGACATCGTCGCCGGGCTGCTCTTCGAGCGGGGCGTCGAGGTGACCGTGATTCCGCACTTGTACGACCTGCCGCCCGACGGCACCGGCATGCTCTGTCTGCAAAGCATCACGGGCAACATGGTCGTGTTGAGCTGGCTCTTTCCCCGGGCCGCCCATTGGACGCTTGACCGCAACGGCATCCACGGCCGCGTCGGCACCAGCCTGCTCGTGGCTGAGGAGGACGAAAGCGATGAGGATGAAATCGACGAAGAGGCCGGCGACGAGACGCACCGCGTGGCCGACGATCGGCCCATGCCCGACCGCACCATCTACTGCATCGACCTGCGGGCAGGCAACGAGGCGGCCACCTTCATGGAAGAGGTCCGCCGCATCACGGCCGAAACGTCGGTGCAGACGGTCGGCATCGACCTGATGGGTTGGATCAAAGGCGCTCCCAAGCCCGAACAACTCGATCGCTATCTGCACTCCGGCAACGGCAACGGGAACGGAAAGCCACCGGTAGGTTCTGCCGCTGCCTCCCCACCCCCAATCCCCGACCCCGAGCCACCAACCCCCGTCCGCATCGACGAACCGACCGCCCGTCGCTGGTATCCGGTGATCGACTACAGCCGTTGCACGAACTGTCTGGAGTGCCTCGATTTCTGCCTGTTCGGCGTGTATGGCATTTCGTCGGCCGAGGCGATCCTGGTGGAGCAGCCCGACAACTGCCGCAAGGGCTGCCCGGCGTGCAGCCGCGTTTGCCCGGAGAACGCCATTATCTTCCCGCAGCACAAGTCGCCGGCGATTGCCGGCAGTGCCAACGGCGAGGCGGGCGGACTGAAGATCGACCTCTCCAAGTTGTTCGGCGCCCCGGACGCCTTGCAAGTGGCCGTGCTGGAGCGCGACGTCGAGTTGGTCGCGGCCGGTAAGGAGGCGGTCGGCATGACCATCGGCATCCCCAAGCGTCAGCCCGAAAAGGACGACGGTCCCAAGGACGAGCTGGACCGTTTGATGGACCAGCTCGACTTGGATCTTTAGCTCACTCTGTCGCCGGCCGCGCAAATGAAGTAGGTTGGACCGCATGAGCGGAACATTGCCAACCTGGCTGGAACGGTGGCTGGGCGTTCCGGCCGCCGGTTCCGGAGAAGGCACCGCCTGGTCGCTCGACTATGCCTGGCCGTGGGCCGCCTGGGCCACTCTGCTGTTCCTGCTGGCGGCCGCAGCCTGGACCGTTTTGTGGTATCAGCGAGAGGCGGCGCCGGCGGGCAAACTCTATCGCTGGATGCTGGCCGGTCTGCGGCTGACGCTCGTCGCATTGCTGCTCGCCATGCTGGCCAACTACGTGCTCTCGCTCAGTCGCACCGGGCTGGCGTATGTCGTCGTGGTCGTCGACGATTCGGCCAGCATGGGCACCGTCGACCGTTATGAAGACGAAAAGCTGCGCGAGACGGTCGCCAGGCACCTGAAGCAGGCCCGGTTGAGCGAGGCCACGCGGTTGAACATCGGCAAGAGCCTGCTCTTGGAAAACAACGCCGCGCTGCTCAAGGCATTGGCCCGCAGTTATAAGCTGAAACTTTACTTCGTCTCCGACTCCGCTCGACTTCAGCCCGGCGACGCCGACGATCTGGCCAAAGTGGTCCGCGATGCCGAGAGCCTGGGCGAAAGCACGCGGCTGGGCGACGGCCTTGGCGCCGTCATCGACGATTTGCGGGGCAACCCGCCCAGCGCCGTGTTGGTGTTTTCCGACGGCATCAGCACCGACGGGAGCACGCTGGCCGATGCCGCGGCGCGGGCGCGTCGCAAGGGCGTGCCGCTGTTTACCGTGGCGTTGGGAAGCGAAATGCCGGTCCGCGACGTGGAACTGAGCGACGTGCTGGTCGACGAGGTGGTGTTCGTCGACGACGTGGTCAACTTCGAGTTCAAGCTTTCGTCGACCGGCCTGGAGGGGCGGCAGGCCAAAGTCGTGCTGCGCCGCAAAGACGATCCCGCGCCGCTGGCCGAGACGACCGTCACGCTCGGCAAGGATGGCGAAACGGACCGCGGCCGGCTGGCGTATCGGCCCACCGAGGTGGGCGAATACGATTACCTGGTCGAAGTCGAGCGCGTCGACGACGAAAACCAACGCGACAACAATCGCCAGCAGCGGCACGTCAGTGTGCGAAAAGAGCAGGTCCGCGTGCTGCTGGCCCAATCCTACCCAAGCTTTGAGTTTCGCTATCTGAAGCACCTGCTGGAACGCGACAGCACCGTGAAACTGCGCACGGTGTTGCAGGAGTCCGACCCGGAATACGCCCAGCTCGACGAGACGGCGCTGGCCGTGTTTCCGGTGCGGCGGGAAGATCTGTTCGAGTACGACGTGATCGTTTTCGGCGACGTGAACCCGGCGTTTTTGAGCGGCACGGCGCTGGCGCACATCAAGGCCTTCGTGGAGGAGAAGGGGGGCGGCGTGGTGTTTGTTTCCGGGCCGCTGTACACGCCCGCCGCCTACCGCGACTCACCGCTGGCCGAATTGCTGCCGATCGACTTCGAAAGTCCGGCCGGCACCGAGCCCGGTGAAATCGTCAACGATGCGTTCGAGGTGCAGCCGACCGAGGCGGGCCTGGCCGGTCCCACGATGCAGCTTGGCGACAGCCCGGCGGAGACACTGGAAATCTGGCAACGTCTGCCGCCGCTGTATTGGTTGTTCGCCGCCCCCGCGCTGAAGCCGGCGGCGCGCATCTGGGCCGAGCACCCGTTGCGGGCCGGTCCCGACGGCCGGCGCCTGCCGGTGATCGTGATGCACTACGTCGGCTCCGGCAAAGTGGTGTTTCATGCCACCGACGAAACGTGGCGCTGGCGGTTCCGCGTGGGCGATGTTTACTTCGCGCGCTACTGGGTGCAGACCATTCGCTTTCTGAGCCGCTCGAAGCTGTTGGGCAAAGACCGCTCGGCCGAGCTTACGGCCGACCGCCGCGAATATCGCCGCGGCGAGAACGTCCGGCTGCGGGTGCGGTTTTTCGACGACCGCCAGGCGCCGGCCGACGACGACGGCGTGACCGTGATCGTGGAGCGCGAGGGAGAGAAGAACGAGCGGCTCGTGTTGCACCGCAACGCCGGCAATCGCGGGGTGTTCGAGGGGCTCGTCAGCCGCCCGGCCGACGGCGCCTATCACGTATGGGTTGCCACGCCGACCTTGCCGGGCGACGCGCCGGCGACCGACTTTCGCGTCGTCGCTCCGCCGGGCGAGCGTGCCCGACTGCAAACCGACGTGGCCGCGCTGCGCCGCGCCAGCTCGGAAACGCGCGGCCGGTCGTACACCCTCGCCACGGCGGAGCGGTTGCTGAAAGACTTGCCGCAAGGGAGGCAGGTCAAGACCGACCCCTTGCCACCGCTGCCGCTGTGGAACCACTGGCTGCTGATGGTGATCTTTCTCACGCTGTTGATCGGCGAATGGGTCTTACGAAAGGCCCGCGGGATGCTGTGATCACGCGCGGCCTGCGACACGCGTGTCGCGTCGGCACGTGCCGCCGGGCGTGGGCGGCAAAAGCGTCGCGCGCGACGCATTTGTCGACCGTAGCCCTTTCGCGGGAGCGAGAGGAAAGCTGTTGGCGCCGTCTCCTATCGGCATCTGCTGCCGGAGACTAAACGGGCCGACGTCACTTTGGCCGCGCGCGGCCAAACTGCCGCGTAGCGGAAAGCCGTTATTCCGCGACCGTGCGACACGCGTGTCGCATGAATGCTGCACAGGACCGTATGGTTCCCCCCAGTTCGGCCCTCTCCGCCGAAGTCAAAGGCGTCGCACTTCGGCTGCGCGCAGCCGAAGTGGCAGCGGCCCGTTTCGCCTCTGGCGGCAGGCGCGGATGCGACACATCTGTCGCAGGGTCGCCAGGTGACGGCTTTCCTCACGCTCCAGCGAAAGGGATGGTGTGGATGCTGTTGCGTCACCAGTTCGCCCCCGGAACCCGCCCGTCGTCCGGAATCAGGGCGGCGCTCCACGACATCTGACTTACGCCGGTTGTGATCGAACGAACGCTGCCGTCGGCCATGGCGACGTTCATGGAGGCTGGGTGATAACATTGGCTTAGGTTCGGATCGGCCAGGGTGGGCGTGACGCCGATTTGCGGCAAGGGAAAGAGTCCCGTATAGTTCGGCTGGCCCGGCAATTCATCCGGATTCGGCCAATAGGGTCCCGCGCTGTTCAGATAGGCCGGAAAAGGCCACGACATGAAGTTCTCCGCCGTGCCGGTCTGCGGATCGATCGCCGGGTATGCCGGAAAGCAGCCGGACGCCTCGACCATGGCCGCCGTATTCGAGGTGCCGTCGGGGATTTTGCCCATGGCATACGGCGATGATTGCCCCTGCAGATTAAACGTGCCTTGGGCACCGAACAACACCAGGTTTAGCGCGTAGTTGGAGGTGGCGGTCTTCCCGTCGAGAATGGCAATTCCATTGTTGGTCGTTGGATCGGACGGGCAGACATGAATGGGAGCAAGGGGAAAGTACTGGCCTCCCAAATACCCCCGGTTGGGTCCGTCCTGAGTAAACTGGGTGAACACGTTGCTCTGCTCATAGAAAGGCAACAGGGCATAGAAAGCGCTGCCTTGGGCGGCGTTTCCGGTCTGTTGGTTGACGATTTGGTAGAAATTACTGGGCGGCAGCTCGCCGCGTTGGTCGTTGAATTGATGCAGCGAGAGCATAAGCTGTTTCATATTGTTGGCGCACTGAGTGCGGCGGCCCGACTCTCGCGCGGCTTGCACGGCCGGCAGCAGCAGCGCGACCAAGATGCCGATCACTGCGATGACGACCAACAACTCCACCAACGTAAAGCCGGCGCGTGCCGATCCGGTTCGATTCACCATACCACCGATCGAGCGCGGCCGGCGCCGGCGAAGAAAGCAGGCATCCGGTGGCACCTTTCCCGAGAAAGAGCCGTTCCCCATTCGATTCCAGGGCAGGTCTTCTGACTTCCGGATCGTTCTACCGGCTGCGCCTTCCCGTGTCGCACGGCGGAGTTCTTTCCGCAGAGTCGATCACAGTGGTTTGAAGCAGCGTTCGTCCCCGGTTACAGCGGCTGGACCGCAACGGATTTGCACCGTTTTCCCTATTCTTCTCGCGGCGCGACAAGCGCACGAGACACCCTGAATCACCCCCCGAGTTTACCCAGCCCCGCCTCGCTGTCAACGGGCTCGACAGTCGAACCTGAACGCCGCACACTGAACTCTGAACTCCAAACCCCCGCGCTGCCAGAAATCGTTCCATGTCGCTCCTCGACCGTCTCTTCGGCCTCAACGACGAAGTGGCCGCCGTCATCGGCGGGGCGGGCCGCATCGGCAAAGCGCTTTGCCGGGCACTCGCTTTCGCCGGCGCCGATGTGGCCATCCTCGATATCGACGTCGCGGCCGCCGAAGCCCTGGCCGCCGACCTGCGAGCGGCCACGGGCCGGCGACTGCTGCCGCTGGCCATCGATGCCACACGCGAAGAACAACTTGCCGAAGCCGTGGCGACGATTACCCACCATCTTAGACCGCCCGTCATGCTCGTCAACTCGGCCCAGTTCCGTGGCGCCGGCTTCTATTCGTCGAACGTCGAAGATTATCCGCGCGAAGCCTGGGACAAGGTGCTCGAGACCAATCTCACGGCCGTCCATCTGGCCTGCCAGGCGTTTGGCCGGTCCATGATTGCCCACGGCGGCGGACGCATCGTCAACCTGGCTTCGACCTACGGCCTGGTGTCGGCCGATCCACGCATTTACGGAGCTTCCGGTGTGAATTCTCCGGTGGCCTATGGCGCCGCCAAGGCGGGCGTCATTCAGCTCACGCGTTACCTGGCCGTCCACTGGCGCGACAAGAACATCCGCGTGAATTGCCTGGTGCCGGGCGGCGTGTTCGACAACCAGTCGCCCGAATTCGTGGCCAATTACTGCGAGCGCACGCCGCTGGGCCGCATGGCCGAGCCGGAAGACTATCAGGGCGCCGTGCTGTTCATGCTCTCGCGGGCCAGCGACTACATGACCGGCTCGGTCGTCACCGTGGACGGCGGCTGGACCGCCTGGTGAAAAAAAGATGACTTTCGTCCGGCAGGATGGTATAAGTGCGTTCGGTGGCTGGAAGCTGGCCGCGATCGACCTAGTAATCCCGAAAAACGCGCCGCCGGCCGGCGATGCCCCGGTGGTGGCGCTACCGGGGCATCGCCGCGGCGGAGCGTGTTGCGCGGAACTACCGATCGAGCGCGGCTCTGCCCCAGCCACCGCTGCACGAGCCACCTTTCCCATGGAGTCTCCGCTATGGACCTTTCTTCCGCGCGCGAGCTGCTGCGCAAGCAATTCGGTTTCGATGATTTCCGTCCGGGCCAGAGCGACGTGATCGGCCACCTGCTCTCCGGCCGCTCGGCCGCCGCAGTCTTTCCCACGGGCGGCGGCAAGTCGTTGTGTTATCAATTGCCGGCGCAACTGATCTCCGGCCTGACGATCGTCGTCTCGCCGTTGATCGCGCTGATGAAAGACCAGATCGACGGGCTGAAGCGCCGCGGCGTGGCCGCCGAACGGCTCGATTCGACGCTCTCGGCCGAAGAGTCGTCGAGCGTGATGCGGCGGGTGCGCGACGGCAGCCTGCGGCTGCTCTACGTGGCGCCCGAGCGGTTCAACAACGAGCGGTTCCGCGAGTCGATGGCCCGCATCAAGATCGGCCTGTTCGCGGTCGACGAAGCGCACTGCATTTCGGAATGGGGCCACAGCTTCCGGCCCGACTACTTGAAGCTGGCCCGTTTCGCCAAGACCTACCGCGCCGAGCGCGTGCTGGCGCTCACCGCCACGGCCACGCCCCAGGTGCTCGACGACGTCTGCCGCGAATTCGCCATCGAGCCGCGCTGCGCCGTGCGCACCGGTTTTTATCGTCCCAACCTGACGCTGATCACCACGCCCGTCGCGGCGGCCGAGCGCGACGCCCTGCTGCTCAAGCGGCTGCAAGGCTCTCCGACGGGACCGACGATTGTCTATGTCACACTGCAGCGCACGGCTGAGGCGGTGGCCGAGCGTCTGGCCGCCGCGGGCCTCTCGGCCCGGCCGTATCACGCCGGCATGGAAGACGACGCGCGTGACCACGTGCAAGAGTGGTTCATGCAGTCGCAGGCCGGGATCGTGGTGGCCACGATCGCTTTCGGCATGGGCGTCGATAAGGCCGACATCCGCTACGTCTACCATTACAATCTGGCCAAGAGCCTGGAGAACTACTCGCAGGAGATCGGCCGGGCAGGCCGCGACGGCAAGAAATCGACGTGCGAGCTGCTCGTCTGCCCTGACGATCTGTGCGCTCTGGAGAACTTCGCCCACGGCGATACACCCACGCGGGCCAGCGTGCGCGGCCTGCTCGGCGACGTGTTCGCCAACGCGGGCGACTTCGACATCTCGACCTACGAGTGCGCCAGCCGTCACGATATCCGGCCGCTGGTGGTGCAGACGCTGTTGACATATCTGGAACTCGACGGCTATCTCGAAGCGGGCACGCCATTTTACTCGCGCTACAGCTTTCAGCCGCTGGTCTCGTCGCAAGAGATGCTGTCGCGGTTCGAGGGGGAGCGACGCGAGTTTCTGGCCAGCGTGCTCAGGCACACCGAGAAGGCCCGGACGTGGTTCCACATCGATCTCGACAAGACGGCTGACGTCATCCAGCAGCCGCGCGACCGCATCGTGCGGGCCTTCGACTACCTCGCCGAGCAGCGGCTGGTCGAGCTCAAGGCCGAGGGAGTGCGGCAGACCTACCGCTTGCTGAAGAAGCCCGGCGATCTGGAGGCGTTGGCCGACGATCTTTTCCGCCGCTTGACGGAGCGCGAGCAGCGCGAGATCGAGCGGTTGCAAGCGGTGTTGTCGTTGGCCGGCCACGACGGCTGCCAGGTGGCGTTGTTGGCCGGGCATTTCGGCGAGCGGCTGGCGAAGCCGTGCGGCCACTGCTCCTGGTGTACCAACGGAGGCCAGCCGACGCGATTGCTGCCGCGGCCGCAACGGGCGATCGACGACGCGACCTGGCGGCGTGCCCAGGCGTTGGCCGCTGAGAAACACGACGTGCTGGGCGAGCCGCGCGCTTTGGCCCGTTTCCTTTGCGGCCTGACGTCACCGCGGCTCAGCGCCGCGCGGCTCGGCGGCAATCCGCTTTTCGGCGCCTTCGCCGACGTACCGTTCGCCAAGGTGTTGGAGCGGGCTGTAAAATAGGGCCTCCGATGCATGCTCTTGTCACCGGGGCCAGCGGCTTTCTGGGGCTCGACCTTGTCGAGCAGCTCGTCGCGCGCGGCGACTGCGTGCGCGCCTTTTGCCGGCGGCCATCGCCGGAACTGGAGGCCCTGGGCGTGGAAACCCTCTTGGGCGACGTGCGCGACGCGGAGGCCACCGCGGCCGCCTGCCAGCGAATCGACGTCGTCTTTCACGTCGCCGCGGTGGCCGGCATCTGGGGACCGTGGAAGCACTTCTATGAAACGAACACGCTCGGCACGCGGCACGTGATTGCCGGTTGCCTGCGGCACGGCGTGCAAAAGCTGGTTTACACCAGCAGCCCCAGCGTGACCTTCGACGGGCAAGAGCAATGCGGCATCGACGAAAGCGCGCCGTATCCCGAACGCTGGCTCTGCCACTATCCGCACACCAAGGCTTTGGCCGAGCAAGAAGTGTTGGCGGCCAACGGACGCGACGGCCTGCTCACCTGCGCTTTGCGGCCGCACCTGATCTGGGGACCGCGCGACCGGCAGCTCGTGCCGCGCGTGATCGACCGGGCACGGCAGAAGCAACTCATCCGCGTCGGCGACGGCAAAAATCTGATCGACATGGTGTTCGTCGAAAACGCCGCTCTGGCTCACCTGCAAGCGGCCGACTGCTTGTTGCCCGCTTCGCCGGTGGCCGGCAGCGCCTATTTCATCAGCCAGGGAGAGCCGGTGAACTGCTGGCACTGGATCGACGGGCTTCTGGCACTGGCCGGATTGCCGGCCGTCCAACGGTCGATTTCGACTCGGGCCGCATACTCGATCGGCGCGGTGCTGGAAGCGGGCTATGCGACGCTTGGAAAGGTCGAAGAACCGCGGATGACGCGATTTCTGGCGTTGCAGCTTGGCAAGTCGCACTACTTCAGCATCGAGCGGGCGCGGCGAGATTTCGGTTACGCGCCGCGCGTCACGACGGCTGAGGGCATGCGACGGCTGAAGAGCAAGCTAAGCAATGGACACGGGCCGTAGCGCAGCTTACAACTTCGAGGGCCGCTTGCGATCTCGTAGCCCGCTCGCTCCGCGAGCGGAACGGCCGTCCAAGGCAGATGACTGTTCGGTACGAAATGGTTTGTCGATCACATCCGCTTGCGGAGCAAGCGGGCTACGATGAGGAGACATCATGGCAGAGCAAGGATGGAAAAAACTCGTGGCCGGACACCCGTGGTTCATCGGGGCCGGCAACTATCCGATACCGGCTTATTCGGAATTCATGCCGTCGCCGCGGCTGGGCCAGAAAGCCTACGGCCGGCGGGTCGATCCACTGCTGTTCGACGAGTCCGATCCCTGGGGCTGGCAGATCACCGAGTACGAACAAGCGTGGGAGCTGTCGCCGGGACTGGAGCATCTGGCGGAACACGTGCTGAAGACCATGCGGCACCTGGGCCGGCGCGAATCAGCGCACGGCATTGCCCGCAACAAGCTGGCCGACAACCCTTATTGGCCGCCGTCGCTCAGCGATGGCGGAGCACCGGAGCACGAGCGTTATGTGTTGCTCATGCCGCTGGCTTTGGCCCGCACGCAAGATGACAAGGGCCGCGTGCGCTGGACGCTGTTCGGCGGCAGCGAACAAGGGCCGGCACGCGCTTTCTGGCGGGGCTTCTTCACGGGGCCCCGCAAGGAAATTCCGCGGCAGACGGCCATCGACTTCTTCAGTCGCTTGCTGGCCGGCGCCTATGGGGAACCGCTCGCCGACGCCGCCGGTCTGCGGCAGGCGGGCTTTCGTATCTTCGCTCCCACGGAGCCGCCTGTTCCCTCCTGGCGCGAAGAGCCGTTGCCGAGCTGGACGGAGCAATTCCAATGGTCACCCAAACAATCTCTGCGGGGCGTGCGTTATCTGCTTACGTTCCAGGCGTTCGCCCGTTTGCCCGGCAAAGTGCGGCAGGCTTACTTTTCGGGCGAGCTGCACTTGTTGCCGTTTCCAGGAAGCCTCGTTTTTTGGGGCGCGCAGCAATACTTGTCGTTGGCCGATGAGCTGCCGACCGCGGTGCAGATTCCGCTGTTGCACCTGTTTCAGCGACACGAAGCGCCGGGCGGCATTCGCGTGCCGCAATCGGGCTGGATGCACGAGCCGCGGCCGGGCACGCAACTGGGAGAGCACGGGCCGTTTCGGAACACGTTCCAGCGCACGCACCGCTGGGCCAAGGTCCACCGCCACGAAGACGAGTTGGCGGTAACTCAGCAGGAAGACAAAGTGGCCCACGTGCTGTTCAGCGCCGCGGCCGACGATATCGGGCTGTATGGCAAGCCAATGGCCCGCAATGCCCAAGTCTGGACCCGCGATCATCACCTGCTGGTCGACGGCCCGCAGGCCAGCCGCGAACAACTGGCCGAGGCCGCCCAACGGTTGGAACAGGGCGGCGTGTTCGGCTACCGCTTTCAGTATCCGGCCATGCGGGTCGGCCGGCACGAAGTCTACTGGCACCGGCCGCTGGCGGCCTACTTCGATGCCAACGGCGAGGCGATGGCGATCGACGACGGGCCGCTCGGTTATCTCACCGCCTACGACGCGGATCGGCCGCGGCCCGATCGGCCCGTCGAGCTTTGGCCGCGGCTCTTGGCCCGCGGGCCGCATAGGCAAGCGATCAAGCTTTTCGCTCACAACCACGACCACCATTATCGCGTCACGGCGATCAACGTCCGCAAGCTGCTCGACGCCTGGGAGCTGCTCGACAAGCGGCCGCTGGCGCGCAGCTTTGCCCGGCAACTGCTCACCTTGCCCAAGGAAGAAAGCCTCGACCAATGGCTCGACGCACTGCCCGGCCGGGCCAGTAATGCCGAGGCCGGCGCGGTGCTGGCCGACACGTTGCGCGGTTGTCTGGCAGCATCGAACGAAGACGGTCGGCCAGAAACGTTGACATTTCAACGCACGGCGCGTCGCTCGTTCGAGTCGGCCTATTGGCGCACAATCTCGCAACTCGCGACCGGTGAATACATCAATAAAGACAACGCCGACTGCGTGCTCGACCAAAAGACCCAGCCGCGCCTGAAACATGACCACCGCGATCTCGACCAGCTCGGCGATTTCCTGTTGGACTACTATCGCCGTCTCATCCGCCGCAAGGAGATGACGGGCAAGGCGCTGGCGGGCGAGCTGCCGTTTCAGTGGCGGACCGATTTCGATTTCAACTGGATGGGCGGTTGGTTGAACAACCAGCAGCAAGTGCTGCGCGAGCGAGACTTGTTGGTGGTCATCCCCGGCCGCGATCGCAAACGGGCCGTGATCATGGCCGATCATTACGACACCGCTTATATGGAAGACGTTTACGGCTATGCCCACGGTGGGCACGGTCCGCGGTTGGCCGCCGCCGGCGCCGACGACAATCATTCGGCCACCGCCGCCTTGATGCTCGGCGCGCCGATCTTCATGGACCTCAGCCGGGCCGGAAAACTCGACTGTGACATCTGGCTGGTCCACCTCACGGGCGAAGAGTTTCCAGCCGACTGCCTTGGTGCCCGGCATCTCTGCCAGTGCCTGGTGGAAGGGACGTTGGAGCTGCACCTCGAAAACGGCCGTCGCCGCGATCTGTCGCGCACGCGGGTGGAGGGCGTCTACGTGCTGGACATGGTGGCCCACAACAACGACCGCGACCGCGACGTGTTTCAGCTCTGCCCGGGCACGAGCCGCGAATCGCTGTGGCTGGCCTATCAGGCGCACCTGGCGAATCGCACATGGAATCAGCTTCGGCCCAAGTGGAACCAGCGGCCCGACCGCCGGCACGCGAAGCGCGGCCGCCGCAGCGCCGACGGCCGCTCGATGCCGGACATCGCACTGCATCCGCACTTACACGGCGAGGTGCGGCCGATCATCGACCCCCGCAGCACGCTCTACAACACGGACGGGCAGATTTTCTCCGACACCGGCGTGCCGGTGGTGTTGTTCATGGAGAACTACGACATCAATCGCAAGGGCTATCACGACACGCACGACACGATGGAGAACATCGACCTCGACTACGGGGCCGCGGTGGCGGCCATCGCGATTGAGTCGGTGGCACGGGCGGCGACGGACAAATAAGAAAAACCCTACAGGCAGACGCAACATGTCTACAACCGTGATAAATTCGGACCGATTACTCGAACGCTTTCTGCGTTACGTCCAAATCGATACCACCGCGGGCGACGGCTCGACCGGCTACCCGAGTTCTCCGGGCCAACTCGTGCTTGGCCGAATGTTGGCCGACGAGCTCCGGGCAATCGGACTCGCTGACGCCGACCAAGACCAGTTCGGCATCGTCATGGCCACGCTGCCGGCAACCTGCCGCGGCGAGTTGCCGGTGATTGCCTTCAATGCCCATGTCGATACCTCGCCGGAAACGACCGGCGCCCACGTCAAGCCGCAGGCCTGGCGAAACTACGACGGCCGCGAACTCGTTCTGCCGGGCGATTCCAGCAAAGTCATCCGCGTGACCGACAACCCGGAGTTGAAAGAACTTATCGGCTGCACGATCATCACCAGCGACGGCACGACGCTGCTGGGTGCCGACGACAAAGCCGGGCTGGCGGTCATCATGGAAGCCATCGCCTGGTTGGCGGAACATCCTGAGATCGAGCGCGGACCCGTCCGCGTGCTGTTTACCTGCGACGAAGAGATCGGCCATGGCGTCGATTACGTCGACCTGAAGAAGCTCGCCGCCGCCGTCTGCTACACGCTCGACGGTTCGGGCACCAACGAGATCGATGTCGAAACATTCTCCGCCGACCTGGCCACAGTCACGGTCCGCGGCGTCAACATTCACCCCTCCATTGGCAAGGGGCGAATGGTCAACGCCGTGCGCGTCGTGGCCGATTTTCTGTCGCGGTTGCCGCGCGACCTGTCGCCCGAAATGACCGACGGACGCCAAGGCTTTTTGCACCCCTACGCCATTGACGGCGGCGTGGCCGAGGTGCGGCTCAAGGTTTTGCTGCGCGATTTCGAGACCCGCAAGTTGGCCGGCCAGGCAAAGGTCATTCACGATGTCGTGGCCGCAACCCGCGCCGCCTGGCCGGGCTGCCAGGTCGATATGGCGGTGGCGCCCCAATATCGCAATATGGCCGACGGCCTGGCCCGCGAGCCGCGGGCCGTGGCCTACGCCGAAGAAGCGCACCGCCGGTTAGGCCGGCAGCCCCATCGGACGATCGTTCGCGGAGGCACTGACGGCTCGCGACTCACCGAGTTGGGCCTTGCCACGCCGAATCTCTCCTCCGGCGAGCACAACCCGCATTCGCCGTTGGAGTGGACCTGCCTGGAAGAGATGGCCGCGGCGGTCGAGGTGGTGGCGATGATTGCCAGGGTCTGGGCGGAGCGATCAGGCACTGTGAAGTAGGGTGCCGCCTACACGAAAGTTCTCTTGACCGCCCGTGGGCAAGCGGTTATTGTCCGGCCCCCAATCCTCATCTCTTCTTGCATATCATGAAACCGACCTGGACGTGGCTTTTCTCCAAGCCCCTGCGATCCGACCGACGTCGATTTCTACGCCTGGCCGCCGTGACCTCCGCCGGACTGGCGACCGCGGGCCTGGCCACCGGCGGCTGCGCGCTGCCGCCCATCCTTCGCTCGCAAAGTCCGGAAGACAGCGAAGATCCGGTTGCCACCAGCGTCAAGCTGATCAGCGATTATGCGCTGGCCGTCGGCGGGTATCCGCTGCACATCGAGTCGATCGGGCTGGTCACCGGCCTGCCCGGCACCGGCAGCGATGTCCCCACCTCGCCGCAACGCGCGGCCTTGCTCGACGAGATGGAGAAGCGCGGCGTCGCCTATCCCAACCAGGTACTGGCCTCGAAAGAGACCGAGTTGGTGCTGGTCCACGCCTACCTGCGGCCGGGCATTCAGAAGGGCGACCATTTCGACGTCGAGATGCGAGTGCCCACCCGTAGCGAGTGTACCAGTCTGCGCGGCGGCTGGCTCATGGAAACGCGTCTGCGGCAGTTCGCCGAAGTGAAAAACCAAATCCTGGAAGGCAAGGTGCTGGCCCTGGCCGAGGGCGCGGTACTGGTCGATCCGTCGGCCGAGGGCGAGCGCGACCGGCTGAAACTCACCCGCGGACGCGTGCTCGGCGGCGGCGTGTCCGCGGAGTCGCGCAAGCTGGGCCTGGCCATCCAGCCCAAGCACCAGCACGTGCTGACGAGCGCCCAGATCGGCAATGCCATCAATCAGCGGTTTCACTCGTTCGATGCGGGCGTCAAGCGCGGGGTGGCCGAGCCCGAGACCGACAAGTACGTGGAGCTGGCCGTTCATCCGCGTTACAAGGACAACGTCGAGCGGTACATGCGCGTGATCCGCGCGCTGCCGCTGAGGGAGAACCCCTCGCAACGTCTAGCCCGGCTGGCGTTGTTGGAGCGGCAGTTGCTCGACCCCATCACGGCGGCGACCGCCGCCATCCGGCTGGAGGCGATCGGCAACGAGGGCGTCAAGCCGCTGCTGAAGGGCGCGTCGGCCGATGACTTGGAGGTGCGGTTTTATTCGGCCGAGGCGCTGGCCTATCTTGACGAAAACGGGGCTGTGCCCGCATTGGCCGAAGCGGCGCGCCATCGGGCCTTCCGCGCCTACGCCCTGACCGCGCTGAGCGCCATGGACGACTACACGGCCTACGAGGCCCTGCGCGACTTGCTCGACTCGCCCAGTGCGGAGACCCGCTACGGCGCTTTCCGTGCGTTGTGGGCCATGAACCCGCACGATGCCCTGGTGCAGGGCGAAAACATGAGCGACCAGTTCAGCTATCATCTGCTCCAGACGAAGGGGCCGCCGATGGTCCATGTCACGCGGAGCTTCCGGGCCGAGATCGTGTTGTTCGGCCCCGACCAGCGGCTGCGCACGCCGTTGATGCTCGACGCCGGCAAAGACATCCAAATCTTCTCGCGCGGCGGCAACGAGATCACCGTCAGCCGCATCGAGATCGGCGACGAACAGAAGCGCGTCGTTTCGACGAAGCTCGACGAGGTGATTCGGGCGGTGGTCGCTCTGGGCGGCAACTACCCGGACGTCGTGCAAGCATTGCAACAAGCCAAATCGCGGCACGCCCTGGACAGCCGCTTTGAGATCGACGCCTTGCCCGCCGGAGGCCGCACCTACGACCGCAAGCCGCGCGACGATGACGAGGACGACGGACGCTCGTTTACGATCGCCAACCCGTTGCCGGGGCTGTTTGCCCGGCCCGGCAAGGACGCGGACGAGCGGCGCAAGGCAAAATCGCACGATGGCGGCGACGATGATCGCCAGCCGTCGTTGCTGGAGAAGCTGACGGGGTGGTTTGATTAGAGGGTTCAGGGTTCAGGAAATTGCAAATCTGCCAACGCCCAACGCCCAACGCCCAACGCCTGAACCCTGAACCCTGAACCCTACCGCCTCGCCTGCCGGACAGCTAAGATGAACAGAGGTATCTTCGCCCAGTCCGTTCCCTCTGCCCCATGCTGAAAGCGCTGGAACTCGTCGGCTTCAAGAGCTTCGCCGACAAGACACGTTTCGAGTTTCCCAGCGGCATCACGGCGGTGGTCGGCCCCAACGGTTCCGGCAAGTCGAACGTCGTCGACGCCATCAAGTGGGTGCTGGGCGAGCAGAGCGTCAAGAGCCTGCGCGGCAAAGAGATGGTCGACGTGATCTTCAACGGCTCGGCCAGCCGTCCCCCGCTCAATGCGGCCGAAGCCACGCTGGTGTTCGACAACGCGGAGCGTCGGCTGGGCCTCGACACGCCGGAGGTCCACGTTACGCGGCGCGTCTACCGCAGCGGCGAGGCCGAGTATCTCCTGAACCGGCAGCCCTGCCGGTTGCGCGACATCCGCGACCTGTTTGCCGGCACCGGCGCGGCCACCGAAGCCTACAGCGTCATCGAGCAGGGCAAGGTCGACGTGCTGCTGCAAGCCTCGGCCAAAGACCGCCGGGCGATCTTCGAAGAAGCGGCGGGCATCAGCCGCTTCAAGGCCAAAAAGCTGGAGACGCTGCGGCGGTTGGAACGCGTCGATCAAAACCTGCTGCGGCTGTCGGACATCGTCGACGAGGTCGGCAACCGCCTGCGCAGCGTGCGCCTGCAGGCCACGAAGGCACGCCGATACAAAGAATACGCCGACCGACTGCAGCAGTTGCGCACGCAGACGGCGCAGGCCGATTGGCGGCGGCTGGGGCAGCGTCTGGCGGAGCTCGACGGCGAGCTGGCCGCGCTGGCCGCCCAGCGCGACGCCGCCTTGGCCGAAGCCGAGCAGCTCGAAAGCCGCGCCTTGGCCGTCGACGCCGAGATGTCGCAGACGCTCGCCCGGCAGCGAGCGTGCGACGGGCGGTCGGCCGACAACCGCGAGCGGACCGCCGCGCGCGAGGCCCTGCTGGACGATCAGCGGGCCCGCCTGCACGAAGCCGACGCCGAAGAGACCCGTTTGCTGCGACAGCTCGCCGCCCTGCGCGTGCGGGCCGGCGATTTCGAGCAGCACCTGTCGGAAAGTATCGCCGCGGTCGAGCAGGCACAGCGCGAGCAAAGCGAACGTCGCCAATCGCTGGCCGAGGCCGAACACGATCTGTCGGCCGGCGACGAAGCCTTCCGGGAACTCCGGGCGGAATTCGAAGCAAGCCGGGCGGCATCGCTGGAGGCCACGCGCGCCGTCGCCGCAGCCGACGCGGAAGCGGCCTCGCTCACGGCTCGGCGCGATTCCGCCCGACTCACCGCGGCGCGACATGCCGAAGCGCTGGCCGAGCTTCAACAAGTGCAGGCCGAAACCGAAGCTGAGCTCGCCAAGCTCGCCGATCTGGAAACGCAGCACGCCGCGTCGGCGGAACGGCAGCACGAAGCCTGGCTGGCCGCGCAGCAAGCGTTGCTCGAATTGCAAAGCGAGCACAAGGCGGCGGCGCTCGAGCTCTCGCAACTGCGCGAGCGGCAAGCCGCCGCCACCGAGCGGGCGGCCCTCCTCGAAGAATTCGAGGCCCGTCAAGAAGGGCTGGGCGCGGGGGCCAAGGCGGTGTTGGCCGCGCTACGCGAACAGCAGGACGGCCCCCTGCAATCCGTGCGCGGCATCGTCGCCGATTTGCTCCGCGTGCCGGTGGAACTGGCGCCGGCCATCGAAGCCGCCTTGGGCGAAAAAGCCCAGGCCTTTGTCGTGGAACCCAACGGGCCGTTTCTCGATTGGGCGCAGCAGTCGTCGACGCGGCTGCCCAGCCGGATCGCCTTTGTATGGCTGGCCGAGGGCGAAGTGCCGGTCTCCGACGACTTTCGCGGGGCCGCCGGCGTGCAGGGGCGCGCCGACCAGCTTATCGAGGCGCCCGCCGATCTGGCCCGACTGGTCCAGCGGCTGTTGGGGCAAACATGGATCGTCGACACCTTGGCGGATGCTCTGCGTTTGTCGCAGAGAGCGCCGCGCGGACTGAGCTTTGCCACATTGACCGGCGAGGTGTGGACGTCGGAGGGAAGTCTCTCCATCGGCCCAAAACTGGCGGCCGCCGGATTGATCTCACGCCGCAGCGAGTTGCGCGCGCTACACGGCCAGACCGCCGCCTTGGAGACGCGGACTGCGGCGGCCCAGGCGCGGGTCGACGAGGTCGAGACGCGCCTGGCCGAGTTGGCCCGCGACGAGCGCGAACTGGCCGCCGCGCACCAGCGTGCCGTCGAGACCTTGAACGGCCATCGTCTGCACTTCAACGCCGTGGACGCCCGGCGATCGCAGTTGGCCGAGCAGCTCGCTCGCTTGGTGGCGGAGGTCGGTCACGAAGAACACGCGGCCCGGTCGGCGGAGGAAGCGTTGGCGGCGGCCCGCGCCCGGCTCGACGAGGAGAAGCGGCGGCTGTCCGATCTGGAGAGCGTATCGCAGGCGACGCGCGAACGGCTGCGGCAAGCCGACAGCCGACTTCAGCAAGGGCAACGGCGCGTGACCGCGGCCAAGGTGGAGCTGGCCAAGTGCGAAGAGCGTCTGGCCGGCCTGAGCACCCACTTGAGCCAATTGCGGCGAGATCAGCTCGATCGCCGCCGCAGCGTCGACGACTGCCGGCAACAATTGGTCCGCAGCCGCCAGGGCCGACGCCAAACCGAAGACAACCTGCTGGCTGCCGAAAGCGACCTGGCCGGCCTCTACCTGCTGCGAGAGTCGCTTTCCGCCGAAGCCGCCGAGCTGGTTGCCGGGCACGAGCGGCAGCGAAACCTGCGCGGCGAGCTGCAGGCCGCCGCTCAGACCTCGCAAACGCTGGCCCGCACCTTGGAGCAGCAGCGCCATGCCCAAGACCTGGCCGCCAACGAAGTGCGCCACGAACGCAACACCTTGGCCGCGCGCCTGAAGGACGACTACCAGATCGACCTGGCGGAGACGGAGGCCGACGTTTCGCCCGAAGCGGAACGCCGGCGCGATGAGATCGAACAGGAAATCGCCGAGCTGCGGCGCAAGATCAACCATATCGGCACGGTGAACCTCGACGCACTGGCGGAGTTGGAAGAATTGGAGGCGCGGCACGCCGACCTTTCCGCCCAGTTCCAGGATCTTACGCAGGCCAAGGAGTCGCTGCTGCAAATCATCAACAGCATCAACGCGGACAGCCGTCGCTTGTTTATCGAGACCTTGCAAACCGTCACGGGCAATTTTCAGTCGCTGTTCCGGAAACTGTTCGGTGGCGGACAGGCCGACGTGGTGCTGGAAGAGGGCGTGGATGTGCTGGACGGCGGCGTTGAGATCGTGGCCCGGCCGCCCGGCAAAGAGCTGCGCAGCATCTCGCTGCTCAGCGGCGGCGAAAAAACGCTGACCTGCGTGGCCTTGTTGTTGGCGATCTTTCAATACCGGCCGAGTCCGTTTTGCGTGCTGGACGAGGTCGATGCGGCCTTGGACGAGGCCAACATCGAGCGGTTCGTCGGCGTGCTCAAGGAGTTCTTGGCCTGGACGCAGTTCATCGTCATCACTCATTCCAAAAAGACGATGACCTGCGCCGGCACGCTGTATGGGGTGACGATGGAAGAGTCGGGCGTGTCGAAGCGGGTGTCGGTGCGGTTTGAAGACGTGAGCGAAGACGGGCAAATCCGCACCGCGGCCGCCCGCATGCGCGAATCGGCGTAAGGCGCCGGTTTAACTCCGCTAAAACGCGATTCTGGCTACAATGGACAAGGGAGGATTGACATGCCACTGCGCGACCACTTTCACCCGCCGGTCAACAAGAGAAGATCGTGGGAAGGCTTTCACGGCGCATGGCCCACCATGATCGTCATGGCATTGGTTCGCAAACTGCCGCCCCCCTATGTCGCCGAGCCGCGGGTCCGCCTCGGGGCTTTCTATGAGATCGACGTTGCATCTTTCGAAGAGCACGTGCCTTCCGGCTTGGGGCTGGAGGCCAGCGCCGCGGAAGGCGGCGTCGCAACCGCGGTCTGGGCGCCGCCCCAGCCGACCCTGGTCGTCACCACCGACTTTCCGGACCAGTATGAGTACGAAGTGCTCGTCTACGACACCACGGACGATCGCCGCCTGGTGGCTGCGGTGGAGATCGTCAGCCCGGCGAACAAGGACCGGCCCGCGCACCGGCGGATGTTCGTCGCGAAGTGCGCCACGTTGCTGGCTCAGGGCGTTTGTATCGCCATTGTCGATCTGGTGACGACGCGGCGTTTCAACCTGTACGCCGACCTGCTCGAACTGATCGGTCATACTGAACCGTCGCCGGCGCCCGAGCCGCCGCCGCTCTATGCCGCAGTCTGCCGCTCGCGGCGCGAGCGCGACGTGCCGCGATTGGAAATGTGGGCACACGCTTTCGCCCTCGGTCAGCCGCTGCCGACACTGCCGCTGTGGCTGGCCGACAACCTTGCTGTGCCCCTTGAACTGGAAGCGAGCTATGAGGAGACGTGCCGCATTCTCCGCATTGGCTAGGACCGCCTACACTCGCCGCCGCGCAGCCAGGTCGGCCACGAAGCGATCATGCTCGGCGGAGCGCAAGCCATCCTGCAAACGGTCGAGAACCTGTCGCAGATTGCCGGCGAGAAGTGCTTTGCCGTCGAGCCAGAGGCCGGGAAAGACCCGCGAGCGCCATAGCCCATCGGCGTCGGGCGGAAAAACGCGGTAGCGGCCGTCAACCAACTCGTGCCAGCGGATTTCTTCTTCGAACAGCAGGATGACGAGGTACTCCTGAACGCCCGCGGACTGGTAAAGGTCGTATTTGTCGTGCAGGTCATTCGACGCGCTCGTGGCGGAAACCTCGGCCACAAACTCCAGGGCGCCTTGGTAGTAAAGTCCGTCCCTGCTGGAATTGCCGCCATATTCGGGCAGGATAAGGAGGCTCAGATCCGGTTGCGGCGCGTCCTCGAGCATGAGCGACGTGGCGTTATTCGCCCCGTCAACGCCCGGCGTAGCCGCTTGATAGACGGCCAGCCAGCCACTGATCCAGCGGTCCATTTGTCCGTGATCGCCCGACACCGGCGAAGGCATGTAGACTCTCCCGGCTATTAACTCGGCTCGCTTGACCTCGGGTTGGGCTTCCCAACGGCGCAGGAATTCATCACGCGTCAGATGATCGCCGGCCGCCAAGGGGGGAACACGCTGTTCGGTTACAATCGCCATAGTGCCATCTCAGATTCCATTCTAGTCGCCGGGCCGTGGCCCGACAACGCACATTGATCGCCTCAGCCGGAGCACGATAGACGACCAGGCCCGGGCCGGCCAAGGTTGTGGTAAACAAGTGGCCCATTCCGCTAAAATGGATGCTGAACGTAAACCGAGCATTAGCCGGCGATCGAATCCATGAAGCCCATCGCGGACCAGTTACCACCGGAGATTGCGAAGCAACTTCATCCGGTACGTCGCAAGAATGAGGCGGAATATTGGGTAGTCCGCGACCAGCTTCTCGCACAATACGAAGGGCAGTGGGTTGGCTTCGCCGACGGGAAGGTGGCCGCCGACGGGAACAGCCCCGTCACGGTTTTCCATGCTTCGGAGGCCACGGGGCTACACCCCTTCTTCATCTGCGTAGGACGCGAGGACCAGCCATGTCGTATCCGTTGCGCCGCGTTCGCCTATGATCGCAACTACCCAGGAGAGGCTTAGCGCGGCAATTGCGGAGCTTCTCAATGGAGCTGCATTCATTACTCGCCGAAGCGATTCGTTTCTACGAGGCAGCCGGCTTGAATTGTGCGCAAAAGCTCCTGCCGCCCACAGACGATTACAGCATTGACGTTATCGCGACCGAGCTTTCGGTGCCCGTTCCGCCTGAGCTACGTAAGCTATATCACGTCTATGGCGGCCAGGAGTACATTATTCCCGGCATCACGGGCCTTTTCGGAAGCCATCGCCTCCATAGTCCGGCCGAAGTCGTGGAAAAGCACGTTGAATTCACCACCGTCTTTGGCTCTACTGGACTTCTCGACTCGCTACCGGTATTTCCGCCTGCAAGAGGAGAGTGGGGGTACTGGGTCCCGGAGCTACTGCCGTTCGCATCATGGGACGCCTACGACCTGTGTGTTCATGCAAGCCGCGGCGACGTGTGGGAGTTTAACCCAGGAACAGGCTTGATTGGACCGTGGCCGAGCATTTCGGCGGCGCTTGAAGAAGTGCTCGCGGTCTTGGTTGCAACAGGCGAGCCCAACTTCAAATTCTACAGCGGGGCAGAGTGATTCCAGCGTGAATCCCGCCAACACTCACGCTGCCCAACAAAGGACGGGGGCAAGGCGCGGCGCCAACCATGCGAGCAAGCCGGCGGTACCGCGAAAGGCAAGGCGCGATGAAATCCCGACGCGCCGGGACACCCCAAAACCCGAAAAAACCCCCGCGAGCATCCTTTAAGGATGCCCGCGGGGCGTGAACAAAATCCGGCGACACCTACTCTCGCACTTTGGGTACTACCATCGGCCCTGAAAGCTTAACTACCGTGTTCGGAATGGAAACGGGTGTGGCCTTTCAGGTATGGTCACCGGAAAAGGACCGGCCGGGCGGTCAAGCCTCGGCCGGCCAAGGTTGTGGCAAACAAGTGGCAGCTTACGTAGCCCGATTGCTCCGCAAGCGGACGGCCGCTGGCGAAACAAATCGCGCTACGCACTGGCTTTCCGCTTGCGGAGCAAGCGGGCTACCTAGGCACAAGTACCACGCTCGTTGGAAGAGCGTTGGATAAATGTGGTCAAGCGTTCGTCCGTTAGTACCGGTTAGCTCAGTGCATTGCTGCACGTACACATCCGGCCTATCAACCTGGTCGTCTTCCAGGGGACTTTCGAACCCGAAGGTTCTACGAAACCTCATCTTGGAGCGGGCTTCACGCTTATATGCTTTCAGCGTTTATCCTTTCCGTTCTTAGCTATCCAGCCGTGCCGCTAGCGCGACAACTGGCACACCAGAGGAACGTCCTTCCAAATCC
>Ga0307374_10002535_pt1 | contig 32336 bp, 29 predicted proteins | sample OX3MG_FD_202532 | JGI IMG/M metagenome (GOLD analysis project Ga0307374, IMG submission 202532) | Soil microbial communities from Risofladan, Vaasa, Finland - OX-3 | ecosystem: Environmental > Terrestrial > Soil > Coastal area > Acid sulfate soil | place: Finland: Risofladan, Vaasa | collected... | reverse complement strand
TCACCCTCGTCATGGCCGCTCACGCGATCTCGGTCATCGACGGCTACGTCTACGGCTTTGCGCTGCAGGAGATCAACATTCCACTGCAATCGACGGAGCAGGTCGCCGAGGTAGGGGAGGGCATCCTCAGGCAGCTCGGCGGCGAGTACCCGCATCTCGCAGAGATGATCACCAAGCACGCCATGAAGCCCAGTTACGACTACGGGGATGAGTTCGAGTTCGGGCTCGACCTCATCCTGGACGGACTGGAGCGGCTGCGGGGGGCTCGCTGAGCTCGATCACGAGCGCCGGGCGAAGCGGGCGTGGACGACGGCGGGCGAGCTGATCAGCTCGACGCACTCGTAGTTCGCCGAGATTCCATCGAGGTGGTCGAAGAGCCGCTCACCATCGCCAAGCAATATCGGAACGATCGCAAGGGTCATCTCGTCGACCAGGCCAGCTCGCAGGTACTGCTGAATCGTCGCCACTCCGCCGCCGAGCCTCACGTCGCCCATCGGCCGCCTCGAGTGCTCGCCGGAGAGCAGCTCCGATGCCGTCCGTGACGAAATTGAAGGTCGTGCCACCTTGCATGGTGATCGGCCCTCGTGCGTGATGGGTGAGGATGAACACCTGGTGGTGGTATGGCGGGTCGGCGTCCCACCAACCGGTCCAGCTTTCGTCGGGCCACACTCCTCGGATCGGACCGAACATGTTTCGCCCCATGATCGTGGCGCCGATGCCGTCATCGCCCTGCTCGATCAACCGATCGTCAAGACCCTCGCTTCCTCCGTCCTCTCCTTGTCGTTGGTGCCAAGCGCGGGTTTCGAACACCCACTCATGCAGCCTGAGCCCATCGCCGCCGAGCGGGTTGTCCACGCCCTGATTGGGTCCGGCTCCAAAACCGTCGATCGAGACAGAGAAGTTGTGGACTCGAAGCTTCGGCATGGGTCCACTAGCGTATGTCGACGAGCATCGCCGGATTGATTCAAGATTTGCAGATGCCTCGACCATCGATTTACGAGTTCCTCGGTGGTGATTCGGCCTTCCTCGCCCTGGCCGCCGCGCACCACGAGCGCTGCCTCGCGGACCCGGAGCTCAACCACCCGTTCTCGCATGGCGTCAGCCCTGGGCACATCGAAAACCTTGCCATCTACTGGGCTGAGGTGTTTGGCGGGCCGGCCCGGTACTCAGAGTCGCACGGCGGCCACTCGGGAATGGTTGGCATCCATGCCGGCAAGGGTGCCGGAGACGACTTCGGGCCCCGGTTCGTCGCCTGCTTCATGCAGGCCGCCGACGATGCGCAGCTTCCTGATGACCCCGAGCTGCGCGCAGCCTTGCGCTCGTACATGGAGTGGGCAACCCGGGACGTGCTGGCGTATGCCCCGGCCGACTCGCGGGTGCCTCCGGACTTGCCCGTGCCGAAGTGGTCGTGGGACGGGCCCGACTAGCGTCCAACACTTTTCCGCCGGGAAGCCGTTAATAATGTCGTGGCCCGAATCAAGATGGTCGAGGAGTCCGACGCAAAGGGCGCCCTGGCCGAGGTCTACGCCCAAGCCAAGTCGGTGAGCCCAAGCGGCAGTGTGGCCGGGATCATCAAGACCATGAGCCTGCGGCCCGATTTCCTGGCCGGCATCCAGGCCGCTTCGCGCATGCACTTCAGCGACGGCGCCCTGACGCGCGCGCAGCACGAGATGATCGCGTCATACGTCTCGGCGCTGAACCGCTGCAGGTATTGACTCAGCTCCCACACGTGGTTCCTGCAGTTGCAGGGCAAAGAGTTCGAGGGAGTGGCAGATGCGTTACGCGACGGCGACCTCGACGCTGCCAACCTCGAGCCACCTGAGCGGCTGCTGCTGGAATTCGCCGGCACCATCTCTGAGGCCGCCTATCGGGTCACCGATGAGCAGGTCCAGGGCCTGCGCGACGTCGGCTGGACCGACGAGCAGATAGCAGAGGCGGCGTACGTCGCCGCATTGTTCAGCCTGTTCGTACGGCTCGCCGACACGTTCGGCATCGAGCCGCCACCCGTTTACGAGCCGGCGGGTATCCCCAAAGCAGTCACGCGCGCGGAGCCGTAAAGCGCGGTCGGCGCGCGCTACGGAGCGAGCGCCAGGCCCGTGTAATCGATACAGATGAGCTGGTTGCCGATCGGGTTGCCGTTGCTGTCGACCTGGCCGTAACCCAAGCCCCAGGTCTTGGCATACGTCGTCGTGGCCTTCGAGAGCACGTTGCCCGCCGCATCCCTCGTCGTCAGAGTCGAGGTGCCATGCACGGAGATCCCCTCCAAAAGGGGGGCTTGACTGGCGAACTTCGGCAGGAACAGGAGAAGGCTCAGCTTGTCGAACGTATACGTTTTTTGCACGAACGTCTTGGCCGCGATGTCCTGTTTGATCACGTCCGTGAATTCAGTGAGCGCGTCGCTCTCTGCGCCCGCTTCGGCCAGCGTCATGTCATGGGAGCGACGCGCCTCGGCCTCGATAACGAGGTCGAGCACGATATCGTGCGCCATCTGATTGACGGAGTGGGACGTGAGGAATGGGTCATAGCTGTGAACGTTTGCAGCCACCGTCATCGTTGGGTACGGAGGCAACAACCAGACACGGGCTGACGCCGACGCCGGCGCCGTATCACCCGGAGGGGGCAGGCCCGCTTTGGCCGCTGCCGCGACCCACTCACCAGTCGTGGGTCCACTGCCAACCAAGAGGGTGACTTTTGGCGTTGAGCCGTCCGGGAGCTCCGCGAACGGCGTCGGGCTCGTCGTCGAGATGTCCGCGGCCACTGGCAGGGCTGCGACGCAAAGGAGTGCGACTACGAGCGTCGTAGGCACCTGCCACCTGAACCCTCCAAGCATCCATCGCAGGCCGCCGCCATCGGCTACGAACGGCGCCAGAAAGGCGACGAGCGCAAAGCGCAGCGAACAAGCGATGACCAGGCTGCCAAGGATTGCGGTCTTGGTCCAGAACTCGAGAGTAGTTGGGCCGATGAGGAGCACGGCCAGCATGGCGATTATGACACCGAAAACCAGCCGCGCCACCTGGCCGTCTGGCACCGTCCTGGGATCGGGGATCATGAACAGGGCGAAGATCAAAACCTCCGGTGAGGTGACCAGGATCTGCCAGAGGTCGCGGCCGCACAGGGGGGTTGCGTGCCAGCTGGCGACCATGCAGTGATCCGGAGCCTGCGAAAACGCAATCGCCAGGAACGCCGCGAAGGCGATCATAAAGCCGAAGACGAGTCCAAGCATCTTGAGCTCCCACGCGATCAACAGACCTCCGCCGACGAGGATCGCGTAAGTCACCGCCATCCAGAGTCCCATGGGTATCCACCACAGGTCGAGGGGTTCGGTGTGCTGCACGCCCAGCACGACGAACGCCAGAACGAGGGCCACGTTCGAGGGGTTGAAGATGTGCCGCCCCTTCCACCGGATCAGGTACTTGGTCGCCATGCCGAGGACAACCACGCCGATGAAGATCTCGAACCCGTGGGTGCTCCACCACTGGCCGTGCAGCGTGCCGGGAACGCGGAGGATGAAGGCGGTGCTGTTACCCGTGAGCAGGCCGCTTGCCGGCCACATGATGGCGTGGTCCTTGAAGAACACCACCAGGAACTCGAAGAGGGCGCCGGTGGCGAGGCAGATGAGGATCTGGGCGATCGAGAGGCGGAACCCGAGGACGGTCTGGCCGAGGACCTGGAGGGTCAAGAGAACCGCCGCGACGTGCATGCGGGGGTCGCGGAGGGTGGGTAAAACTAGGGGGTACTCGCGGCCGCCAATGTGGACGGCCCTGCGCTTGCCGGCGCGCGGTGGCCCGCGTCTGGTATCGATGGGAACGGTCAGTCCCTGGGGAGGCGCCGCTTCGGAACTCGCCACGATCGGGTAACGGTAATAGTATCCGGGCCGTTACAGGGCCAAGCAGATGCCAACCACAGCTTCACCGGTGAGCGTTCGATGCACTGCGCTGGCCGTCGTGGCCGGAGCCGTCCTCGTGACGCTTCTCTCGGGGTGCCAGGCGCCGTTTGGGCTTGGTGAGCCTTCGACCCGCGCGCTGGAGGACGGCGTGACGGGCAGCCTCGCGGCCGCCAAGAGCTTCGAGATCGCAGGCTCATACCAGGCGGCAGGCCAACAGTGGTCGATGGACGTTCAGCTGGTTGCGGGCACTGCGGAACATGTGGTTGTAACCAATTCCGTGCTGAAGCTGGAAGCGCTCATCTTTTTCGACCTCACTGGCCATCCGGTAGACGGCTACTTTCGCGGGAATCAGTACCTTTCGCAGCAAATGGGTACCGACCCGGCTTCTCGCAATCTGGTCAAAGCAGCAGGCAACGGCTGGTGGAAAGGGCCGGCGAGCGACGTCCCACGCCTGTTCAGCCTGACCGACGGGCCGACTTTTCGGGTGACCTTTCTGGGCACAGCGGTAACAAGCCGAACCGACCACATATCCGTTGGCGGCGTCGAGGCGGTCAGCCTTTCGGGACCCAGGGCGGACGTCTTCGTTGCCGCCGCGGCTCCACATCAGCTTCTGCGACTGCACCTCAAGACGGGCGCCACGATTGACGGCATAGCGGACGCCGATTTCAATTACAGCAATTTCGGCGCGGACTTTAAGATCGCCAGGCCCACCGATGTCATCGACTTCTCTGACCTCTCGACGTTGCCGCCGATCTACACGGTCTTGTCGGTAGACACCTCGGGCTGCACCTCGACTTGCGTGGTCTCAGCGCTGGTCAAAAACCTGGGCGGCAAGTTCGGTGCGCAGGCGCCGTCCACGATCACCTTCACGATGTCCGACTCGGCGACGAAGGCGACCATCGGCACCTGCCCGGCGCAGGTCGTGCCGGACGTCGGCTACAACGCAACCAAGACCGTCTCCTGCACCATCGCCGCGGTGAACGGGCAGCAGGCCAATGCCGCGACAGTGACTGCCGTCCCGACTAACCCGGGCCGCGCCTGAGCCCGGTCAGCGCAACGTTCACGCTGCACGTAATCTTGCAAGGCCAGCTTCCACTCGTCGCTCAGCGTGGCCATGACGACCTGGTCCTCTTTCGAAAGCCACGCAAGATGGCGGAGCCGTGCTCCAGAACCTGGGCGGACGCAATCGTCTTGGCGGCGCTGGTCGGCCCTGACCGTTCGAGCTCTGCCCTCGAGATGGGCACGCCCACTAGCTGCGGGGCCTGGCCGTCAGAGTTGACAACCACGAAGCTCAGTACGACGGCGCCGCGCGCGCGACGCCATGAGGTCGAGTGAACCAGCACCGGCTCGCCATCAGGTTGCGTGAGAGCCGGCCCACCACCTCCACCGGATCGTCCTCGGCCGCGACCTCGATGTACCAGGGGTCGGGTCCACATGGCCCAGCGAGCTCCGGATGCTCGTCTCGCATCCGCAGGACAAAGACCTCGGCCTGGACCGGTCCCCCGACCGCCCAGGGGCCACGTGGCGCGGCCGGGTTCAGACCCGCTCCGCCCTCGCTGGCACCTGCTCGCGCGTGACCTTCATGTTGTGCGACTCGCCGGCCTGCTTTTGGCGGGCGCGGACGATCTGGGCCGCTGTCCCGCGAGTCTCGAATCCGCACTCGCATCGAACCACCAGCTCCTTTCCCGGACCCGTTCTGCTCACCACCCGCAGGATACTCGCCGTCCACCCGCGATCTACCTTATCTATGTGAGCTTGGTCGTCTGCGACGTCGGTCCCCGTGACGGGCTGCAGAACGAGGACCGGATACTCGACCCGACCATTCGCGCCGAGCTCTGCGATCGGCTCGCCGCCGCCGGCCTGAGACGAATCGAGGCCGCGAGCTTCGTGAACCCAAAGTTGGTACCGCAGATGGCTTGGGCCGAGGATGTGATGGCGGCACTGCACCGGCGCGCCGGCACCTCGTACGCCGGCCTGGTCCTCAACGAGAAGGGTTACGACCGCGCGCTTGCGGCGCGCGTCGACGAGGTTCATTACGCGATGGCTGCCACCGATACGTTCGGGCGCCGCAACCAGAACGCGACCACCGACGAGGGGGTTGAGACGGCGCTGACGCTTGTACGTCGGGCTCGCGCCGATCGCGTGCCGATCACGGTCACGATCAGTGTCGCGTTCGGCTGTCCGTTCGAAGGCCCGGTGCCTGCGAAGAGAGTGCTCGGGATCGTGGAGCGCCTGATGGCTTCAGCCGCGGACGAGATCTGCCTCGCCGACACCATCGGGGTCGGCGTCCCTTCGCAGGTGAAGGAGCTGGTGGGCGGTGCCCGGCGGCTCGGTGCGACTCTAGGCGCTCACTTTCACAACACGCGCAACACCGGGTACGCGAACGCGGTGGAGGCGCTCGCGCAGGGCGCCGTCTCGCTGGATGCGTCGGTGGGCGGCGCGGGAGGGTGCCCTTTCGCGCCGCAAGCGACGGGCAACATCGCCACCGAGGATCTCTTCTACCTGCTGCGTGGCCTCGGCGTGGAGACGGGCATCGACCTCGACGCCCTCATCGCTTGCTCGCTCTGGCTGGGGGAGCGCCTGGGCAAGGAGCTCCCGGGCATGGTGGCGCGGGCGGGCGACTTTCCAACTAAGGGTTGGGCACAGGGCACGACGACGTAGGAACATGGCTCCATGGCAAAAAAGGCCGCGAGCCGTTACCGAGTCGCAGTCGTCCAACACCCCCCTGTAGCGCTCAACCGGCCAAAGACCCTGGCTCGAGGAGTCGAGCTGCTGGATGAAGCCGCTGCAGGCGGCGCCAAGCTGGTTTCCTTCCCCGAGACCTGGGTTCCCGGCTATCCCGAATGGGTCTGGCGCCTGCGCCCTGGCGAGGATTACGCGCTGAGCGGCGACATTCACAAGCGGCTACTCGAGAACTCGATCGACCTGAAGGCCGTCCAGCTGCAACCGATCCAGGCCGCCGCGCGGCGCCTGAAGGTGACCGTTTCGATTGGGATTCACGAGCGGGATGGAGAGTTCAGCCGTGGCACGCTCTACAACTCGGCCGTCCTCATCGGGCCCGACGGGGAGATCCTGAACCGGCACCGCAAGCTGGTGCCCACCAATCCAGAACGCATGGTGTGGGGTGAGGGGGACGCCACCGGGCTCCGCGTCAGCGACACGCCATCCGGGCGGATTGGCGGCCTCATCTGCTGGGAGAACTACATGCCTTTGGCCCGATTCGCGATATTCGCCCAGGGCTGCGAGATCTACATCGCGCCGACCTGGGACGAGGGTGGTACCTGGCTGTCGACGATGCGCCACATCGCCACCGAAGGGCGGTGCTGGGTGCTCGGGAACGGGAGCAGCATGCGAGGCAGGGACATTCCCACGGACTTCCCCGACCGGAAGCGGCTGTTCCCAGACCTCGAGGCCTGGTTCAACCCGGGGGACTCGGTGATCGTGGATCCAGTGGGCAACTTGGTGGCAGGGCCGCTGCATGAGAAGCACGGCATTCTGTACGCGGACTGCGATCCGGCGCGGGCCGCGGCCGCCAAGCGGACGCTGGACGTCGCCGGCCACTACGGGCGGCCAGACATCTTCCGCCTCGAGGTGAATCGGGGAGCCAGGGCGCCGGTCGGCTTCGTCACCAAGTCCTGACGCCTTAGCAGTGGAGCTGATGCATTGGCGCCGAGGCTAGGCGTGGTCGTGGGTCAGGTGGTCGAAGCTCTGACTCCCAAGGCGCCCGGATTCGACCCAAAACGCCCTATTGGCCACCAACCCGAAGACACTGGACACGGCGATTTGTGTCGAGTGGCTGAGCGCAGCCCACCGCGTGTCTGCCCACCTCCACTGCGTCGTTGCCCGCCCTGCAACACGCGCACCTGGCGGGCAATTCAAATCCAATCGCACCCGCCCCCAAACCTGCCTGTCAACGCCCCGCTTTGGCCCCGTACAGCACTCCAAACTTCTGGCGCACATAGGCGATCCACGGTTCGGCTGAGACCGGCTTCCCGGTCGCCCTCTCCATCAGCTCATTGGGCGTGAACTTCCGCCCATGCTGGTACACGCTCCCCTGCAGCCACTTGAGCAGCCGACCAAACTCGCCCCGCTCGATCTGACTGTCGAGGTCAGGTATGTCCACCCTGATCTTCTCCATGAGCTGCGCCCCCATCAGGTTGCCCAGCGTGTAACCGGGGAACACCGCGAAGTCCACCCACGACCAGTGGATATCCTGCAGGACCCCAACCCTGTCGTCGGGAACCTCGATCCCGAGGTACTCCTTCACCCGCGCATTCCACGCCTCGGGCAGGTCTCTCACTTTGAGCGATCCCTCGAGCATCTCGTTCTCCAGCTCGAACCTGAGGAGGATGTGCAGGTTGTAGGTGACCTCATCGGCCTCCACACGAATGAGGGACGGGTACGACTTGTTGACCGCCCTGAAGAACTGCTCCTCATCCACCCCCTTGAGGGGCTCCGGAAATGCGCTCTTCAGGCTGGGGAAGAAGTGGCGCCAGAAGGGGGCACTGCGCCCCACCATGTTCTCCCACAACCGCGATTGCGACTCGTGCACGCCGGGCGACGCCCCATCCCACAGGGGCGTCCGGTCCAGGTTTTTCCCGACCCCCTGGTAGTAGAGGGCGTGCCCCGCCTCGTGGATCGACCCAAACAAGCACTCGTTGAAGAAATCGCGCGACACGCGGGTCGTGATGCGCACGTCTCCTGGCCCAAAAGGGATCGTAAAAGGATGCGCGGAGATGTCCTGCCGTCCCCGCTCGATGTCATAACCCAGCTTCGTCACCAGGTCGAGCGCGAACGGCACCTGCACCTCCGGATCGAACCCCCTGCGCAGCACGCTATCGTCGACCGCGTCAGCGTTTCGCGCCACGTCGGCGACGAGCGGCACAATGGCTTGCTTTAGCTCCGAGAAGATCTCCTCGAGCTGGTCGGTGGTCAACCCAGGCTCCGTGCGATCGAGCAAAGCGTCGTAAGGCCTCTTTTTGTAACCGAGGGCATCGGCCACCCGACGATTCAGCTCGACGTTCCGCTCTAGGTAGGGTGCGAAGAGCTTGAAATCCGCCTCCTCTCGCGCCTTCTGCCAAACCGGCCGGGCCGTCGCCCCTGCCCGCGCGATCTCCCCGACCAGCTCCAAGGACAGCTTGCGGGCCTGCTCATAGTCCCGGCGTGTGACGCGAACCAGGCTGGCGTCGTCGGAATCGAACGGCAGCCCCGCGACATCGCCCTCGGCTGCATCGAGCAAGGCGCCCACATCGTCCGATGCAAAGCGGCTGTGGCTGATGCGCTCGAGAGTCGTGAGCTGGTCGGCCCGATTCTCCACGCCGCCTGACGGCATGAATGTCTCCTGGTCCCACGCGAGCACGGCGCCGGCCCGACCGAGGTCGGACACCTCGCCCAGAATCTCCTTCAAACGCTGCAGCTTGTCGGTCATTCCGCACCCCCCGTAAGGCGAGGCATCGCTGGCCTCACCGCCACCACCTAAGTATTCTCTCCGAGACGGCGTCTTCGCCCCGCTAGCTCAGTGGATAGAGCATCTGACTTCTAATCAGAGGGTCCGGGGTTCGAATCCCTGGCGGGGCACCAATCAGGTGGGAATTCGCGTGTCGCGCCACATGCTCGTCTCGCGGCTTTAACGTCACATCGCGGACGTGAGTCTTGACGCGGCGTGCTCCAGCCCGTCCCGCAACGACGAGTCCAGATCGTATTTCGGCGTCCATCCCAGGCCGCGGAGCCTTGAAGGGTCGCCGACCACAAAGCCCTGCGACGGGCCGCGGTCGACCCTGCGAAGCGACACGTGGCCGCCCGTCATCGCGAGCAGCCTGTTGACCACCTCGGAGAGCAGCACCGGCACTCCGCTGCAGATGTTGTAGTCCTCACCGGGCATGCCACGGTCGAGCAACATCGCGCATGCCGCTGCCGCATCGCGCACGTCGAGGTAGTCTCGCCATTTGTCCAGATCGCCGACCGCGAGTATCCGGGAGCCGCCCTTGTGCGTCGCCTCGGCCAGGCGCCTGGTGATGTCACCCACGGCCGTCGCGCTTGAGACGCCCGGCCCGATGAGGTTGAACGGGCGTCCGTAGACAATGGGCAAGCCGCTCTTAGACGCCTTTCGGGCGAGTTCGAACTGCTGGAGCTTGCTGACGCCGTACGGGCTCGCCGGTCCAAGAGGGTGGTCCTCGCGAATCGCAACGCCGTCGTTGCTCGCGGCGTACTCGGCGCTCGAGCCGATGACCAATAGATTCTTGATCTGCGCGCCATCCAGCGCATTTATGAGGTGTCCGAGCGTCGTGACGTTGGCCTCGGTCAGCGCGCCCACATCGGAGGTACCGCCCAGCCCAACCGTGTGCAGCACTAACGATGGGTTTGAGGCTTCCACCGCGGCGCGGACCTCGTCAGGTTTGGTGAAGTCGCAACGCAGCCACCGAATGCCGGATGGCTCGGTGGCCGTCGACGGCGCGCGCACCGTTCCGTAGACTTCCTTGCCGCCCTGCGCCAGCAACCTGGCAGCATGCCCGCCGAGCTGGCCACCTGCGCCAGTGACCAGGACCCGAACGTCAGCGCTCATTTCAAGAAATGGTCGCGGTGCTCTTCGAACCGAACCTGGGCTTCGTTGAAATCTTCCTGCCGTCCGATGTCGAGCCAGCGTCCCTCAAATGGATAGGCCTCGACGCGCTCCTGGTTAGAAAGGAGCATCCGAACAAGGTCCGGCAGGTCGAGGTACTCGCCCTTCGTGATGCGATCGCGCACCCTAGGCTCCATCACGTAGATCCCCATGCTGACCACGTAATCGAGAGTTGGCTTCTCAACGTATTTGTCGACCGCGCCATCAACTGTCTCGAGCACACCGAAATCGATCTTCACGGTCCGCCGGTGAGTGGCGATCGTCATGATCGCGCCGCGAGCTCGGTGATGCTCGACTAGCTTCGCGTAGTCCAGGTCCGTGAGAATGTCGCCATTCATGACTAGGAAGGTCTCGGTCAGCGAATCGATGTTGGCCAGCGGACCGGCAGTGCCAAGAGGCGTCGATTCATGGGCGTACTCGATTCGAATCCCGAGCTCCGAGCCGTCGCCGAAGTATGTCTTGATCAAGGAGGCGAGGTGCCCGACGGCGATCACCACGTCGTCGATGCCTGAGGTCTTGAGCTGCTTGAGAACGATCTCGAGAATCGGCGTGTCGACGATCGGCATCAAAGGTTTGGGCAGCACGGTCGTGTAGGGGGCGAGGCGGCTACCTTTGCCGCCAGCGAGAATGACCGCCTTCATCGCGCCCTCCGCATCAAACCAGGTACTTTGCGGGGTCGAGGTCCAGACGTTTCTGTGAGAACCACTCGATCGTGCGCTTCAAGCCGTCTTCAAATGGTGTGACCGAGCTCCATCCAAACAGCTGCTTGGCGAGCGTCGCATCGGCGATCAATGCCTCGACCTCGCTGGACTGGGGGCGCATGCGGTCTGGGTCGTTCACCACGGTGATCTTCTTTCCCAGCGCTGTCGAAACGCCCTCGACCATCTCGCCCACGGTGAGACCCAAGCCGGATCCGATGTTGACAACCCTGCCCAGCGCCGCGTCGGACGAGGCGATTCGAATGAATCCATCCACGGTGTCGCCCACGTAGTTCATGTCTCGAATCGGGGTAAGGCTTCCAAGCCTGATCTCCGAGCCCTTCAGCGCCTGGCGGATGATCGTCGGCAGAATCGCCCGTGCGGACTGCCGCGGGCCGAAGGTGTTGAAGGGCCGGAGCGTTGCCACCGGCAGCTTGTACGTGCGCCAGAAGCTTTCGGCGAGCTTGTCGGCGCCGATCTTGGTGGCCGAGTACGGCGACTGTCCTTGCAGCGGGTGCTTCTCATCGATCGGTGTGTAAATCGGAGTGCCGTACACCTCGCTGGTGGACGTTTGGACCATCCTGCCCGCCTGGCCTGCACGCACAGCCTCGAGCACGTTGAGCGTGCCGAGAACATTGGCATCCACGTACTGCCGCGGTGACTCATACGAATAGGGGATGCCAACCAAGGCGCCGAGGTGAAAGACGACATCGGCCCCTTGCAACGCTTTTCGGACGTTGTCAGGGTCTCGCAGGTCGCCCCAGACCATGTGGATCTCGCTGCGAACCGCCGCCGGACATTCGTCGAGCAGGCCCGCCTCGGATCGCGAGTTGTAACGCAGGAATGCGGTCGTTGAGGCGCCGAGGTTCACCAAACGCTCGGTCAGGTGACTCCCGATGAAGCCCCCCGCCCCGGTCACGACTACCCGTTTGCCGCTCCAATCATCGCTGGGCTTTAGAGGCACCTATGTATCGCCGGATTGTATAGAAGTGGCAACCCACGGTCTGATCGAGCGGATCCCGGTGGACTTCGCCTTCTCAGCGCTTAAGGAGAGACCGAAGGCGGCGGGGGGAGCGCCTGAGGCGGGGGAGGCGACGGCGCAGATCCAGGGAGCTGAGGGGTCGGATCGAGCTGGGTTGACGGCGTCTCCTCGCTCATGACTTTCGAACGCGGGTCGCGTTTGCTGTGCGACTGGCGACGGCCTTCTTGGCCGGGGCTTTCTTCGCGGCCGCGGGTGTCGGCACGCGCGGAGGCGCTGTCTCCAAGCCGGCCGCTGGCAGCTCTGGCGCTGCCACGTGCGCCTTCTTGCGCCACCGTGCCACCCAGCCCGGTCCCAAGGCAGCCATCCGCGCTTTGGCCAGGTTGCCCTGCATCACCCACGCCACGTCCTTGTCGGCGGACCGCAGCCACTTTTCCATTAGCGGGCGCCCTGAGTCAGGTAGCGCGGCGGCCGCGACACTCCAGGCATACGCGAGAGTTTGCCTGAGGACCCGAAACTCTTCGCTCTTGCGCGCGCTGGTGGCGGCCAGCGACTTGGTCATGCGGTCCAGGATCTTCAGGACCCTGACGACATGCTCCGGCTCCTTCAGCAGGCTGGGCTCGCAGAGCCCGGCTGCTGCGGCGCGCTGCTGATAGGCGCCGTCGGTCGACCATTTCTCCATCTCCGCCAAGAGGCGCGGCATGCTGCGCCGACCCAGGTGCTGCAGGGCGATTGCGACACCCTCGCGCACTCGCCACCGGGGATCGGCGGCCAGCTCCCGCAGCCAAGACATGACGGGCACCGGATCCGAGACCGCGAGGTGCCCGAGCCCGGCCGTGCCGCACAAAGCGAGGAATTCGTCGCTGGACGCCGACAGTCGCCACAACCGCTCGGCGTCAGCCTCCTCGCCCACCGCCTCGACCATCTCGAGGTTGGCACGTGCGCCGGGCAGCCCTGAGTATTTCTTGAGATATGGCTCCCACTCGCTCAACCGCCTGAGCTCGGCGCGATACTGCTCGACGCGTCCCATGTCTTACAACCGATCCTACCGGCGTGGGTCGGGCGCAGCACGCTTCGGCACCTCGTAATTTGGAGGGTCTTGGCAATGACCAACGTCGAGTACGTCCACCATCCGCACCCGCACACCGAGAACCGAAAACTGCAGCCGCCGCCGAAGGTCGCCGATCAGCACGTAGGCATCAACGGCCGCCTCGGCGCAGCCATCACCAAGCGCGTCGGGACGATGTGGGCCTTCTATATAGCGGCGATCACGATGGCGACGTGGATGGTCCTCGCCGGCTTTGCCTGGGGTCCACTGCACGAGATCGACCCGTATCCCTTCGCCTTCTTGCTTTTCCTCGGCAACATCGTGCAGCTGTTGCTGATGTTTGTGATCATGGTTGGCCAACAGGTTCTCGGCGCCGCAGCTGACAGGCGGGCGGTGGTCACCTATCAGGACGCGGAGGCGATCTTGCACGAGTGCCTGCAGATGCAGGAGCACCTCACAGCCCAGGATTCGGCCCTGGAACGGATGCTCAAGCGCATGGAGCAGCTGGAAGCCAAGATGGAGGCCGTGGCCGGATAATTGATGAGGTTGGGCCTGCGGCCCGGTTGGCTGGTGGGATACGGGAGGACCGCATTGGCGGTGATTCGATGAGCGATCAAATGAGCAACGGCAAGCACAGCGAGCCGACCAACGGCGCCCGAGCCGATAACCGGCGGAGGTTGACGCTCACCCAGATCCTGAAGAGCCCCGTCGTCAACCCCGCCGGCGACGAGGTCGGCCGTGTCGAGGACCTCATCGTGAAGCTGAGCGAGGGTGGGGGAGCTTATCCACCGGTGACGGGGATCAAGGTTCGCATCGGTGGCAGCGATGTCTACGTCGGCTTCTCGGACATCGCGAAGCTGGCCCCCGGAGAGGTCAGGTTGAGCAGCCCGACGCTGCACACCGGAGCCTTCCAGCGGCGGCCGGGCGAGGTGCTGCTGGCTGCGGATGTCCTTGGCCGCCACCTCATGGACATGGCCCGCGGTCGAATCGTCCAGGCACACGATCTGGTGCTGGGTCAATCCTCTGAAGGCTGGGTGCTGCTGGGCGTCGATCGCAGTCCGCGGGCAATGCTGCGCCGCCTGGTCCCAAGGCGCGCTCGGCCCGATCTGCGCCGGCACGCCATCCTCGATTGGAAGGATGTGCAGCCGTTCGTCGGGCACGTCCCGACCGCCAAGCTTCTGATGCCTCTGCAGCGACTGCGTCGGCTCCATCCCGCCCAGATCGCGGACCTGGTCGAGGGCGCATCGCACGAGGAAGGCGAGGAGATCATCCATGCCGTCGAAAGCGACGTCGAGCTGACGGCCGACGTGTTCGAAGAGATGGACACGGAGCACCAGGTCGAGTTCTTGAAGTCTCGTTCGAACGAAGAGGCTGCCAAGGTGCTCGGCCGCATGGCGCCTGACGACGCCGCCGACCTTCTGGCGGAGCTCGACCATGATCGGCTGACGCCAGTCCTCGGCATGCTGCCGGCCCAACAGCAGAACAAGCTGCGCAAGCTCCTCCAGTACCACCCGACGACCGCGGGTGGAATGATGAACCCGGACTACGTCTCGGTGGTTCGCGGCACCTCCGTCGGCGACGCGCTGGAGCACGTGCGCCAAGACGACAAGGCTCCCCACCAGCTGCTGAGCACAGTCTTCGTGACCGATGCCGATGGCAAGTACATCGGCGGCCTCAGCGTGGCCGACCTCTTGCGCAGCGAAGCGGGCACCAGGGTCGAGGACCAAAAGGGCATCGTCGACCTGCACGTCAGCGCCGGCGCAGATCTTGCCGACGTGTCGATGATGATGGCGGATTACAACCTGACTGCGCTGGCGGTAACCGACACTACATCGATCATGGTCGGGGCCATCTCCGTCGACGACGTGCTCGAAGCTCTGGTGCCAGAAAACTGGCGCAACCGCGTCGAAGCGAGCAGCGGGGTCTGAACCCTCGGTGGCCGAGCGCGGGCCGGTGAGAGGCGGCTCCCACACGGTCCCTAACTCGGCGCCTGAAGAGGGGCACCCAGGCGACATACGCGGCGCGTTCGGCACGATCCGCGTCAGCGACGAGGCACCGCGACGAACCTGGCGTAGGCGCTTGCTCACCCTGGCCGCGATCGTCGGGCCAGGCCTCATCGTCATGGTTGGCGACAACGACGCGGGCGGCGTTTCGACGTACGCGCAGGCCGGCCAGGACTTCGGCTACTCGCTTCTGTGGACGCTCCTCCTCCTGGTTCCGGTCCTGATCGTCAACCAGGAGATGGTCGTGCGACTCGGCGCGGTCACCGGCGTGGGGCAGGCCAGGCTCATCAAGGAGAGGTTCGGCTCGTTCTGGGCGTGGTTCTCGGTCGGTGGGTTGTTTCTCTTGAACTTCCTGATCATCAGCACTGAGTTCATCGGCATCAGCCTGGCCGGCGAGTACTTCGGGTTCAGTCCGTACGTTGTCGTCCCGCTGTCGGCAATCCTACTCATCGGCATCACGGTCACCGGCAACTTCACGCGCTGGGAGCGCGCCATGTTCGTCTTCCTGTTTGCCAGCCTCCTCGTGCTACCGCTCGCCGTGCTCAGCCATCCCGACCCCGGCGCGGTCATCAGCGGATTCGTCCAGCCGACCATCCTGGGCGGGTTCACGTCTAACGCAGCGCTGCTGATCATCGCGATCGTCGGCACCACAGTCGCCCCGTGGCAGCTGTTTTTCCAGCAGTCGAACGTGATTGACAAACGGATCACGCCACGCTGGCTCGAATACGAAAAGACCGACACCGTGCTGGGAGCGATAGTGGTGGTCGTCGGCGCGGCAGCGATCATGATGGCGACCGCTTCCGCCTTCACGGGCACCGCCGATTTCGGCCACTACAAGGACGCCCTGGGCCTGGCACGGGGACTCCGCGTTCACATCGCACCAGTGGTCGGAGCGATCTTTGCGCTGGTCTTGTTCGACGCATCGATAGTCGGCGCTTCTGCCGTGACTCTCGCGACCTCGTATGCGTTCGGCGACATGTTCGGCCTTCGCCACTCGCTGCACAGGGGTATCGGCGACGCGAAGCTCTTTTACGGCACCTACGCCGCGACTGTCGCGGTGGCTGCCGCGATAGTTCTCATTCCGCGAGCGCCTCTTGGCCTCATCACCACGGCCGTGCAGGCACTGGCCGGAATCCTCCTCCCCAGCTCAACCGTCTTCGTCGTCCTCCTGTGCAATGACCGCGCGGTGCTCGGCCCCTGGGTCAACCGGTCGTGGCTGAACCTCATTGCGGCCGTCATCATCGGCGCGCTCCTCGTCCTTTCTATGGTGCTGGTGGTGTCGACTGCTTTTCCGACAGTCGACGTCAACCGCCTGATAGTGGTGCTTGGCGCCGCGGTCACGGTCGTGCTCATTGCCGGAGGCGTATGGCTCTGGGCCAGCCAGCGAGGCGCCAGCCCTCAGCCGAAGGTCACGCGTGCCGAGCGCGAGAGCTGGCGGATGCCGGCTCTCGTCCTGCTCGAGCGGCCCACATGGTCGGCGCCCAGGCGGGTGGCCATGGCGGCGATGGCAGGCTATCTGGTCCTGGCGGTGATCCTGCTGGCAGTGAAGGCGACGCAGCTTGCGATCCACTAGGTACGGAATCAGGCGTTAACAACTCCTTTACAAAGTTGGGCCGCCAGTCGGTCTAGAATTCGTGCCCGTGCTGCTCGGCTATCGACCGGGCCGCCGCGCCCGTGCCTCGCAAGGGCGCCTAAGGCCCCTACGCATTCTCTCCATGGCCGTTATCGCCGTAGCGCTATCCAGCGCGGCGGGCGGTTTCGCGTACTTCATGCCCGCGATTCAGGAGGCTTTCGACGCCACCAGCCAGGTCGTTGTGGTGCCTTCGCCTACGCCTTCACCGTCGATAACCGGCACCGCCACCCCGACCCCGCAACACCCCCCCGGCGCCTTCACCGTCCTTCTGCTCGGCTCGGACAACGACACGAAGTTTCAGGGGGCCGTGCTGACGCAGTCGATGATCATCGTTCGCTTCAACCCAGCGGCGAAGAAGGTCACGATGCTGTCGATCCCCCGAGACCTATGGGTCCCGCTGTCGACTGGCGGCACCAGTAAGATCGATGGCGCCTACTCGTACGGTGGGGCGGGTGCTGCGATCGCCACGGTGCAGAACAACTTCGGCATCAAGATCGATGCCTATATCTGGATCGGTCTGGCCGGGCTCGTCAATGTCATCAACGCCATCGGCGGCATCGACGTCGTCACGCAAGCCCCGGTCTTCGACGACTTCTATCCATACGACATTGGCCCGGGCAATCCTTATCGCTACTTGCGAGTCGCGGTGATGGCGGGGCCTCAACACCTTGATGGAATCCACGCACTTGAATATGTCAGGTCCCGCCACAACGACCTGCAGAGCGACTTCGGACGTTCCGCGCGGCAGCAGGTGGTGCTGCTGGCTCTGCGCGCCAAGGCGGCACAGATTTCGGCCGAGGACGTGCCTTTGCTGGCGGCTGCGCTGAAGGGCCAGATCAAGACCGACATGTCGCTGTCGCGGATCGCAACGCTGCTGCCGCTCGCCGGCAGCATCGACATCAAGAACATCCAGCAGGTGGTGCTCCTGCCGCCTTATACGCATGGGTGTGGGTGCCCGTCAGGCTATGTGGTGCCGGTTTGGAGCGAGATCCTGCCGCTGGTGCACACGTACTTCCCGTGATCTCCAGGGCCGTGGTTGCGGCCGGCATCGCAGTTCTCATGGTGGTCTCGAGCGTCGGTACGTATATGTATCTCGGATCCCGCCAGTCCAAGGTCGCGGCGCCGGCCCAGCTGCCGACCTCGGCCACGCCCAGCCCGACGGCATTCAACCTGCCCGGAACCCTGTTCGTGACCCAGGCTGGAGCGATCTACAGCTTCAGCGCGGGACGCTTTCACCAGCTCACGCCGGCGGGTGCCGGCTGGACCCAGCTGGCGCCGTACCCGAACGGCGAGCTCCTGGCGGTCAAGCGCTCGCTGCTTTTCTCTGATGTCTACATCATCGACCGCTTTGGCAAGGTGTTGAGGCAGCTCACGCACAATACGGCCGCGGCGAACAACTACGACCCTTCTGCTAGGCACTGGTCCTTTTATCCGCGGCTCAGCTACAACAAGAAGAGCATCTTCATGAGCTACGACAAGCCCAAGTTCGGCTACGACGTCCCGATGTCGATCTGGTCGATGCCGGTCGGCGGCAGCATCAGCCAGGGCCGCCTGTGGAGCAATGCGATCGACTACACCGGAGGAGACATTCAGCCCCTGCCGCTCCGCTCAGGGCTCATCTACACCAAGTACTCATACGGACCTGACTGCTCGGGCCTTGAGAGCCAGTTGTGGTTCACGGGCGTGCCGGAGCGGACCTTCGCGGGCCAAGTTTGCTATCCGCCCGCAGGCACTGCCTACGGCCGGCCGCTAACCAGCGCCACCGAGGGGTGCGCGCAGCCTTCGCTATCGCCCGACGGCAAGACGATGGCCATGATCTGCACCCACAAGACGCAGGTGTCCTACCTGGAGCTTGCGTCATGGAACGGAAAGACCTTGGGTCCGCGCCGAACCATCATCACCAACCAACTGGTGGCGCAGCCCACCTGGGCCCCCGACGGGAGCGGCATCGCATACCTGGCACCCTCGGTGCTTGGAGCGGGCTTCCAGCTCTGGTTCCTCCCGAAAGCTGCGTATACCCCGCCCACGCCAAGCCCGTCGCCGGTCACCCCGTCGCCGACGCCAGGCGTCACTCCCAGCAGCCCGTCTCCGATCCCAAGCCCGTCGCCAACCGGCCCGCCGGTGGTCACCAAGCCCCTCCTGATGACCAGCAACCTGGGGCTGGACGCCACGTCCCCCATCGTCTGGCTGGGGTAGGCGCGGCCCTGTAGCTAGCAGCTCGCCGGGGCTGGGCCTGGGGCCACCACGGGCTCCGCGTTGGCTGCCGCCGCCTGATCCGCGGTGATGATCTTGTCGCCGACCATCGCGGCGAGGACGCTGCTTCGCCGGGCCGCGGCCAGGCCGGGGTCGATGGTCGGGTCGTAGAGGGAGGGTGCCTGCGTCACGCCGGCGAGCAATGCGTACTGGCCTATCGTCAGCTTGCCGAGCGGTTGGTGGAAGTAGTCGCAGGCCGCCTGGCTGACGCCATAGCGATTCAGGCCGGTGGTGATCTCGCTGAGGTAGTCGGCCAGGATCCGCTTCTTGCCGATGACGTATTCGACTTTGTACGCCATCGCGATGTCGACGATCTTGTTGTATCCGGCGTCCGATCCGCCGAGATAGATGTCCTTGACCAGCTGCTCGGTGATGGTCGAGCCGCCCTGGCAAAAGCATGAATGGGTCGCGTCATAAAGGACTGCGCGCCCGAGCCCGATGGTATCGATCCCGTGGTGAGAGTAGAAGCGTTCGTCCTCCGTCGCCACCACCGCCTGCGCGAGGAGCGGGGGAACGTCGCTCTCGCCCAGCAGGACGACGCCATGGGCGCCAGTCGCAGCGAGCACACGCTGCTGGATGTCGCTGGTCGATGGGGTCGAGGCCCACAGGGTCAGAACGCTCGGCGCCGCGACCGCCGCGATTATCGCCACCCCTGCCGCCAGTCGGCGCGCCGGTACCGGCAGCCAGCTCAATCGGTGCCTCCCCACTTGCAACTGAACGGCGGGTTCCGCAAACTCGTTACGGAAGGGCGCCGAGAATTGACTTTGCATCCATTTAGCATCCGGTTTAGACTCAATTTGAGATAGATAGCAGGCGGATTCGAGCGGGTAAATCGTGACGCGGTCAGGTCGACATATGGTCGGCGAACTGAAGGTCAGCGTGCTTGGCGCCTTGGACATCCACGGCGTCGACAAGCATGCTTTGGGAAGCCGCAAGGCGCGCACACTCATCAAGGTCCTCGCCGTGGCGCGAGGCCAGCCGGTTGCGGTTCCGCGCCTGATCGACTGCTTGTGGCCTGGTCGACCGCCCGCGAGGCCATCGCAGCAGATCTCGGTGCTGATCAGCCGCCTGCGATCGGTCCTGGGAGCTGAGAGGCTCCCCCGTTCTGACGCCGGCTACCAGCTGCTGGCGGACTGGATCGACCTGGATGTCGCCAACCATTTGGCCACCGCGGCGGCGAGAAGGCTGTCGCAGCAGAACTACGCCAGCGCACGCCTGGCGGCAGAAGCCGCACTTGCCCTCATGCGTGGCGAGCTCCTGGCCGACGAGCCGGATTCGCCCTGGGCGGACGAGGAGCGCGCAGCGGTCACGAAGCTTGCAGTAGATGTGCGCCGCACGGCCGCGCGCGCGGCGTTGGCGATCGGAGACTTTTCGGCCGCGCGCGAGATGAGCGAGGCGGTGGTGGTCGCCGACCCTTACGACGAGGGAGCGCTTCAGGTCTTCATGGCCGCGCTTGCGCATGGGGGGCAGCCCGGCACCGCGCTCGCAACGTTCGCCCGCGCCCGCAAGCGTTTGCGCGAAGACCTTGGCGTCGATCCGTCGCCGGCGACCGACGCGGTCCATAAAGCGATCCTTCAGGGCAAGCCGATACCAGGGCTGGTGATCGCCGTCGCGGCCAACCATGGCCGGGACTCTGGCATCTTGCAGCCTTCATCGGAGGAGGCCGCGGGCAATGGCCTGGCGGGCCGGAATACGGAGCTCGTGGTGCTCGATGCCTCGCTCTCACAGGTGACGGCCGGCGGGATCAGGCTCGTGGTGGTCGAGGGTGACAGCGGTATCGGCAAGACCCGCCTCGTCACTCACTGGGCAACCCGCACACGAAATGACGGGACTACCGTGTTGCTCGCCAGCTGCGCCGGCCTCGACCGCATGGTGCCGCTCCATCCGCTGATGGCGGCGCTGGATCAGTTCGTCGAGAGCGATCGCCGCCGCGCGCAGGCCATGTTCGGCCCGCAGCCGGCGTTTCGGGCGCTGCTCGATGCGCCTCGCGCTGAGCCTGCTCCAGCGGTAATCGCGCCAGCTCTCAACGCAAGCGTGCGACGGCGGATGTTCGAGGTCATGCTCAGCACCTTCGCCCACATCGCATCAACCGGGCCCACTGCCCTAGTGCTCGACGACATTCACCTGGCAGGTGAGCTCACGCGCGCCTGGGTCGACTTCGCAAGGGCTCGTCCATCCGGCGTCCCGCTGCTGATTGTGGTCACTCAGCTGCAGAACAACAGGATGCCCAGCCGCCTCGACGACCGCCTCACGCTCGGTCCGCTGGACCTCGAGGCCGCCCGGATCATCGTCGGCAGCAGCCGAGCAGAAGAGCTTCACGCGCTAACCGGTGGCAACCCGCTGTTCCTTCGCCAGCTGGCCGTCACGGATCAGCATGCAGGGCTGCCGGCCACCATCAGGCAGGCGGTCGATGCTCGATGCGATCATCTGGGCCCGGCCGCGCGCACGCTCCGCACGGCTGCCGCCATCGGAGCAGTCATCGACCCGGATCTCCTGATGGAGGTACTCAACCTTCATCCGGTGGACCTCTTCGCCCACCTCGAAGCCGGCGTGAAGGCATTGTTCCTTGACGAGGGCGCGGGCGCATTCACGTTCCATCACGAGTTGGTGGGCGAAGCACTGGCCGCGGGGCTCACGGGGCCGTGGCGTGCCCACGTCCATCGAACGGTGGCGCGACTCATGGAATCCAGGCAGGCACCGGACGCGATCAGGGTCGCCCACCACGCGAAGCTCGGCGGGGATGTGACGCAGGCGGTCTCGACGCTCATGATCGCGGCCCGCACCTGTTTTCGCCGCCGTGACTATGCAGAGGCCGAACGCCTTCTCACCGACGCGATCGAGCTCGATGACAACGCCGACAGCCGGCTGCTGCGCTCGGAGGTCCGGATCACCATGGGGCAGTTCGCGCGCGCGGCCGAGGATGCGCGCGCGGCCATCGTCCGTGGGGCAGGCGCCGCGGGTATGGAGACGGCGGCCTGGTGCGCTTACTACCTCGGCGAGTTCGCCTATGCACTGACGCTGGCCGAGGAGGGTGCCGCGCTCGCCGACAATCCTGGCACCAGGGCGCGGTGCCTGGTGATCGCCGGGCGCTTGATGCACGCCGACGGCCAGCTTGAGGAATCGGAGCGCCGCTATTCGGACGCCCGCAGGTTGGCCGACGACACCGGCCTTACCACCTTAGCCGCCGTCTGGCTCGCCGCCCTCAGGTGCGACCAGGGGCGACCCCGCGACGCGCTGGAGCTGGTGCGTCTCGCACCCGCGGTCACCGATGACATCGACCAGCCGCTGATCACGCGTCACCGCGAGCTCGCTCTGGCGCGTGCGCACATGATGCTGGGCGAGGTATCGCAGGCGCTGGCGGCGCTTGACCGGCTGGCCGCCGACGGCGGCCCGTCGGAGGTCGCTCAAGTCGGTCCGGACGGAAACAACCTGCGCGCCGCGATCCTGGTCAGCCTGGGCGAGCTGGAGGCGGCGGACGCCATCAACTTGAAGGAGCTGGAAGAGGCTCGGACGGGTCACCTGAGACCGCAGCTGGAGGCCAGCTTGATCGGACTGGGCGAGAGCCGGCTTATTGCCGGGGGCAGGCGGTCGGCTATGCGGTACTCGGGCGAGGCGGTTCGTGCTCGCGTCGCTCCTTATCCGTTTCGGTGGCAGCAGAGGGGGCGCAGCCGGCTGCTGCAAGGGCGGCTCGAGCTGGCGGGGGGCCAGATCGATCGGGCGCTGGTAGAGGCCAGGGACCTCATTGCGGACTCCAGCCGGTCGGGGGACGCGGTTCGCTCAGTGGCGGCGAGGTTGCTCGAGGCGGAGGTTCTGGCCACGTCCGGGGCGGGCATCGACACCAAGGGGATTGGGGAGGTGCTCAAGCGGGCCGGCGACGTGCTGGGGGCGGAGGCGTGGCGCATCACGGGCCGCCTCGCTCGGCTCACTGGTAACGCCGCGTGGGAGGCGCTCGCTGAAAGGCAGCTAGAGCATGTGATCCACAGCAGCGGGTCGCACGCGGCGGCGCTTCGCGCTTTTGCGCTGGCGCAGAGGGGCGCGCCCTAGCCACAGCTCGTAGCGGCACGTTCCTGCAACTTTGCTGCAGCAGTGCCTCGATACGCTCCAGAAATGAGATCCCTGCCCGTTGTTGCTGGCTCGCCTTTGAGAAGGCTGTTGTCACGGTCGGCTGCTTGAGTGAGCTAGAGCCGAGTTTCCCGATCAGCGTGCTGGTGGCGAGGTTCATCAACCGGCTGACGGGCCTTTCACCCGTGGAGTGGGGGTCGATCCAGCAGGCGATCAGCTCCGGAGGGGCCCAGGTCGAGATGCTCGAAGCGAGCAGGAATGCGGCGGTGGCGCTGGCGGTGCGGGACCTGATTTCGCAAGAGCAGTTCGATGTCCTGTACGCCCCGTTCCTCATCGCGATCCCCATCGAGTCGCTGGAGGCACCAGCGGAGCTGGACTGAGGCGAAGCGCCGGGCCGCCATTCTTCTTGATCCCTGACTAGGGCGTCAGCGGCGCCGCCTATCCTTTAGGTCGTGGCCATCATCGTCGCTCCGCAACCTCAGGCGGCCGAGATTGGCCTTGAGGTCATGCGGCTCGGCGGCAACGCTGTGGACGCTGCTGTGACCTGCGCTTTTGTCCAGGGCGTGATGGATCCCCAGATGTGCGGCATCGGCGGCTGCGGCGTGATGCTGGTGCACAGCCCGCGACGAGGCGACGCCCTGCTCGAGTTCTACGCGACAGCGGGCGGACGCTCCCGCGAGGACCAGTGGGAGAAGCTGTTTATCCGCGAGGCGGCCGACCGTTATGGCTATGTGCTCGAGGGCTGGGTCAACGACGTCGGCTACCAATCCGTCGGCGTCCCCGGAACTGTTGCCGGACTCCACGAGGCGCTCACTCGTTTCGGAACAATCTCATGGGAGCAGGCGATTTCCCCCGCGATTCCACTGGCCCGCGAGGGGATCCCGGTCAGCGGTTTCATGCACGGCTACTGGACGACCGATTACGGCCCCGACGTCGTCCCCAATGCGCAGCGGATCCAGGCGACACCGGCCGCCAAGGCGATCTACACGAAAGATGGAAACCTGTTCGCCATCGGTGAGCGACTCGTGCAGGCCGACCTCGCGCGCACGCTGGAGCGCCTCGCCGCCGATGGCCCTGACACCTTCTATAGGGGTGACATCGCCGACGCCATAGCCGCCGACTTCGAATCCAACGGCGGTTTCGTCACCAAACAGGACCTGGCCTCTTATCGCGTCAACGTGACCGAGCCGCTGCGCGGCACTTATCGCGGCCTGAACATCTCGGCGGCGGGTCCGCCCGCTGGCGGCCTCACCCTCCTCCAGATGCTGAACTTCCTGGAAGGCTATGACGTCGGCTCGTTCGGGTGGCCGAGCACCGAAGCCGCTCGGCTCCTCGTGGAAGCGATGGCATGGGCGGTCGCAGACCGCGAGCGTCACGTCGCCGACCCCCGATTCGTCGACATCCCCACCGGAGCCCTGGCTGACAAGCAGTACGCGACGAAGGCGCGTGAGGCGGTGGCAGCGGGGGCGGTGGCACACGACCGCCCGGACACGACCCATGTCTGCGTCATCGACGATGAGGGCAACGCCGTCTCACTGACGCACACGCTCGGCTCGGCCAGCGGAGTGGTGACCCCCGGCCTTGGGTTTGGTTACAACGACTACATGAACTGTTTCGACCCCCGTCCCGGAACGCCGAACTCCGTGCGGCCTGGCAAGACGCGGGTCACCATGATGACGCCGACCATGGTCTTCGACAACGGAAAGCTCAGTGTCTGCATCGGCGCACCGGGTGGCACGAAGATCGTCACCGGGATCCTGCAGGTACTCGTCAACCTCATCGACCATCAGATGACTCCCGTCGAGGCCGTGAGCGCGCCGCGCGTCGACTTCCAGGGCGACATCGTGCAGTCCGAGGCGCGCATCCCAGTGGCGGTGACCAGCGGCCTAGAAGACCGAGGCTATCGTGTCAATCGCCGCACGCTGAACTACGACTCGTACTTCGCGCGGCCGCAGGTTATCGCTGTCGACGCCAAAGGCCATTTTCGCGGCGCTTCCGATCCCCGCAAGGACGGTGGCACCGCATTGGAGACCGAAACGGTATGAGGTTCGATGGGAAGGTCGCGCTCGTCACGGGCGCAGGTCGTGGAATCGGTGCAGCGACCGCGCAGCTCTTTGCCAAGGAAGGCGCCAAAGTCGCCGTCTCGGACCTGGACGAGGGTCCGGCCAAAGAGGTCGCTGGGCCAATCGGCGGGCTGGCAATCGCCTGCAACGTCAGTGATCGAGCGCAGGTCGAGAGGATGGTCGAGCGGACAATCCAAGAGCTCGGCCGGCTGGACATTCTCGTCACATGCGCCGGCATCATCCGCGACAACCTGCTGTTCAAGATGACCGACGACGATTGGGACGCCGTCATCGACACGCACCTGAAGGGAACCTTCCTATGCGCGCAGGCAGTACAGAAACAGATGGTCGATAAGAAATACGGAAAGATGGTGTTTCTTTCCTCCACCTCAGCTCTGGGCAACCGCGGCCAGGCCAACTACTCGGCGGCGAAGATGGGCCTACAGGGCATGGCGCGCACACTTGCGATCGAGCTGGGTCCGTTCAACGTGAACGTCAACACTGTCGCGCCGGGATTCGTCGAGACGCGGATGACGAGAGCGACCGCCGACCGCATGGGCGTCGACTACGAGGCGTTCAAGCTCGGCGCGGCGTCGCAGATACCGCTGCGACGGGTGGGCCAGCCGCAGGACATCGCTAACGTCATCGCCTTTCTGTGCAGCGACGAGTCAGCCTTTGTGTCCGGACAGAACATTTACGTACGAGGCGGTCCCTAAGCGAGGAGCGCTTCTGCCGCTTTCGCGATTCGCGTCACCAGCTCGCCGGCGGGAACTATGTCGTGGATGAGTCCCGCCGACTCGCCCGCGATCACAAAGTCGCCAGCCGCCAGCGCCGCCTCCAGCGATGGCCGAATCTGGTCCGCGGCCAAAGTCCAGTCCTGCTGTCTTTGCGCCCACCTGTCCAGCAGCGGATTTCGGATCGCGCGCAGCAGCGCTCCCGGCCAACGCAGGCCCATGACATCGTCGAAAAATTTGCTGGCCACGGTCTGGCTGCCCATGGCGTTGAGGATCGCGTCCTTCGAGTGGCCGCGGCCGCTTGCCTCCGGCGTGGCCAAAAAGCGCGTTCCGATCAGCGCTCCCTGCGCGCCAAGAAGCATGACGGCAGCGAGCCCCCGGCCATCGGCGATCCCGCCCGCGGCCAGCACCGGCACGCCGTTGACGACGTCGACAACCTGCGGCACCAAGGGCAGCGTGGACATCGCGCCGACGTGACCGCCGGCCTCCGCTCCCTGCGCCACGATGACGTCAGCACCACCCGAAGCGGCACGTCCTGCTTCTTCCGGGGTGTTGACCTGATGGATCACCTTCATGCCGGCGTCGTGAGCACGGCGAACAATTTCGTCGGCTCTCCCCCAGGCGAGTGCGAGGACTGGGACTCGCAGCTCGAGGGTGACTTCGATCGCGTCGGGGTCGAGCTGCGAGACGACATGGTTGACGCCGAACGGGCGCGAGGTGAGCTCCCGCACCTTCAAGATCTCGTCGCGTAACGCGTCGGCTTCGCGGAAAAGGCCGCCGATGATCCCGAGGCCGCCGGCGTTGCTGACCGCCGCCACCAGCTCAGGCGTGGTGTGGGTGCTCATACCCGCCTGAAGGATCGGAACCTGGATCTCAAGCAAATCGCACACCGGCGTATGGAGAGTGCCCATCTCGGTCGAGGGCAGCTTATCCCGACCAACCTTGGGGTGGCGGCTCCCCCGCTCTGCAAGGATTTTGCAAGAGCAGCACCTTTCTGCCGTTCAATACCGTGTGAGCAAGCCGGTGCTAGGCCCTAGAACGCCCAGGAAGGCCGTTTTACTGGGGCGAACTGTAGTTCGCCCGGGGGCCTTTTGGGGCCTTTCGGCTCGTATTCAGGCTGAGTTCACGGCCGTCGTCCTCCCCAGCCGTTTACAGGTCACCAACCCAGGGGTTTTAGGGTTGACGGGCTTGGCGGGGGTCTGCTAGGGTGACCGGCGTCTTGGGGGATCCGTCCGACGTGGGCGGGTTTACATCGTTTTAGGGGTACGTATTGAAAATCCATCGTTATTTAACCCATGCTGTCGTGCTCGCAGTAGCGGTCGCGATCTCTGGGTACGCATCGCTGGATCGTCAATATCAGTCCTCTTTCACGGCCAGCCTCGGGGCAGTCAACGCTGAGGCGACAGTCAACGGCGAGGGTGGGACCGTAGGCGACGTCTCACTCGGCCGGTACAGCACGATCATCAAGCCGATGGCCATCCCGCTGTCGGCGCCGATCAGTCATTCACCGTTCACGTACACCGTCGCCGCCGGCGAGACCCTTAAGGACATCGCCAAGAAGTTCAACGTCACTGTCGCCGAAATTCGCTGGTCGAATACGAACTTGATCTCCAGCGATGTGGTCGCCACTGGCGACGAGGTCGTGATCCCCCCGGTTCCCGGCATCGTCGTCACCACCAAGGCGACCGATACGCTCGGCAAGCTCGCTTTCAAGTTCCAATCAGACGCTCAGACCATCCTCGACTTCAATCGGCTTCGCAGCCCGGTGCTGACAGCGGGCATGGTCCTGGTCATCCCCGGCGGCGTCGGCGGCGCATTCCCCGCGCCTCCAGCCGTCTGGCAGAGCCTGGTTCAGACAGGCACCGGTAGTGGCGGCGGCTATCACCCGATCATCCTCGGCTGCTGCCTTGGCCCATACCCGGCCACAGGCTTCCCTCCCGGTTGGTGCACCTACTATGTGGCCACCAAGCGGAATGTGACCTGGCGTGGCGACGCGGGGTTCTGGTACCAGAACGCCTCAGCCCAGGGGTACCCGGTCGGGCCGAAGCCCAAGGTCGGCGCGATCATGGTCACCTGGGAGAGCTATCTCGGTCACGTCGCGTATGTCGAGGCGGTGAACAAGGACGGCTCGTGGACAGTGTCTGAGATGAACTTCGTCGCGTTCGGCGTGATCGACGAGCGCACCATTAAGCCCGGGCAGCTGGGCAGCGCATTGGTCGGGTTTATCTACTAGGCGCCACTCGCGGCGTTTGCCGGCTGTGCCGGCCGATTGGCCCACTCGTCTTCCATTGCCTGCGTGTCCGGTCTGACCGAACGCAGCCCGGTCGCGGCGAGGATCGCGGCCAGGATGAGCAGGGTCGGTGAGGTGATCAACAGGGCCGCCTGAATGCTGCCTAGCCGATCCGCCAGGAAGCCGACGTCGAAGGTGGAGTGCGAGTCACCGAATACGTGAGCGACGAAAAGCAGCATGGTCACGCAGCTGGCCCGCAACGCCGGCGACACCACGTTCTGCGCCACGGCGGTGAATGGTCCGGCGTTCAGGTAGAGGGCGATCACTGTGATCAGAAAGGCCGGAACGAAGACTGGAATCGGTCCGATATTCAGCGGTGCCACCAGCGAGATGACGATGAAGATGGCGCCGACCAGGAAGCCCACGATCCCGACCTGCAGATAGGCGGCCGGGTTCTTTTTCGCGAGGCGATCGGCGATCCATCCGCCCGCGAGCGTGCCGATCAGGCCGCCGAACACCAGGACGATGCCGGCGAACAGCCCGGCCTGGCTCACCGAGAGATCAAATCGGCGGACCAGGAGGGTGGGTAGCCAGAAGGCGTTGGAGGCAAGGACGAAATAGAGGGCGGTTTGCGACAGGATGGTGGCGCGAAGCGTGGGGATGCGCATCAGGTTCAAGAAGGTCCGCATATTGGCGTCTCGCGTCTGCGGGACGGCAGGGCCGCGCTCTTCGACGCTGCCACGCAGCGGTTCTCTCAATCCGAAGGCGAGAAGCGCGAACAGGATTCCGGGGATCGCCGCGAAGAAAAAGGCGTTGCGCCAGCCGAACTTGTCGGCGATGTAACCGCCGCCGGCAAAACCGACGGCGATGCCGATCGTGCTGCCAACGCCCCATATCGACATCACGCGGCCGCGCTGGACCTTCGGAAAATAGTCCGAAAGCAGCGAGGTACCAGCCGGGTAGTAGCTGGCCTCACCGATGCCAAGAATCGCCCGGCTCAGGAAGAGCTGGAAGAAGTTGCGCGCAAAGCCTGTGAAGAGGGTGGCGAGGCTCCAGATCGTGACCCCGATCCCGACCACGGTCCGGCGGACGCCACGGTCTGCCCAGTACCCGAACGGCAGGGCGGAGAGCGCGTAGACGATCAGAAACGCGGAGGCGAGGAATCCGATTGCGGCGTTGCTGAGGCCGAACTCCTTTTGGATGAGGGGTGCGGCCACCGCAGCCACGTATCGGTCCATGTAATTGAGGAAGTTGATTCCGACCATGACCAGAAGGACATATCGGCCGTAGCCTCGCGCCACGGGGGAAATTATGCCCTTGGGTGCACCAACTACTGCTTCAGGTGGGAGTCGCGCTCAGCGGGGGTTGGGGCATCTTGTTGCGCGTGTCGCGGCGGCTCTAGCGGGTACGATAGCCGTCGCGCATCCAACTGGTTGGCGGCATGTGTTGCTGGGTCGGCTGGGCATTGGCGAGCTCAAGTGGCTGTAAACCACCCGCGAAAGCTGTGGGGGTTCAAATCCCTCCCGGCCCACTCCCAACCAACCGCCACCGGGCGGTTCGCTACGGATGAGGTCGATCGATGACGCCACGTCCGCCCCTCCCGAGCTCGGCCATGAACCGTGGGCTCGCCACGGCCAGCCCGGAGCCTGTTACCCGTCTACGCACCCGATCCTCACCGCGTTCCTGGCCTGCTGGAATTACGAAGAGCTATGGCACGGCGAGAACCTCGTCGGCGGGCGCGACCTCCACCACATACCGCCCGCGGTCAGCTTCACCGCGCTGGGCTGCGCAGATCGCTACTTACCGGCGAAACCGCGGGCGGCGGTGTAAGGAATGCAACCCGGTCAGCGGGAGCGGCTCTTGTCCTCCTGAAGGATGTTGCCGCCATCGACGACGAGCGACTGACCGGTGATGTAGGACGCATCCGGCGAAGCCAGGAAGGCCACCGACGCCGCCACTTCGTAAGGGGTGCCCGCGCGGCCGATCGGCGTGTTGAGCGACGCAGTGTGCTCAAACTCCGACGACGACGACGTCGCAATCCATCCCGGTGCGACCCCATTGACGGTGATGCCGCTCGCCGCGGTCTCGAGCGCCACGGCCCGCATCATGCCGTCCATGCCGGCCTTGGCAGCGCTGTAGGCGGCGGTGCCCGGGTAGCTGACGAGCGGGCCGGTAACCGAGGAAACGTTGACGATCCGGCCGTACTTCCTCTGCTCCATCCCTGGCAGCACAGCGCGCGTCATCAGGAATGCGGTGTTGAGTGTGATCTCGATCTGCCGCTGCCAATCCGCGTATGCGGTTCGCTGAACAATGGTCTCCTCTACCGGCCGGCCGGTCTGCGACATCCCCGCGTTGTTCACGAGCACATCTATGCGCCCCCACTGTCTTAGCACCGACTCGACGAGCTTTTGCACAGCGCCTTCGTCGGTGAGGTCCGCGACAAATGCAGAGACCGTCGCGCCGCTGGGGTCGAGCTCGCGGGCGCGATCGTGAATGCGACCCGTGGTCGATGCGATGGCGACCTTGAAGCCTGCCGAGTGAAGGCGGCGCGCGATCGCAAAACCGATCCCGGCTTCGCTGCCGGCTCCCGTTACCACCGCGACCTGCTCGTTCACCCGCGTCGGTATTATCGGCGCGCTAAACGGCCAGCTTCTTGACGCTGACCCCCCGGTCCAGCAGAGCCGACATCACCCGCGACGACTCCGCAGGGTCGCCGCTCGTCCAGAAGTGCTCCCTTGCCGTAGCCGGATGCTTCGCAGCAAGACCACGCTCTGAAAGGACGCGCGCGAGTTGGCGCGCGACCGCGGCGCCCGTATCGACGATGGTGACCCCATCGCCAGCAATCTCGGCGATCAGCGGCCGTAAGAACACGTAGTGCGTCGAGCCAAGCACTATCGTGTCGGCGCCCTGCTCGAGCAAGGGCCGCACGTAGCTCTCGACCAGACGTCGTAAGGCAGGGCTATCGAGATCCGCCGCTTCGACGTGCTCGACCAGGCCGGGCGCAGGCACGCTAATCACGCGCACGCTCCTCCCGAAGCGGTCGAGCAGCGATGCCATCCGGTCGGAGGCGCCCATCGTGGTCGTGACGATTGCGCCGACGACGCCTGACTTCGTCGCCGCGGCCGCCGGCTTGATACCGGGCTCGATCGCGATGACCGGCATCGTCAGCGTGGCACGAAGTGCCTCCGCCGAGCCGGCGGTGCCCGTGTTCGAGCCGATCACAATCGCTTTGACTCCCTGCCCAACGAGGAAGCCCGCAATCTCGAGGCCGCGCACGCGGATGTACTCCGCCGGCTTGTCGCCCCAGGGGGCGTTGGCGGAGTCGGCAACGCAATCGATGGACTCATCAGGCAAGGCCGCGCGGATCTCATGTAGCACTGAGAGGCCGCCCATGCCCGAGTCGAAGATGCCGACGGGCGCGATGCTCACGACCACAAAGAGTAGGTGCCCGCAACCCTCGGCAATCAACCGGCCCGCTACTTTGTCAAGATCTAGGTCGTGCGCAAGCTGATCTATTCGATGATGATGTCGCTCGACGGCTTCATCGAGAGGCCTCCTCTCGGAGGCGGGCGCAATGACCCCAACCTTCTCGACTGGGTGATCATCGACGAAGAGCTCCATTCATTCGCCAACGAAGAGGCGCGCGAAGCCGGAGCATTCCTGTACGGCCGGCGGCTGTACCAGAACATGGCCGCTTTCTGGCCGACCGCGGACAGGCTTCCCGACACGCCAGGCTACGTTGTCGATTTCGCCCGCATCTGGAAGCCGAAGCCCAAGATCGTTTTCTCCAGGACGTTGGACAACGTCGAATGGAACAGCCGCCTCGTCAGCGGAAACGTCGCAGAGGAGGTCGTAAGGCTGAAGGCCGAAGTCGGCGGCTACCTCACGGTGGGCGGCGCCAGGCTGGCAACAACGCTGATCGACCTCGACCTCATCGACGAGTACCGGCTAATCGTGCACCCCGTGGTCATCGGCGGGGGGACGCCGTTGTTTCCCCCGGTCCGCCACGACATCAAGATGCGCTTGCTCGAGACTAGGACGTTCAGCTCAGGCGTCGTCTTCCTGCGCTATGAAGCAGAACGTGGGCTGCTAAACCGGCCCGAAGACCCGCCGGCCGAGAAGCAGCGA
>Ga0307374_10002533_pt1 | contig 32349 bp, 26 predicted proteins | sample OX3MG_FD_202532 | JGI IMG/M metagenome (GOLD analysis project Ga0307374, IMG submission 202532) | Soil microbial communities from Risofladan, Vaasa, Finland - OX-3 | ecosystem: Environmental > Terrestrial > Soil > Coastal area > Acid sulfate soil | place: Finland: Risofladan, Vaasa | collected... | reverse complement strand
CGGCCTTCTAGAAAGGTTGTGCAGCTACGACTTACTCAAGTCCCAGCTGAACGATCTTGCCTGATTCAACTTTGTTAACGAAGATCGCGGTTCCCTTTACGTCACCGGCTCCGTTAAACTTGATGACCTTGGTGATTCCCTTGAAGGTGATCGCCTTAATTTGGGCGAGTACCTTCGAGCGAGTCATCGTTCCCTTGACCTTCGTCATAGCGGCCATGATCAAGTTCGCGGAGTCAAAGGACTCAGCCGCGTACGGACCAGGTGCCTCGTGAGCAACGGCGTGGTACTGAGTTGTCCACTTGGCGCTCTGTGCGTTCGAGCACGCGCAGGTAAGGAGTACACCGTTACCGTCGGCCGGGTTCGAAAGCGTCGTGATGAACTGCGGCTCGTCGGATCCGTCACCACTCATGATGGCGCCCGAGAAGTGCTGGGTGCCAACCAGGTTGTCAGTGACCTGAGCGAAGTCACAGTAGTAACCGGCATAGAAGATCGCCGACACACCCGTGAGACTTGCCGTCACCGCGTCACTCGTACCGGTTCCACCTGCGGTGCAGGCGTTGGAGTACGGAAGAGCGAGGATCGAACCACCGTTGGCCAGTGAACCGCCAGCGGCCTTGACCGCCGCAGCGACTTGGCTGGCGAGACCGGCACCGTAGGTGCTGGTGTCAGAGATCACGAGGACCTTGCCAGTTCCGTATTTCTTCTGCAGGTACGTGCCGTCAGCCGGACCCTGTACACCGTCGTTCGCAACCACTCGGAAGAAGTTGTGATAGGTGTTCAGCGGACCTGTAGGGCTCGCCGTGGGGTCTTTCACCGTGATTGACACGCGGGTCGCCGACGGGCTCACCATTGCCACGTGGTTCGCGCCATAAATGGCCAGCGAAGCAACGGTGGCACCGGAGAATGCCGGTCCGACGATTGCGTACAGGTTCTGGTTCAGAACGAATCCGGTCGCAACGGTCGGCGCAATTGTTGGGTCACCCTGGTCGTCACCGGGAACGAGCTTGATATTGAACTTACGCCTGGGATTGGAGTCCCATTGCTTGACAGCAAGCTGGGCACCATACTTCTCGTATAGACCGGTCGCAGCGTTACCACCCGACAGTGGACCCTGGTAGCCAATCTCGTACGTCTTGAGGTGGTGTTTCGCCGAAGCGCCAGCACCCGTCGAAGCGATTACAGCCACTCCCGACAGAGTCAAAGCTGAAGCCGCGACGGCCACGCCAATTCTCTTTATCCCTAATTTCATTCATTCCCCTCTCGGAACAATTCGGCATTCGCCATCACGAGAACCTACCATTGGGTGAACGAAATGTAAGGTCGGGGTAAATTTCGAGTGAAGTGACTTGGCGCGACTAACAATCTTTTCGTCAAGGTTTCGTCTCTTCACTCAACGACGGACTGACCAATCTGACCTCCGCGAGACTTCCTCGTCCAAAACTTCCGAGCGGCGTTTGGTTAGTCCGATCAAATGGGATTCTCTACGAACAGGTGTTTGATTTTCGATCGAATTTGAGTTAATCTACGAACAACTGTTCGTACTTGAAAGGAAGCTCATGGCTGAAGTGCTTACTCCCATGCGTCGCCAGATCCTTGAATTCATCATCACTTGTCAGCGCGAGCGCAACTTTCCTCCAACAATCCGAGAGATCGGTGATCACGTGGGACTGAAGTCGCCCGCCACCGTCGCTAACCACATCGAAGTGCTGAAACGAGCCGGCTACATCGAAAAGAACCCGCAGCAACCTCGCACATTGACGGTACGACTCGACGTCGAAAACCCCGCGCCCGATCAGAAGATTCGCTACATCCCGTTCGTGGGTGACGTCGCGGCCGGTACCGGTGTCTTGGCCCAGGAAATTGCGCACGAACTGATGTCGATTCCGGAGCAGTTCGCTGGTCGCGGCGACAGCTTCGTATTGGAAGTCCGCGGGGAGTCGATGATCGAAGCGGGTATTTTGCCAGGTGACTATGTCGTCGTCCAACGTCAAACTTCGGCGAACAAGGGTGAGATCGTTGTCGCCGAGATCCCTGGCGGCGAGGCGACGGTGAAGCGATACTTCCCGCAAGGGACTCGCGTGGTTCTCAAACCGGAAAATTCGACCATGGAGCCGATGGAATTCGACGCGCGAGACGTGTTCCTCTTCGGCAAGGTGATTTCAGTCCTGCGAAGTTACTAACGCTGCTGTGCATCCCTCGTAGAGACGCGACTCAGTCCAGCCACTTCGACAGCACGTCGGCGAATTTATCCAATTGCGCCAGTGTCACGAATTCTTCGCTTCGATGGGCAAGCAAAGGGTCGCCAGCGCCGAAATTGGTCGTCGGAATGTTCATTTCGGCAAATGTCGCGACATCGGTCCAGCCCATTTTCCCCTTCGGCGGCTCGCCCGTAAGAGCTGCCAGGGAAGCGAGACGTTCATTCGACATTGACGGCGGTGAGGAAGGCGCCCAGTCCTCAAGGCGAATTACGTCATCTTTCTCGGTCACCGGCTTGAGGAAAGAGACGAGCCACTCGTACGCTTCGTCCTTCGTACGATCGGGCGCGAATCGATGATTCAAGGCGCATATCGCACGATCAGGAACGACGTTAGGCGCCACTCCCCCTTCAATGTCAACGACTTGGAGTTGTTCGACGTACCCGATGCCATCCATGATGGTCGTTCGCGGTTCGTAGCTCGCGACTCTTGTGATCACGTCACCCAATCGGTGGATGGCGTTTCGTCCGGCGAACGGTCGGGCCGTATGGGCGCGCGCGCCGGACATCTCGACCGATACCCGCAAGGTACCTTGACATCCCGCCTCAACGCGACCGTCGGTGGGCTCGGCGAGTATCGCAGCATCGGCGTCCAGTAACTCCGGTCGGAGTTCAGCGATCTCCAAGAGTCCGGAATCGCTACGCGAGATCTCTTCGCGCGCATAAAAGACCCAGGTCACTTCGACCGAACGGGGCGTCGGCGTTGACGCCACTTCGAGCATCACCGCGAGCGAGCCCTTCATGTCGCACGCCCCCACGCCGCGCAGTTCGTCGCCGACGATGGCGGCCGCACTGGGGTCACCGGGGACTGTGTCCAGGTGTCCCGCGACGAGCAACCGTGTCGCGTGATGTCCGGTTGTTCGAGCGACCACGTTGTCACCGATCCGCTCGACGTCGAGATCGGGATTACGCCCCAATACGACTGCGACGTGGTGGGCGATCGTCGCCTCACCACGGCTCACCGAGTCGATCGCCACCAGGGCGAGTGCGTCGTCCAGTCGACTCACGTCGCGACGCCATGTTCGCGCAGTATGTCATTAAGGGCTACCTTGTCGTGTCGTTCTCCCTCACTCATGCGACGAATGATCAGCACGCAAGGCAAGAAGAACTCCCCGCCCTCAAATTCACGCTTGCGATTGGCCGACACGGCCACGCAGTAGTCGGGCACGTAGCCGCGCGACACTTCTTCGCCAGTGGCGGCGTCGATCACCGGGATTGACGGACCGAGTGCGGTGCCTACGCCGAGCACGGATCCTCGTCCCACGCGGGCACCTTCGGTCACGATGCAACGGCTGCCGATGAACGCATCATCTTCGATCACGACCGGAAGAGCATTCGCCGGCTCGAGGACTCCGCCAATGCCCACACCACCTGACAGGTGCACGTTGGCCCCGATTTGGGCACAACTGCCGACGGTTGCCCACGTGTCCACCATGGTGTTCGGCCCGACCCACGCGCCGATGTTGACGTAACTGGGCATCAAGATCACGCCTCGGCTCAGAAAGCTTCCCCGTCGCGCCGAAGCACCGGGCACGACCCGTACGCCGCGACGCTCGTAGTCGCGTTTCAGCTCCAGCCGATCGAGGTATTCAAATGGTCCGACCTCGGACCGCTCGAGTCCACGGAGACGGAAAAGCAGCAGGATCGCCTTTCGGACCCACTCGTGCACCGTCACCGGGCCACCGGGTTCGACGTCGGCCACGCGCAACTGTCCGTCGTCGAGTTTGGTGATCACGAGCTCGACGTCGCGACGCGCTTCCACGTTCTCCGGCGTCATCTCGGCGATGTCGTCGAACAACTGATTTATGCGCGTTTCGAGATCGCTCATCACAACATCGTACTGGCGAGGATCATTCGCCTCTGAGTCTGGAAGCCGCGAGGGCCAGTCGCTCGTCGCTCTGCACCACTGCGAGTCGAATGAAATTTCGACCGTCGTCACCGTAGAGTTCACCGGGGCTGACGACCAGTGCAGAACGCTCGGCGATCTCGCTGGCCAATTCCCAACCGTCGAGATGCGCTTTCGAACACCATAGGTAGAACGATCCATCGGGCATCGGAGCGTCGACGCCGAAGTCGCGAAGAGCGGCGGACATCAAGTTCAAACGACTTCGATACCGTTCGCGTTGGACGTCGACGTGCACGTCGTCGTTGTAGGCGACCGCGACGGCGGCTTGCACCGGTGCAGGCACCATGAAGCCTGCGTGCTGTCGCACTGATTTCAAAAAGCCGACCAGCTCCTCGTCGCCCGAGTAGAAGCCGGCGCGCATGCCAGCGAGGTTCGACCGTTTGGAGCTCGAATGCACTGCCAGCACGCCGTCACTGCCGTGCTCGAGAATTGATTGCGGAGAACCGACCCAGGTGAATTCGGCGTAGCACTCGTCGCTGGCGACGGGCACATCGTGACGTCGACCCCACGCGGCGACTGCTTGCAGGTCATCGAGGTGCCCCGTGGGATTCGACGGTGAGTTCGACCACAACACGAGCGCGCGCGCGATGTCGTCAGGATCGATTGACGCCAGGTCGAGCCGACCGGCGTGCAGGGCGACCGGAACCGGGCGTAGGCCAGCGAGGGCCGCGCTCATGGAGTACGTCGGGTAACTGATCGCCGGATACAAGACCGTGTCGCGCTCCGGCGAGCGTAGGTGCAGATAACCGGCGAGCGTGCCCACGAACTCCTTGGTTCCGATGCAGACCGCGACATCACTCGCGTCAATACTCACGCCAAAACGTCGATTCATCCATCCAGCAGCCGACTCCCGAAAGTCCAGCGAACCTTGCGACGTCGGGTAGCCTCGCGCGCCGATACCCTTCGCCAACTCTTCGAGCACGGCCGGCGGCGGCGGGTCGATGGGCGTGCCGATCGAACAGTCGATGGGACCACCGTCGTGCGACGCGGCGAGCTTTCGTAAGACGTCGAGGCGTTCGTAGGGATAGGGCGGAGGCGTAAAGCTCACGCCGGCACCCGCCACTCGTCGAAGTGAGCCACGCTGACCGGATCGAGCAGCACGCGCACGACAACACTTTCGTCGGTGATCGACGTGTCGACGACTTCACCTTCTCGATGCGCGCGCGCTAAGAGGTCACCGCGATCAAGGGGCAGATGAAGAGTCACCACACGATCGTTGACCCGCAGTCGATCACCGATGGTGGCGATGGCCGTTTCGAGATTCTCGTGCGTCACCGCCGAGACCCATACGCTGCCTTCGTGCAACTTGGCGAGGTCGCGGGACCTGGATCCCGGTACGTCGGCCTTGTTGAAGACCAACAGTTCCGGGACGTGGTCGGCGTCGATCTCGCGGAGCACTTCGCGTACCGCGGCGATCTGCTCTTCAGCGTGGTCGTTCGAGCCGTCGACGACGTGGACCAAAAGGTCCGCCAACCGAACGGACTTAAGTGTCGACATGAACGCGTCGACCAGGTCGTGGGGCAGATTGGAAATGAAGCCGACGGTGTCGGTGAAGAGCACGGTTTCACCGCCGGCCAGTTGACGCTGTCGGGTGCGCGGATCGAGTGTGACGAAGAGTCGGTCCTCGGCTTCCACGCCCGCGTCGGTGATCGCGTTCAACATTGAAGACTTACCGGCGTTGGTGTAACCGACCAGCGTCACTTCACGGTGACGACCGCGCTCGCGACCTTGACGTTGCACGTTACGCGTCCGGTCTATCTCCTTTAATTCACGACGTATGGCGTGGATCCGATTGACCAGCCGGCGACGGTCCGTCTCAAGTTGGGTCTCACCCGGACCTCTCGTACCGATGCGACCGGCTTGCTGGGAGAACGATCCCCCGGCTCTTCGCAGTCGCGGCAAGCGGTACTGCAGCAGGGCCAACTCCACTTGCGCTTTACCTTCCGGAGTTCGAGCGTTCTGCGCGAAGATGTCGAGAATTACCGCGGTACGGTCGATCGCCGTGCGTCCCAGGATCTTTTCCAGATTGCGCTGTTGGGCTGGCGAGAGATTGTGCTCAAAGACCACGGTGTCTGAATCGACCGCGAGACAAATCTCACGTAGTTCTTTCACCTTGCCCGAACCCAGGAACGTAGCGGGGTCGGGCGAATCACGACGTTGTACGACCCGCGATACGACGTCGGCACCGGCGGTGTCGACGAGTAACGCCAGTTCGTCCAGTTGGTAGTTGAGTTCGTCTTCACTCACGCCCGGAAACTGGACGCCGACGAGGACGATCTTCTCTCGAATCGTGCGATCGATGAGCGTCGTCGGTATATAGGTCACGCTTCGAGCCATTCCACGTTTGCGACGAACTGGACCGGACCGCTCAGGGTGGCTTCGTCGCCGTCCAGGGTCACGTGCAACGCGCCACCGGGATTGTCGACCGTCACATCAGCGCCGCACATCTCGTCGCGATGGGCCACCGCCACCGCTGCGCACGACCCCGTACCGCAGGCCCGTGTCCAACCGACGCCGCGTTCGATCACCTTGATCGACAGGTGATCGTCACCTTCGACCGTAAGGAATTCGACGTTCGCACCGTCCATGTCTTTCGAGAGCTCTTCGGCCAACTCTTCTCGCATGGCGTCAGTCCATTTGGCGTCGTCGCGCACCACGACGTGCGGATTGCCGACGTAGGCGACCCCAAGTGTGCCCGGCATCGTGTCGCCGAAGGTCACCTCGCCCATCGTGACGCTGCCGTAGCCGGAGGTGTCTTCCATCTTCAACGTGACGGTGCGCGGGCCCGCGACGGTGTGGACTTCCAAGGTGTCCCACGTGTCACCGGTCGAACGACGCACCGCCGCCGCCAGGCACCGGATGCCGTTGCCCGACATCTCGGCCGAAGAACCATCGGCGTTGAAGAGCGTCATCGACACCTCAGAGCCCAACGAGGCCAGAAGCAGCCCGTCGGCTCCGACGCCGGTCGAACGATCACAGACCGATCGGACGCGTGACTCGTTCCACCACGGCGCCGTGCCGTGTTCGAACACTTCGACGAGGAAATCGTTCCCCGCCCCGTGCCATTTCTGGAGGGATCGCAAGGCCATTTCTCCTAGTCTCGCACGAACCCGTCGGGACCATTCAGCACGTTGAGCAGTCGAATTCGCGCCTCGCTCGCACTGTCGAACCACTCGATTCGGGGGTCCCGCAAGAACCATGAACGCTGTCGTCGAGCCAGCCGCCGGCTCTGCATGATCGCGTCCTCGATACACGCCTCGAGATCGGCTCCCTCTTCGACGTGACGCAAGAGTTCGCGGTATCCCACGGCTTGACGAGCCGTGCGACTCATTCCACCGGGTGCACTCGCCAGCACCGTCACCTCTTCCAGCAGACCCTCGTCCATCCACGCGTGAAAGCGACTGGCGATGCGCAGGTCCAATTGCTCAAAGTCGCTCTGTAGAGCCACTTGGACGACGCGAGCGGGACCGTAGGACATGAGGCCCTCGCCGTAGGAGGAGAACGGTCGCCCGGCGCCGAGCGTCACTTCCAGAGCGCGCGCCACGCGACGCGCGTTGGTGGCTTCCATTCGACTGGCCGCGAGTGGGTCGAGGAGCGCGAGTTCGGCGTAGAGCACCGGCAGTTCGTCGGCCGCCCTCGCGTCGAGCAGGGCCCGGACGTGGGGGTACTGACCGGGTATTGACAGGTTGTCCAGCACCGCGCGACCGTAAAGCCCGGTGCCGCCGACATAGAGGACCTTGTGGCCGACGCGCCAGACGTCGTCGGCGGCGACGCGGGCGGCGTCTTGAAACTGCGCGACGGTGAAGCCTTCGCTCGGCTCAACGAGGTCGAGCAGGTGATAACTTACTTCGCTTCGTTCGGTTCGGGTTGGTTTGGCCGTCGCTAGGTCCATGCCGCGATAGACGGTCATGGCGTCAACGGTCAGGATCTCCACTTGGTCGTGTTGTTCGAACGCCAAGGCGTGCGCGAGCGCCGATTTACCTGACGCCGTGGGACCGACCAACGCGACCGCCACGTGTTCGGTACTCACGAGTGCGACAGGGGAATCCGAACCTTGTGACGGGGGGTGCGCACCGTCGACACGTACTCGCCCAACAAGTGATATGGCGCGCCATGCGTGACGTCCACCATCGCAAGTGATCCAGCTCGCAGCGACTCTTCGCCCTCGGCGAAGTGGATCAACTTGCCCTGACGAGTCCGGCCCGAGAGCATCAGCCCGTTGCGTCGCGACGGACCTTCGACGAGTACTTCTTCACGGCGACCGACCCGGGCTTCGTGTTGGCGCAGCGCCGAACGATCGAGCACCTCCTTCAGTCGTTCGAATCGCGACTTGATCACGTCGTCGGCAATGAACTCTGACGCCATCGACGCACCGCGAGTTCCTTCGCGCGGCGAGAAGATGAAGGTGTAGGCGGAGTCGAATTCACACGCCGCCACTACTTCGAGCGACTCGTCGAAATCGGCGTCGCTCTCACCGGGAAAGCCCACAATCAAGTCAGTCGTGACCGCGAGGTCAGGAATTGCCGCGCGCGCGTTCGCCAGTCGTTCCATATAGCGCTCCACTTTGTAGCCGCGACGCATCGCCTTGAGTACGCGATTCGAGCCGGACTGTAAGGGCAGGTGGAGTTGCGGACACACCGTCGGCGTCTCGGCCATCGCCTCGATCGTCTCGGGTCCCAGGTCCTTGGGGTGCGGACTGGTGAAGCGGATCCGTTCGATCCCTTCGACTTGCCCCACCGCGCGCAGCAGTTCGGAGAAAAGCGGCCTTCGCCGGGTGATGTCGCGACCGTACGAATTGACGTTCTGGCCCAGCAACGTGACCTCGGTGACCCCGCCCGCAGCGAGCATCTCGGCTTCGATCACGAGGTCGTCGAAGGGACGGCTGATCTCGGCACCGCGCACCGCCGGGACGATGCAGTAGGCGCACGTGTTGTCACAGCCGGTCTGGATCGTGATCCAGGCCGCGAACGGCAATTCGCGCACGGCGTAGAGGGCTGGCGCCATGTTGCGATTGGTCTCGGGGTCCGGAGCGTCCAAGACCTCGACGATCGGGCCCTCGCTTTTGGCGCGCTCTAAGAGTCGCGGCGCCGAGGCCAGGTTGTGCGTGCCGAAGACGACGTCGACCCAGCCGGCGCGCTCCACGATCCGGTGGCGATCCTTCTGGGCCATGCACCCTCCGACCGCGATCTGCATTTGCGGGCGTTTTTCCTTGATCGCCTTCATCTGACCCAGGGCGCTGTAGAGCTTCAGGTCGGCGTTCTCGCGAATCGTGCAGGTGTTGAAGATCACGACGTCGGCCTCTGATTCGTCAGCGGTCGCGACCATGCCTTCGCCGACCATCAGGCCCGCCAGGCGCTCGGAGTCGTGCTCGTTCATCTGGCACCCGAAAGTCCGAATAGCGAATTTTTTGGGCGTTCCCACGCGTCCAGCCTACTGAACGAGGGTCGGTTTCGAATTGGCCGCGTCGTAGGTGACGCCGGCGCCGGCGATCACCACACACACCATCCCCACGAGGTCCCACGGATGAATGCTCTGGCTGAGCACGATCAGACCGATGACGAAGGCGACCGCCGGATCGAGCGCGAAGAGCACACCGGCCGTCGACGGCTTGAGTCGTCGAAGCGCCTGGAGTTCGCAGGCGAAGCCCAGCACGATGGCCATCACCGCGACCAACGCCAGTCGCGCGAGCGTCGAAGGATGGCCGAACACGAAATGTGCCGAACCAATGGTCATCGGCAACGTCACCACGGCGGCGATCGACATCGAGACCGCCAGGCCCCCGAATCCTTCGGCCTGTCCCCCGACGCGATGCGCGGCGAATACGTACGACGCCCACCCGAGGCCGGAGCCGGCAGCGAACAACACGCCTTCGTAGTTGAGTCCCGCGCCGGGTCGAGCGATCGCTAACACGCCGAGCCCGGCCAGGAGCACGAAAGCGAAGTGACGCGCCGAGCGCTTGCCGAGCGCCGACACCATGAAGGGTCCGAGGTATTCGATGGCGACCGCCGCGCCTAGGGGGATCCTCGCGATCGCTTCATAGAAGCACTGGTTCATGAACGCCACCGAGATGCCGAGGGCCAGCGCGCCGAGCCACTGCTGTTTCGTCCAGGAGCGAAGGTTCGGCCGCGTGAACGCCAGCAGGACCACGGCGCCCAAGAAGAATCGCCACGCGCTCGTCGCCGACGGCCCGATCTCGCCGAAGACATGAGTCACGATCGCCGCGGACCACTGGATCAACGACGCGCCGAGCAACATATAGCCGGCGCCGCGCACAGTATGAGCCTTCGAGTGATGAGTCTCCAGGCTCAATTCGTCACCAGGCCGCCACGGTCGGCTTCGAGCACGTGCACGACCCCGGCGAATCCGCGGTCGTTGAGGAACGACCTCGCCGACGCGGCCACGCCCTCGGCCTTGTCACTCGTGGCGAGTCCCAACATGGTCGAGCCGGCGCCCGACCAACACGAACCGGACGCGCCGCTCTCGCGAAGCATCGCTAGAAGCGGCTCGGCGAAGGACAGCAGACCCATTCGATACGGCTGATGCAGATAGTCATCCATCGCGCCGGCGACGAAGTCGTCGTGATCGGCCAGACCGGCGAGCAAGAGACCCATGGCGCCCAAGTTGTGGACCGCGTCGGCGAACGCCACGCGTTCGGGCAACACGCGACGCGCGTGCGCCGTCGAAAGCTCTTCGTCAGGAATGACGACGACGAAGCGCCATTCGAAGTCCAAGGCGAGAGAACGCGCCACGACGCCATCGGCGCCCGCGCGCGCCACCACCAGGCCCCCGAGCAACGACGCCGCGGCATTTTCTGCATGTCCGTCCGTTCGAGCACTGAGGGCTAACGGGTCCCTAGCGCCGGCCGCGACCGCGGCGGCGACGGCCAGCGCGGCCGACGAGCCCAGGCCCCGGGACAACGGAATTTCGGACTTGACGTGCATAGAGAAATTCGTGTGGCCCAGCACTTCGGCAGCGACACGGGCGCCCAGATTGTTCTCGTCGTCGAACAGTCCGGCCCCACAACCCTCGCTAGAGATGGCGAAGGCGTCGGAGGGTTCGAGGCTTACCTCGAGATAGAGGGTTAACGCGACGGCCAAACAGTCGAAGCCCGGTCCGAGGTTGGCCGAACTGGCGGGAACGCGCGCGAGCATGGCTTTTACAGTATGCGGTGCCAGAGCGTGGGCGCGGCGACCGATCGAAGCGCGACCAACGGCACCGGCCTCTCGACACTGTGCACCTCGATCCATCCCACTATCTCGCCGCGATGGATGCGGTAGCCCAAACGTCGAAGTCGGATAACCAACGGATGGGTATTGTTTTGGTCCCACCAGAACACGTCACTGGCTTGCGCGAGTCCGAACGGTGCGACGTCTTTGCCGAATGCGATCGTTCCCAAGACCGCGTCCTTGGCGAAGGCGACGTCGACCTGACTCAATCGAGCCGACGTGGCTAGCGCGTACGCAGCCTCGCCGGCTTTTTCCAGCACGTTGCCACCTTGTTGGCCCAAGACGACGGCGTAGAGGAGGTGACGTTGCCCATTCAGGCGATAGGCCAGCGCCATCACGTCACATCCCCCGGCCGCGGTCGTCCGTCCCGACTTCACACCGACGACGTCGTTGCTGCCGACCAAGGGAGTGAAGGAGCTCACGAACCCGGCGACCGGTAAATCCACCTGGGTTTGATCGACGATCGAACGCGCCAGCGGTGAGCGCATCACCGTTCTCGAGAGCTTCGCCTGATCCAAGGCAGTTGAGACCGAATCGTTCGAGATGCCGGTGTCATCGGCATAATGCGTGTTCTTCAAGCCGAGCGACTTCGCGGTGGCGTTCATCTTCGCCACGAACGCCTCGGGCGTTGGTGCGATCATGCCCGCGAGCATGTCGGCGTAGTTGGCGGCCGAATGCACCAAGACGCCGTCGAGTAGGTCGATCTCGCACAAGCGTTCACCCGCCTCGACAATGACTGCGGAATCATCTTGCGACTTGTCGTGTTGATAATCGAGGACGTCGCCACTGGTCACCGTGATGCACGGGCCGGTCTGACCAGTGCCGAGCGGGAGCGCCTTCAACGCGACGTAGACCGTCATCAACTTGGTGAGACTGGCGATCGGGACGACCTGGTTGTGGTGCGCAAGCGTGATCCCGAGCGCCGGGACGTCGATCGCAGCGCTGCCCTGCGTGGGCCACGCCAAAGGAGGTGGCGTGATACCGAAACTGCTATAGGGATCGAGCGAGAGATGGATGGAGGGCCGTTCGTGTAGGAACGGCAATTGCATCGCGACGATACCCGCACTCGCGACGATGGCGCCCAACAGAATCGCGGAGAACCGTGCAAAGAGGCCGCGAAGGGTCGGATGACGAGACGTTTTACTCACGAACTACAGCGAAGTCTGTTCGTCGTACTCTTCGAGCGTCACCAATACCTTGCGGGCCTTGGACCCGTCGCCCGCGGCGACGATACCTTCTTGCTCCAGCTGGTCCATGATGCGACCCGCCCGGGCAAAACCGACCCGGAGTTTGCGTTGCAACATCGAGGTGGAGCCGGACTGCGTGCGGATGATCAGATCGCGCGCTTGCTTGAGCACCTCATCGTCATCGTCACTGGAACCCCCACCCATCGAACCGTTGCGACCGGCCGGTACGTCGAGAGCGATGACGTTCTCGCGACGGCCACCTTGCGCTCGCCAGGCTTCGACCACGCGTGCTACCTCGACCTCAGAGACCCATGGCGCCTGCAGACGACGCGCGACGTTGGACGACGCGGTCACCAACAGCATGTCGCCCTTGCCGATGAGGCGCTCGGCGCCCGCCTGGTCGAGGATGACTCGACTGTCGGCCAAGGACGAAACTGCGAAGGCTATGCGGCTAGGGATGTTCGCTTTGATCACGCCGGTGATCACGTCGACGCTCGGTCGTTGCGTGGCCAGCACCAGGTGAATGCCCACCGCGCGCGCCATCTGCGCAATACGTACCACGGATTCCTCGACGTCACGCGCCGCCACCATCATCAAGTCGTTCAACTCGTCCACGACTATGACGATGTAAGGAAGATCCTCAGGTCCGGCTGGTCGATCCACATCGGATTCGAGGCCGGTCGTGCGCTCGAAGATCTCGGCGACGCGTTCATCGTCCGTGGTCTCGGGCTCGAGTTCACCGCGCGCGATCATCTGTTGGTAACTCGTGATGTCGCGTGCGCCACTCTCGGCGAGGATGTCGTAACGACGCTCCATCTCCTTGACGGCCCAGGCCAACATCCCTGCGGCTTTCTTCGGATCGACCACCACCGGGGCAAGGAGGTGCGGCAAGTCGTTGTATTGACCCATCTCGACGCGCTTGGGGTCGACCAACATGAGTCGCAGTCGGTCGGGAGTAGCCCGCATCACTAAGGCCGTGACGATGGAGTTGATCAACGAACTCTTGCCGGCGCCGGTGGCGCCCGAGATGAGCACGTGCGGCATCTCACCGAGGTTCGCTATCTGCGTCTTGCCGGAAATATCACGGCCAATTGGCACGTCGAGCGGATGATTGGAATTAGCGGCCTCTTCTGACGCCAACAAGTCGCCGAGCGCGACAAGAGTGCGCTGACGATTCGGCACTTCGACCCCAATAGCCGATCGTCCCGGTATCGGAGCGAGGATGCGAACGTCGGGCGAGGCCATGGCGTAGGCGATGTCCTTATGGAGCGAGGTCACACTCGAGACCTTGACGCCCGGCCCAAGCTCGAGTTCGAAGCGCGTCACCGTAGGACCGACGGTGAATCCGACGAGCATGGTGTCGACACCGTGCGCCGCGAGTGCCTCGACGAGTTCGCCTCCGAGGTCCTCGATCGCCGCGCGGTCCTGTTTCACATCTTTGGTTCGCACAAGGAGCGACGGAGCTGGAAGCTCCCAGTGACTCTCCATCTCGGGAAGTTCGTACTCCTCGTCGTCTTCTTCCTCGTAGCCCCCTTCCTCCTCCTCTTCTTCGTCGTAGTCCCCTTCGTCGTACTCGTCTTCGTATTCGACAGGCGCGACGAATTCCTCGACTTCGGGCACCGCGCGTACGCGCTTCGGCGCCGGCTCCTCCTCGGGCTCTTCTTCGAAGGTCGTCTCAGGTCGTTCGCGGCTCGACCACCAACGAACGAGCCATGAGCCAAAGGTACGAAGGAAGGTCGCGGTGGCGTTATAGAGAGCGCGCAGTCCGACTCCCGTGCCGATCATGATGGCGATGACCAATAAAGCGAGGAACACGACGAGCGCGCCAGCGATACCGATGGCTTTGTCAAGGCCACCGCCGACGAGCGCCCCGAGCCATCCGCCGGCATGCGCGAATTGCTTGGTGGTGGCGTGCTGCAGAGGCGGGCGCCCTCCCGCGAGATGGCCAATGCCGCAAATGCTGATCAGTCCGAGGACGATCCCCCAGACGGCTCGGGGCCGTTCAACCTCGACCTTTCCCGCGATCAGAGCCGCTCCCAGCACGAGCAACATGATCGGCAATGCGAATCGTCCGACGCCCAAGGAGACGGCGAGGCCCTTGGAGATGCCGCGCCCGACGGGACCCAATGCTCCGGCTTCGGCCAGGGCGCAGAAGGCTCCGATCACGACGAGCAGCACTATCCACAGGTCGCGGGTGTGCCGTTCCCAGACGCTGGGGCTCTGCGCCCCTCGAGCCGTCTTCTTTACCGGCTTTTTCTTGTGTCGCGCTTGTGCCACAACTTTCTAACTTACCGAACATTCTTTCGTCTTCGGTGCCATTCCCGTAGGCTGAACCGGTGCCATCGACTCCCCACGACTCCTCAATCGAGCTCGCCGCGCGCCTCGACTCCAACGCGCGCGTCTGTGAATTCGTCTCGTCCACGCCAGTCAGTTCTTCGATCCGCGAAGTCGTTCTCGCAGGTCAGGCCGCTCTCTTGTGCGGTGTGCCGGGCAACGACGTCATGGTGCAGCTCACCAATTCCGCGGGCAAGTTGGTCCGACGCCGTTACAGCGTGCATGCGGTCGACGACGAGCGCGATGAGTTCACCCTGTGGATCACGATCGCCCACGAAGGACCGGGCAGCGTCTGGGCGCGCAACGCCCAACCAGGCGACGAGGTTGACATTGTGGGGCCCCGGGGCAAGATCGTGGTCGATCCTGAGGCCGACTGGCACCTCTTCATGGGTGACATCACGTGTCTAGGTTCGGCCTACCGAATGGCTCAAAGAGTCGAAGCGCCGGGCAAGGTCATCTTCATCGTCGAGACCGACCACGCCGATGACGCCTTGACCACGACGTTCGACGAGGGCATCGCCGTGACCGGCATCTTCGTCGACCGAATGGGTCGATCGAAGGACGATCCCACTGGTCTGTTGCACGGTCTCTCGGCGTTCGCCTTTCCACCTGACCGTGGTCACGCGTACCTCTTCGGTGAGTTCCACGTGATGAAGGCCGTGCGCACGGCGTTGCTGGATCGGGGACTCGATGACGAGGCGATCAGCATGAAAGCGTTCTGGCGTGTCGGACGAAACAATGCCGACCACGGCGAGCCCGAAAAGGACGATTAGAGAACGACGACGGCGGTGAACAAGATCGGTTGACGACGGTACTTCTGTCCCAGCAGTCGGCCGGCGGCGCGCTGAGCCACCTTGTTCAAGGCATCTTCATCGCGGCTGCCCTCGCGAAGCGCTACTTCGAGTGCGCTGCGAACTTCGTTGGTGACTGATTCCAGCACCGTACGGTCCTGTTCACCTTCGAACCAACCGCGCGCCGCGAGTCGCACCGGTTGAATGAGGGTTCCAGTGTTCTTGTCAATGCCGGCCGAGATCTGCAAGACACCGAACTCGGCCAACATCCTTCGTTCCTCGAGCGGTCGTTCGTCCAAGTCGCCAGAGCTGCCTTCGATGTAATGGAACCCGGCGGGGACCTGACCGGCCCGTCTGATGCCCGTCCTGTTGACGTCGACCTGGTCACCGTCTTCGCAAATCAAGACGTGCTTGGGGCTCAGTCCCATCGAGTGTGCCAATTCGGCGTGATGGACCATGTGGCGGTACTCACCGTGAACCGGGACGAAGTTCTGCGGCCGCAGCAGTTGGTGGAAGGTACGAAGTTCGCCCTGACGCGCGTGGCCCGACGCGTGGACCGGTTCGTGACCCGAGTGGATGACTTCGGCGGCGGCGCGGTGTAGGTCGTCGATCACGCGACCGACGGTCCACTCGTTGCCAGGAATCGGGTGCGAACTCAGGATCACCGTGTCGTCGGCTCCGACCTTCAAGAACCGGGCGTCGCCGCGTGAGAGTTTCGAGAGCGCAGCGAGCGGCTCACCCTGACTGCCGGTGCAGATGACGCAGACTTCGCCCGGAGCGTAGCGATCGATGTTCTCGATGTCGATCAAATTGGCGGAGTCCACGTGCAAGAGATTCAGCTTGCGCGCCAACTTGACGTTCGCTTCCATCGATCGACCCATCAGCACGATCTTGCGGTGTTGTTCGAGCGCGACATCCATGATCTGTTGAACGCGGTGGATGTGGCTCGCGAAGCACGCCACCACCATTCGTCGTTCCGGTCGCTCGAGGAAGAGTCGACGCAGCGCACCCCCGACCGAACGCTCCGAGGCGGTAAATCCCGGTTCTTCGGCGTTGGTCGAGTCGGCTAACAACAGCGCGACGCCCTCGTCACCGAGGGCCGCCAGGCGAGCGATATCGGTGCGACGACCGTCAATTGGTGTCAGGTCAAGCTTGAAGTCGCCTGAGTGCACGACGATGCCCGCGTGGGTACGAAACGCGAGCGCGTGGGCGCTCGGCACCGAGTGGGTGACGGGAATGAACTCCACGTCGAATGGTCCGATCTTTCGTCGCTCGCCGTCCTTGACTTCAATGAACGTGAGGTCCTTAGCGAGCCTGGCTTCGGTGAGGCGGTGTCGTGCGAAACCGAGCGTCAACGCAGAACCGTAGATTGGCACGTTGATGTCCTTCACCAGATAGCGCAACGCCCCGGTATGGTCTTCGTGCCCGTGGGTCAAGACGATCGCGTCCACTCGGTCGCGTCGTTCGATCAACCATCGAAAGTCCGGCAGGATGAGGTCGACGCCGTACATCGTCGGTTCGGGGAACATCAAGCCGGCGTCCACGATCACGATGCGTCCGTCTTGTTCGATCGCGGCGCAGTTGCGTCCGATTTCGCCCAGACCACCGAGGAACGTGACGCGAACGGTGTCCTTAGCCACGTGAAGCCTGGAGTGCGGCCACGATCTTCGCCGCGTCCGCATCGAGCGTGTCGTCGCTCTGTGAGTGCGGAAGTCGGCATTGGCCGACGTTGATTCCTAGATAGCGCAACGCCGCCTTGGACGGCATGGGATTCGGATAGAGATCACTGGACCCGAAGGCGTAACTCGGGGACAGTCGCTCGTTGAACGCTCGCGCCCTCGTCCAATCGCCGCCTTCGACCGACTCGACGAGTTGCACGAACTCACGTGCGGCCCAGTGCGCGGCGACCGAGACCAGCCCGACGGCACCGATCGCCATGAACGGCAGGACCACCGAGTCGTCGCCGGAATAGAGGTCAATCTCGTCACCGAGCACCGCCTTGTAATGCGCGGCACCGACGAGGTCGCCCGACGCGTCCTTCATCGCCACGATGTTGGAATGCGACGAGACCAAGTCGATCGTCGTGCTCGCCGCAATCTTTCGTCCGGTTCGAGCGGGGATGTCATAGAGCATGATCGGCAGTTCCGTTGACTCGGCGATCGCGCCAAAGTGCGCGGCGATGCCCTTTTGGCTCGGTCGAGCGTACGCCGGTGTGGTGGCGAGCACGCCGGTCACCCCGGTGTCGAGAACCTGGCGAGTCAACTCCACCGAGCGCGCGGTGTCCGCGAACGTCGATCCGGCGAGGACGGGGACTTCCACTGCTCCGGCGACGCACGCGAAGAGTTCGAGCTTTTCCTTGTCCGAAAGTGAGGAACCTTCGCCCGTCGAACCAGCGACGACGATGCCGTCGCAACCCTCGTCCACCAAGTACGACGCGAGTTCTATTGCCACATCGAAGTCGATGGAACCGTCGGCTCGAAATGGCGTCACCATGGCCGTGAGGACTCGGCCAAATCTGGGAGTCGTCATACCGAGAAGTTACCAGTCGCCGTCGCGGAGGCTACGACCTGTGACCGGAGGGCAACGTCTGGATCGCCGGTACACCGCCCTTCCACTAGATAAGCGATTCGATCCCGTCGAGAAGTCGCGGAGTTGCGTCGACGGCGTCGACGGCGAGCGCCACGCCTTGCACGAAACTCACGCGGTCGAACGAGTCGTGACGAATCGTCAAACCTTCACCCGGTCCGCCGAAGAGGATCTCTTGGTGCGCGGTCAGTCCAGGTAACCGCACCGAATGGATCTTGATGCCGCCAATGGTGTCGGCACCGCGAGCGCCCGAAAGTGTGTGACGCACGGTCGGATCCTCGATCTCCGGCAACCCGGCTGCGGCGCGAGCTTCGGCGATACCTTTCGCCGCGGCGATCGACGTGCCCGACGGCGCGTCGACCTTCTTATCGTGATGCAGTTCGATGATCTCGACGCGGTCGAAGTACGGCGCGGCCATGGCGGCAAATTTCTCTGACAGCACCGCGCCAACCGAGTAGTTCGCCGCGATCGCCACGCCAATCTTCTTCGCGGTATCGTCGACGACCTGGCGTTGTTCACCCGACAGGCCCGTCGTACCGATGACGAGACCTTTGCCATGCTCGGCGCACCACCTCGCCGACGCGACGACGCCTTCGGGTGACGAGAAATCGATGACGACGTCGACTTTCGTCTCGTCGACGCTGTCCCACGACGCGCAATACGTCGCGCCGAAGAGTTCTTTCGGTTCGCGCGAATCCACTAAGCAGGCGACTGAGTAGCCGAGTCCTCCAAGGGTGCCGGCCATCATCTGACCCATTCGTCCGGAACCACCATTGATGGCGAGCGCTTTCACGACCGCACCTTATCCTCGCGCCGGCGGCGTTCGTCGATGACGAGATACGCACCCACGCCGATGATCAACGCAGTGCCCGCGAGCGACCCGGCAACACCAAGTTCGATGTGAGGTGCGTGGTAGTGGAAGTGGATGCGCCAATCGCCGCTCGGCACCTTGACTTGTTGGATGAGACCATTGCGCGTCACCTCGAGAGCCCCACTCTTTCCGGTCGCGGTGTTGAGCGCCGTCGCACGCCAGCCCGGGAGATAGTCCATCGAGCGCACCAAGGTGACGGCGGTGTGTGCGTTCACGTCCACCCACGTGTCGCCCCACGCGGCGTTCTTGACGTGTGAAACGGTGCCGTTCGACGACGGCGTCAACCACAGCGACGGCTTCACTGTTTCCGCCTTGAAGACCGAGAATGTGCCCACGGTGTCGGTAAGTCGCCACTTCGAACTGTCGAGTGCCTCTTGCATCGGCGAGTTCAACTGATAGGTCTCGCGGATGGCGGCGAGCTGTTGGACGTAGGCGTCGCCGATAGAGACGAGCTGCTTCGATGACAACTCGAAGCCGGCCGCCTTAGGTGTGCCACCGGCGATGGTGAAGGTCATCATGTTCGCGCCGGTCTCGTGAAGGACCGGTCCCACGCCTCGGCCGTTCCAGTCGAGCAACGTGAAGTACACCGTACCGGTCGAGACCGGTTGACCGCCGCGACCGTGCACGACAACTTTATGGACGCGCAGTATCTGGCCGAAGTAGCGATCGGCCCTCAGCGTCGGTGGGGCCATACGGCAGTTCGGCTCGGGCGGGACGGGAACATTGACGTTATGACCGAGCTGCGAATACGACACCGCGATCGCGGCCAGTCGTAACTGCGTGAACGTCCCGTCGGCGAGTCGACAAGGGTCGAGCGATGCTTGCGGGTGCGTACCCGTGGAGCCGTCGTAGATGCCGGCGATCAGCGAACCGTAACCCTGCACGCTCGGCAACTTGGTGAAGACGTTCATGTTGGGTTCGCCCAGGGCCTGGAACTGTTTCGCGTGTTCCCCGGCATGGTCCACGAGCGCGGTACGACCGTTCGTACCGAAGAGCGCCACCGCTTGGGACCGCGACGGTTCCGACGGTCCGTAGCCGCCGAGTAGCGACGTGGCGGAAAGGACGATGAACACGACGACGTCGACGACGAGCACGCTCATCATGATCTTCATGAAGTTCCTCGAGGTACGCCACCGAAGAAGGGTCACCACCGCGACGAGGGCGATGGCGAGGTGCAGCCCATACGAGAGGTGCATGTCCTGGGCGAGGTCCACCTGGGGCGGAAAGACCCCGAGGTAGCTGACGATGCTCGGCCCCCACGCGAACAGCGCGACGCACAGTGCGATGACCGCGAAGGCCGGGGCGAGCGTGAAGTACTTTCGACGGCCTTCGAGACCGGCCTCGGCCCGGCGACGGGTCTCGAGTCGGTGCAACCACCATCCCAACAACGCCGACATCGCGAAGTCAGCGAGGATGATGTTTCGGCTCTGGAGTCGCGTGCTGCCATAGAGCGGAATGGCGCGATAGATGTGACCAAGCGGTGTGTAGTAGCCCCACGTCGCGAAGAGACCGACTACCAGGATCACGAAGTACAAGATGTAGTCGCGGTCCTCGCCTTTCCATCCACGCCGGGTCAACTTCGAGATGAATCCGAAGGTCGCAATGAGCGCCAGCACACCGGCGTAGCCGGTCACCTCGGGCAAGTTGTAGTGCGCGAAGAAGCCCGGCTGGCTGGCCGCCCCGTTGCCCCCGAAGATGTCGGGGATGAAGAGCAACGACGTCCAGCGCACCACCAATGAGCCGGCCCCGAAATAGTTGTAGCTGATCGATGCCCGCTCTGAGACGCTGATGAACGACTCCCCGGGCAGGAGCTGGACGAGACCGATCGCGATCCCCCACGCCAGGCCGGTGACGAGCGCTACGACGTAGGCGAGTCGGGCGCGCCATGTCGAGATCCAATACGAACTTCGAATTAACAACACTGATGGACCGACGATCAACGTCAAGAGTTCGATCTCGGCGATGCCGCGAGGCTCGCCCGTGAGAAACGTCAGTCCCCATAACAGCGCGTAGCCCCATATCCAGGGCTGGGTGATTCGTGCGTAGCGGCGCCACGAGGTCGAGGGGGGCTCGAGTGAGAGACGGCGCGACAGCGACACCAGGATTAACACGGCCCAGGGAATGAAGGCGAAGCCCTGGACGACGCCCAGGTGCACGAGTTGACCGATCATCGCGCCGGAGTAGGCGAAGCTCATCGCGGCGGCGAACGATGACAAGCTACGCAGTCCATGCCATCGCAGCAAAGCGAACATCCCCGAGGCGGCGATCACGTAGACGGCGATGCAGTTGATGAGCCAGGCGGCGATCGGCGGGACGAAGGCGAAGATCACCGTCAATGGGTACAGCGCCCCAGCGTTGAGACCACCGAGCAGCGGTGTGCCGGAGTCCGCCAAGGGGTTGAAGAGCGGTAGGTGGCCCGACGCGATCTGTTGGCCGCTCAAGACCCGCAGCGGAAAGTTCTGGATGAGATTGTCGCCTTCAATGGCCGGATGACCCAACAGTGCCGGGACGACGAAGAGGAAGGTGGGGACAATCAGCATCGCGAAGAAGGCGCGTCGATCCCCTCTCTCGAGTGGTCGCCACCACCTCGTGGATTCTGCGGGGGCGATCAGGGTCATTGGCTCTACGCTACGAAAAAGCGCGAAGCCCGTGTTGCACGGTCACGTGGACCGTACAACACGGGCTTCGAACGACTATCGGCGACGCGGGCGAGGGCTCCGACGCGACGAGTCACCATCGACGAGGGCCGGACCGCCGGGGCCCAGATCGCCGATCTCGTCCGCGAGCTCGGCCTCGAAGGCCGCCTCGAAGGACGATGACGACGCAGTCGGACGCGACGCAACAGCGTTCTCGCGCGGCGCGCGATCACGAGGTGCGCGATCACGATCACGGCTTCCGCGGTCACCACGGTCGCCACGGTCGCCACGGTCGCCACGGTCGCCACGATTCTCTTCACGAGCACGAGGCGGACGAGCGTCACTCTCGTCAGACTCTGGGAAGTCGCCGACGAGTGACAGCGAGACCTTGCCCTGGGGATCGATGTCATCGACCTTGACCTCGATCGCTTGACCGAGTTCGAGAACGTCCTCGACTTGACCGATGCGCTTGCCGCCATTGAGCGGCGCCATCTTCGAGATGTGCAGGAGTCCGTCACGTCCGGGCATGATGCTCACGAACGCGCCGAACTTGGCGATGTTCACGACGCGACCCTGATAGGTCGCACCGACTTCGGGGGTCGGTGGGTCGAGGATCATGGCGATGCGGCGACGTGCCTCTTCCACGGCGCGACCATCCTTGGCGCCAATGGTGACAGTGCCGATGACCCCGTCGTCGTCGACCGCGATGTCCGCGCCGGTCTCTTGCTGCAGGGTGTTGATGACCTTGCCCTTGGGACCGATGACCTCGCCGATCTTGTCGATCGGAATCTGCAGCGAGACGATCTTCGGGGCGACTTCAGCGACCTGAGCACGAGGTTCAGCGATCGTAGAAGTCAACACGTCAAGGATCAGCAATCGGGCCGTCTTGGCCTGGTCCAGCGCGTTCGACAGGACCTCGGCCGGAAGGCCGTCGATCTTCGTGTCGAGTTGCAGCGCGGTGACCGCGTCGGCGGTTCCGGCGACCTTGAAGTCCATGTCACCGAAGGCGTCTTCGGCGCCCAAGATGTCGGTCAACGTAACGTACTTGCCTTCGTCGTAGACGAGACCCATCGCGATACCGGCCACGGGCGCCTTGATCGGCACGCCGGCCGCCATGAGCGACAAGGTCGAACCACAGACCGACGCCATCGACGTCGAACCGTTGGACTGCATGACGTCCGAGACGACGCGCAACGTGTAGGCGAAGTCCTCTTCGCTCGGCAGTACGGGAATCAACGCGCGCTCGGCCAACATGCCGTGGCCGATCTCGCGGCGCTTGGGCATGCCCACTCGTCCCGTTTCACCGACGGAGTACGGCGGGAAGTTGTAGTGGTGCATGTAGCGGCGCCACTCGTCGGGACCAATGGTGTCGAGCTGCTGACGCATGCGCGGCATACCGAGGGTCGTCACGTTGACGACCTGGGTCTCGCCACGCTGGAACAACGCCGATCCGTGGGTCATCGGGAAGAGGTCGATCTCGGCCGAGAGTGGTCGGATGTCGGTGATGGAACGTCCGTCGATGCGAAGGCCCTCGTCGACGATCCGACGTCGCACGATCTTCTTGGTGACCGAACGAACGGCCGCCTTGATCTCGCCCAAACGGTTCGGGAACTCGCCCTTCAAATGCTCGATGATCGACGCCGTCGCGGCCCCGAGGGCCTCGTTGCGAGCAGTCTTGGTGGTGAGCTTGTTCGCTTCGGTGAGCGACGTCGCGCCCATCTTCTCGACGCTTTCATAGACGTCGTCTTGGTAGTCAGCGATCGTCTCGTACTCCATGGGTGTCAACGGGCCGCGAGCGTCGATGAACTCCTTCACCAGTTCACGCTGGAGGTTGATCGACTCGCGGATCCAGAGCTTGGACGCTTCGAGTCCGGCCGAGAGCACCTCTTCGGAGACCTTCGGCGCGCCGTCGGCGTACTTCTCGAAGGATCCCTCGGTACCGCCGGCCTCGACCATCATGATGGCGATGTCGGACTCGACCGAGTCACTCAGTGCTCGACCGGCGACCACGAGTTCGAAGGTCGCGGCGTCACCCTCTTGGTACGTCGGGTGCGGCGCCCACTCACCATCGATGGTGTAGGCCATGCGCACGGCGCCGATTGGTCCCTCGAAGGGGATGCCTGAGATCATCAACGCGGCCGAGGAGGCGTTGATGGCCAACACGTCGTACGGGTTCTCCTGGTCGGCACTGAAGATCGTGCCGACTACTTGGATCTCGTTGCGAAATCCCTTCGGGAAGGAAGGTCGTAGCGGCCGGTCGATGAGGCGACAGGTGAGGACCGCTTGGTCCGACGGCTTGCCCTCGCGGCGAAAGAACGCCCCGGGGATCTTGCCGGCGGCGTAGGCGCGCTCTTCGATGTCGACGGTGAGCGGGAAGAAGTCGATGCCTTCGCGCACGCTCTTGGCCGCGGCGACGGTCGCCAGCAATATGGTGTCGCCGATGCGAGCCACGACGGCTCCGTCGGCCAGTTGGGCCAGGTGGCCCGCTTCAAAACTTAATGTCTTTTCGGTGCCCGTAATTGGGCTACTTACGCGGATTGCGTCAGTCATTGGTAGTGCTCCTATTTGGTTAGCAACACTCCGCCCGGATCCCAGTGGGCAACCTTCGCGTATTCGCGACTGCTCTCCACTGGCCTCCGAAGATCGGATGTGTTGGGTACGTTGACGGCGTCAACGTACCGCTCGGCTAGCGACGAATGCCGAGACGGCCGATCAAAGCTCGATAACGCTCCACGTTGCCGCGCTGCACGTAGTCGAGCAGGCGGCGACGTTGGCCGATGAGCTTCATGAGGCCACGGCGCGTGTGATGATCGCCCTTGTGGACCTTGAGGTGCTCGGTGAGGTGGGCGATCCGGTCGGTCAGGATCGCCACCTGGACCTCGGGTGAACCGGTGTCCGTGGCGTGAGCCTGATAGTCCTTGATGATCTGCTGCTTCTCAGCCATAACGTTTAATTTGCCTTATGAGTCGGATGTCTCGTAGCAAGTCGCCAACGTGACGACCCACATAGTCAGCGTCGCTGACCGAATATCTATTCTAGCAGTGCTGAGCCCAAAGGCGAGAATTTCTCGAATATCTCAAGGGTTTCTCGGACGTCACGTCCGATCTGGGCGCTCAACATATCCACGTTCGCGAAGACCTCCTGGTCTCGTAGGCGCTCGATGAACGCGACGTCGAGCGTGGCGCCATAGAGGTCGCCCTCGTAGCCCGGCACGTGCACTTCGACCGAGAGTTCGCCGTCGTCGTAGAACTGCGCGCGGGTGCCGATCGAGATTGCCGCAGGCCACCACTCGCGGTCCGGGGTTCTCACCGCACCGGCGTAGACACCTTCGAGCGGTACCAATTGCAACGGCGCGGTGGCCAAGTTGGCGGTCGCGAAGCCGAGCTCGGCCCCTCGGGCGTCGCCGTGTTCGACGCTCCCTCGTAGAACGAACGGTCGCCCGAGCGTGGCGTTGGCTTCACTCAAGTCCCCACGCTTCAGGGCCCTTCGCACGGCGCTCGAGCTCCAGCGCGGTGCACCGAAGTTCGGTGCCTCGTACACGCCGAATCCGTATCGCTGTCCCTCGGCACTGAGCAACTCGACGTCGCCCAAGCGGTCGTGACCGAATCGGAAGTCTTCCCCGACCACAACCTCCCAGGCGTGAAGTTCACCGGCCAAGACGCGACCGACGAAATCGTGGGCCGATTCGTCGGCGAGGCGACGATCGAAGGTGAGGACGCGAACCTGTTCGATGCCGAGCGCTTCGAATCCCTCGAGTCGTTGCTCCAGGGTGCCGATGAGCCGGAGGCCGCGTTCGGGAGCGAGGATTTGGGCGGGGTGCGGATCGAACGTGAGGATGGTCGGAATGGCGTCCCTCGCGCGCTCGCCATCGAGGTGCAACAACATGTCGATGATCGCTTGGTGACCCAAGTGCAGACCGTCGAAGACGCCGATGGCGACGACCGAATCGTCGGTCGAAAGTTTCGAAGTCTCACCATCTCTCACGACAATCATCTGAGCAACCTATCCCCGCGCCGATTCATCGGCCGTCGCCAAGACCAGTGCTGGTTTCCAGGATTCACCGCGGCGTTGCAAGATGGCGACGAGTTCGCCAGAAGCGTCCATTGCGGCGATCTCGTCGTCGCGAAATTCCTCGGTGAGTGTGACTCGCTGACCCATGCGCACTGCGCGAATTTTGTCGTCGTCGAAGATCACGTGCGGGAGTTCAGTGACGAACGTTGCCGGTGAAGCCACGACGTCGCGACCCTGTTCGACCATTTCGGCGAACGCATCGAGAGTCAACGCGTCATCGACCACGTGTGAACCACTGGCCGTTCGTCGCAGTTCGACGAGGTGACCGATGGTGCCGAGTCGAAATGCCAGGTCGCTCAAGAGCACCCGCACGTAGGTTCCCACTGAGCATTCGACTTCGAATCGCCAGAGCGATGGATCGTCGGTCGGTGAAAGCGTGAACGCAGAGACCGTGATCTCACGCGACCGACGCTCGACTTCGACGCCTCGACGGGCGAGCTCATGGAGCCGTTGGCCGTCGATCTTGATCGCCGAGACCATCGGCGGCGTTTGCAGTTGGGGTCCGATCATCGATTGTGTTGCTGCTTCAACGGCGTCCTTGGACAGCGATGGCACTTCTCGTTCTTCGACGGTCGTCCCGTCAGCATCCAGCGAGTCGGTCGCGACGCCGAACATCACTACGCCGACGTAACGTTTCGTTTCGGCCTGGGCGAAACGAAGCAGTCGCGTCGAGGGACCGACACCGAGCACCAGGAGTCCGGTCGCCATTGGATCGAGTGTGCCGGCGTGACCGACTTTCTTCTCGTGCAGGATTCGGCGAACGCGCGCGACGACGTCGTGGCTGGTGAGACCTCGCGGCTTGTCGACCAGGAGAAGACCGTTACTCGTCGTCATGATTCTGGCGACGGATAATCTCTTCGACGGCCTCGCCGCTGGCCACGGCCGGATCAGCCATGAAAGAGAGTTTCGGTGTGCGCTTGAACCTGGTCTGGACATTCACGGCCGACTGGATCTGGGCCCGTCGTTCTTCCAGCGCGGCCCTTGTCTCAGGCGTCAGCGAATCGAAGAACACCATGGCTTGGCGCAGGTCCTGCGTCGTTTCGACGCCGGTCACGGTCACGATACCGATGCGGTCGTCGATGTCCGAGATCTTGGTGAGTTCGTCCGAGATCACTTCGCGCAATATCTGATTGACACGCGCTGAACGTGGGTAGGGATGGTGTGAACCAGAGGAACGGGCCATGGGTTAGGCCGTTCTGGGAATCTCGCGCTCTTCGAAGGTCTCGATGATGTCGCCGGCTTTGAGGTCTTGGTAGTCGGAGAGCCCGATACCGCACTCGAAACCGGACGCCACTTCGCGCGCGTCGTCCTTGAAGCGGCGCAACGATGTGATCGTACCTTTCCAGATGATGGTCCCTTCGCGAAGGAAGCGAACCTTCGATCCGCGCGTGATGACGCCGTCGAGCACGAAGCAACCGGCGATCGCGCCGATCCTGGGCACGCGAAAGACCTCTCGCACTTCGGCTTCGCCGGTGACGATCTCTTCGTAGACCGGCGAGAGCAGTCCGAGCATCGCGGCTTCGATCTCCTCGATCAACTTGTAGATGATCTCATAGGTGCGGATCTGGACGCCTTCGCTCTCGGCGAGATCGCGGCTGCGCTTGTCCGGTCGCACATTGAAGCCGATGATCGTCGCGCTGGAGGCCTTGGCCAGTTGCACGTCGTTCTCGGTGATACCACCGACGCCACGATGCACGATGACCAGTTTCACGTCGTCGCGCTCGAGTTTGCGCAGTGACTCGGTGCACGCTTCCAGCGAACCTTGGACGTCCGCCTTCAACACGATGTTGAGTGTCGCGGTTTCGCCTCGCTGAATCTGTTCGAAGAGATCTTCCAGGCGAGCGCCACTCGTCGAGGCCACGGGTTGATGACCGATGAGCCGCGCCCGTTGCGCTCTCGCTTCGGCCAGCGACCTCGCGTGCGCGAGGTCGTGCGCGACGCGCATCTCGTCACCGGCGAACGGCGGTTCGCTGAAGCCGAGAATCTGGACCGGCGTCGAGGGGCCGGCCGACTTGATCTGCTTGCCCTGGTCGTTGATGAGCGCCTTCACCTTGCCGAAGGCCGCTCCGGCGACGACGGGGTCCCCGACCGCGAGCAGTCCTCTTTGCACCATGACGGTGGCGACCGGACCGCGCCCGACTTCGAGGTTCGCTTCGAGAACCGTGCCGACGGCTCGACCGGTCGGGCGCGCCGTGAGTTCAGCCACTTCGGCGACTAAGAGGACCTGTTCGAGCAGATCGTCGATTCCCGTGCCCTGCAGAGCCGAGATCTCGACGACAATGGTGTCGCCGCCCCATTTTTCGGGCACCAGTCCGTATTCGCTGATCTGCTGGAGCACGCGGTCGGGATTGGCGTCGGCCTTATCCATCTTGTTAATGGCCACGATGAGCGGCACGTCGGCCGCTTTGGCGTGGTCGATCGCCTCGATCGTCTGGGGCATCACGCCGTCGTCGGCCGCCACCACGAGGATGATGATGTCGGTGACCTTGGCGCCGCGGGCGCGCATCGCCGTGAAGGCTTCGTGACCGGGCGTGTCAATGAAGGCGATCGCCTTGCCCTTCCACTGCACCTTGTAGGCGCCGATGTGCTGGGTGATGCCGCCGGCTTCACCGGCGACCACGTCGGTCTGGCGGATCTTGTCGAGCAGCAACGTCTTGCCGTGGTCGACGTGACCCATGACGGTGACGACGGGCGGTCGTGGCGCCGCCGGGATCACGTCGTCCTGATCGTCTTCGTCGAAGAACTTCGCGAGCAACGCCGCTTCTTGTTGCTCACCGGGATCGACCATGTGCACGCTCGCGCCGACTTCGGCGGCGTAGAGCTCGATCATGTCATCGCTCAAGCTCTGCACGGCGGTGACGATTTCGCCCTGCAAGAACAAGAAGCGGATGATGTCCGCGGCGCTGCGATTCAACTTGGGTCCGACGTCCTTGGCCGTCGAGCCTCGTTCGATGATGACCTCGCCATCAGGTACCGGCAGGTTGCTCGGCTGCCAGGTGGTCATCTGGGTCGGCTCGAGCTCTTCGACATTGCGGCGGCGGCGACGCGTGGCCTTGCGCTGCGATCCGCGAGGACCACCTGTGCCGCGACTCGGCGGGCCGCCGCGGTTCGGTCCACCCGGGGCGCCGCTCGGAGCACCGGGACGTTGTCCGGTGAAGCTGCCACCGGCACCGCCCGGACGTGACGTCGGGCCGCCGGTGCGCGAAGCGGGATTCGGTCGAGGACTCATCGGTCGCGGACCACCGGGTGCGGACGGTCGCGTTCCGGGCGCCAACGGACGACGCGCGCCGGGCGGAGGCGGAATTGGTCGGCCCGTGGCACTCATCGGTCGACCGGGCGGTGGCGGGATCGGACGGCCGGTGGAACTGAGCGGCGGACGTGTCGAGGGCGAACCACCTTCGCCGGCTTCGCCCGATACGGAGCGTTGCGTCGGGCGAATGGTCGTGGGTCCACTTGGTGAGGCGGTGCGCGTCGGTGCGGGTTTCACAATCGGGGCGCGAGAGCGAACCACTTTGGGTTCAGCAGCGGCCGGTGCCGCGGGTGCTTCCTCGCTCGGCTCCGACGTCGGCGCCGTCGCTTCGGCGGGCTTGGTGACGCGACTGACGCGCACGGGCGGTGCTTCGACGACTTCTGGCGCAGCCTCGACCGCGGCCGCCTTCTTCGTGCCCGTGGCCTTCGTAGCCTTTGTGGCTTTGGTCGCCTTGGTGGCTTTGGCTGCTTTGGCCGCCTCTTCGGGTTGCACCTCGCGACGAAGTCCGTCGGCGTCGGCGCGACGGCGGATTCGGTCCGCCTGGGCGTCCTCGATCGACGCAGAGGGGCTCGAGGCACCTATGCCAAGTTTTTGGGCGAGCGTGAGTAGCTCTTTGCTCGTGAGACCGAGCTCCTTTGAGAGCTCGTGCACACGGATCTTCTTCTGGGCCAAAACCTTCCCTTGCTTCTCGTGCCGCGCTTCCGCGCACACAGTTATCTATTCTTCCACAACCATCACTAATGCAGTCCGCGACTCGCTTCTAAAGCACGAAGGTCGTCGAGGTCACCCTCATTCGCGCTCGACTTTAAGGCCCGAGCGAGATGTCCCACTCGCAACTCCTTCGAGCACCCGGTGTCGCAGAACCAGAGTCCGCGACCCGGGCCCCGTCCGAGGTACCACGTAGCGTCGAATCGTCCGGCCCGGATCATCTCGGAGTCGTCACGTCTCTTTCGACAGACCACGCAGGTGCGAATCGGCGCTATGCCTCGTCCTCCAAAAGTGGCTCATCCTCGACTTCGTCGCTCTCCGTCGCGTCGTCGGTCACGCCTTCGATCTCTTCGACAACGACCACTTCTTCGATGTGACCTTCGGTGTCGGTGACCACTTCGTCGACGACGATCGCCGCGATCTCGGCGTCCTCGCCCGGCACGACCGCGATCGTCTCATCGACCACGACGTCGCCTTCAGTCCAGACTTCTTCGACGACCACTTCTTCGACCCCTTCGTTCTCGGACCGGATGTCGATACGCCATCCGGTCAGTCGCGCGGCGAGCCGGGCGTTCTGCCCTTCCTTGCCGATGGCCAGTGAGAGTTGCTGGTCGTGCACGATCACCGTTGCGATGCCCTCGGTCTCGTCGAGTCGCACTTCGCGCACTCGCGCGGGCTGCAGGGCAGCCTGGATGAACTCGATGGGATCGTCACTGTAGGGCACGACGTCGATGCGCTCGCTGCGCAGTTCATTGGTGATGTTGCGAACGCGACTACCCCGAGCGCCGACGCACGCGCCGACGGGGTCGATCATGTGATCGTTCGAGGCCACCGCGATCTTGCTGCGGTGACCGGGTTCGCGGGCCAGCGCCTTGATCTCGACGATGCCGTTGGCGATCTCGGGCACCTCGATCTCGAAGAGCTTGGCGACGAGGGCTGGGTGGGTGCGGCTGACCACGATCTGAGGTCCCTTGTTGGTCTTGCGCACTTCCACGATGTACACCTTGATGCGCGCACCGTGCTCGTAGCGTTCGAAGGCGATCTGTTCGGCCTGGGGCAAAAGAGCTTCGACCCGACCGAGGTCGAGCAACGTGTAACGGTTGTCGTTCTGCTGCACGGTGCCCGAGACGATGTCGCCCTCGCGGTTCGCGAACTCCTCGTACATCTGGCGTCGCTGAATGTCGCGGATGAGTTGCATCAACACCTGCTTGGCGGTTTGAGCCGCGATACGTCCGAAGTCCTCGGGCGTCGCGTCCCACTCACGGGTGACGTTGCCTTCTAGGTCGAGCTCGAGGCCCCACACCTTGATCTCACCCGTCTCGGGATTGATCTCCACCTCGGCGTCTTCAGCTGAGTCCGGACGGCGCTTGTAGGCGGCGAGGAGCGCGTTGGCGAGCGCGATGAGCAACTCCCCTTCGTCGATGTTCTGGTCACGAGCAATCTGTCCCAACGCTTCTAGGAATTCAAAGTTCGCCATGCCTACCCTCCCTTCCTCGTCGATGAAGCATCGGACTTCGCTCGTGAAGGCGAAGGTTTCGCATCGGCACCCCACTGAAAGACGGTGCGGGCTCGTTCAATGACGTCGAATGCCACGACGACGCGACCGTGTTCGGCATCGTCGATCGTGACCGACGTGTCGTCAGCCGCGCTCACGATTCCCTCGAGACGGCGCGTCGGGGCGTCGGTTCGAAGTTCGCGCAGGGTGACCACTTCACCGACCGCCGAAAAGAAGTGCGCCGGGGTACGAAGTTTGCGCTCCAACCCGGGGCTCGAGACGTCCAGGGTGTAGTGCCCGGCGATGGGATCGTTCACGTCCAGCCACTCCGATATTTGTCGATTTGCCTTGGTCAGCGCCTCTAAGTCCACGCCACCGGCCTTGGTCACGACGACGTTGAGCGTCCCCTTGACCATTTCCAGGTCGTAGAGGTCAAGTCCGAGTTCGGATAGGAGCGATCGCAGTGGTGTCTCTAAGTCCACGACCCTCTCCTCTCCGTATGCCGTTCGGACGTCCGGACAAAGAAAAAGCGCGGGCCCGAGGCCCGCGCTTAAACGAGTCCATACGTCCTGAGCGGACTGTAGGCATCAATTGTAGCATTTTTCGCCCGGGATGACATCAGAAATCCTTCGACCGTAACGCACAAATTCATCGAGAATTCTTATCCTACGGGCGCTGATAGTCCCCGGGGCTGCCAGTTTGGAGCGGTGCGTCCGCACGGACTGAGCAATGTCGGCGTCCTGAAGTTCACCTCGTCCGGGCGTGGACGGTTTTCTTGGCTGATCAGTACGACTTCGAGACGATGCACACGAGGTCGTCCTCGTCGTCGGTGAGTGGCATCGAGCCGTCACGACGTTGGAGGCAACGTACGGTGATCGCCTTCACCTTCAACTCCGCCTCACCCGACGCTCCGACTTTGGACCAGTCGAGACGCGCGAAGCCAGTCTCGGCCGCTTCGGTGGCTTCGGTGATACTCGCGACGTCGTGGGTGTTCGACGTCAGGCGGGCCTTCGCGCCGTTGAACATATCGACTT
>Ga0307374_10002532_pt1 | contig 32354 bp, 27 predicted proteins | sample OX3MG_FD_202532 | JGI IMG/M metagenome (GOLD analysis project Ga0307374, IMG submission 202532) | Soil microbial communities from Risofladan, Vaasa, Finland - OX-3 | ecosystem: Environmental > Terrestrial > Soil > Coastal area > Acid sulfate soil | place: Finland: Risofladan, Vaasa | collected... | reverse complement strand
TGGTATCTATCGACATGGCGTATCGCTCCTTTCGGGGAGGTTCTGGCAGGCTTGGACACCCGCCTCGATACGCCGCCTTCAATCAATCGTCGTCACCCAGATTCCGCCTTAGCTCTGGGCGATATGACAAGCCGTGGTTAAGCCGCGAGCCGAACTCGGTTCTGCTCTGCCCAGGCCACGGCAGCAGTTCATCGAGTTTCTGCGCGGGCCAGCCATTGACGAGCTTGGCGAGGATGTCGGCCAGATAAGCCCGGGGATCACTGCCGTGAAGTTTGCGGTCTCGATCAGCGACGCGAGACATGCCCAGTTGACCGCGCCCTCGTCGTGGCCGGCGAATAAGCTATTTTTTCGATTTAACGCGATCGGGCGCATCGCTCGCTCGACACTGTTGGTGTCCATCTCGATGCGACCATCGTCGAGGAAACGCACGAGGCCGTCCCATTGGTTGAAGCCGTAACGGATCGCTGCGGCAATGGTGCTCTTGTCCGATACCGCCATGATCCTGTTCTCGAGCCACGCCCTCAATGCTTCGACGAGCGGTTTTGTCTCAGCCTGTCGGACAGCGCGGCGTTCCTCCGCGCTGCGGCGGCGTATCCGGCTCTCGATGGCATAGAGTGCCGCGATCCGTTCCAACGCCTCGTGTGCGATCGGCGCCGGACCGCCTTTGTCAATTTCGAAGAAGTAGCGCCTCCAGTGCAGCCAGCAATAAGCGAGCGTCACTGCGCCTCCATCACGCCCCGGATCAGCCAGTTGTTCGTAGGCCGCGTAGCCGTCGCACTGAACGATGCCGGAATAACCCGCTAGCAAAGCAACCGCGTGCTCGCGCGGCCGGAAGGACCAAACGGCCAGTCCGCGCCGCTTTGCGCCATGCAAACAGATGCTGCGGCGTCATGTCGTGCCGTCGCGCCACCTCCGACACAACCGCGCCAGGCTCATAGGACTCCGCTACCACCAGGCCTTTGGCCTCATCGCTCCACCGGCGCCGACGGCCAACCCCGGTGCGAATATCAATGCGACTGCGTCGCTCCGAAACGTCAACTATATGGTCAACCATATATGCGAGCCGAGCCAATCAAGATCGGCCACATCTTCCGGATCAGACCGAACGGCGCAAGATGGGGACAGGGCACCGCTTACGCTATACCGGCTACCTCAGTCGCAAAAATAAAGAGGCACCGTCCGCTTGCGGCGGCCGGCGCCTCCCTGTCATCCCCCGTGCTCAGACATCTACCGGGTGGACTTGGCCAAGCGTGTAATGGTGCGCAGTTATCAAATTGTTATTCCGTTCGCGAAAATTAGGAACCAGTTAAGTTTGGGATAAAGCGAGCGGGCATTCTTCCGGGCCGTCTCGCCGCCGCGGCCGCCGGGCGCTAATGGCGGCCAAAAGGCAGCAAATGGTCAAGCTGGTATTGAAACGAATAATTAAAGTCTTGAACTTCGCGATTGAGCTGTCTGACGTATTTACCGTTATAAAGCTGGGCGTCGGCAACATACAGAGCGGCGCCTAGAACAAACAAAAAAATCAAACGCTTCATGTTTGGAAGAATGGCAATAACAACCTTAAGAAGGCTTAATGGCCGCGCGGTCGGCTTTATATTAAGGATAACGATCTTGAAGAGTGGGAAAAATGAAGAGCACCTTCGTGCTGATTCCGGCGATAACCTTGATCCTAGCCAGCGAGAGGCTCACCACTGCGGGGTCACAGTGCGCTAAACGCTGCGATGATTGGTGCGCCAAGAATTTTGCGATGAAAAGCTCCGCGGCCTGCGGCAGCAGTGCCAAATAAAGCACTGCAGGTGATGCAGTGCTCGTTGAATGGATGGCATGAACGGCAAGCTGGCGTGGGCCTTAAGGTTTATTTGTCTTTCTACTCAACTTGCCACGAGTTTTAGCAATACTAGGAAACAACCGTCTGGAAGCTTCTTTTGAGCGTCCCCAAATCCCAGCAAAAAGAGGTATCAGACGGTTAGAAACCCGTCATCCTGCAGACGCCGACCTCATCGGCGATTGCACAATTGTTCAAACCCTCTGCCGCCAGAGGACAATTTCGGCCCGCATTGCATCCGCCCGCGCGATCTTGCGACGCCGTACCCGCGCTTCCAACTCAATACGCTCGTTCTCACGGAGGACGATTTTTATCGCCGCCGGCCCAGTCATGGCAGCCTCCGAATCAGGTCGATCCAGAGATCGAATCACGGCCCGATATAAATGCATAGAAATTTCTGAGACGAGACACTAGGCATTCTTCGCAGCGAAAGTGGCGATCTCGCGGCCAAAAAAGAGCGAGCGCAGCGGACATTTTTTCGAGGGCGGTCAAGCACCGGCCGCGATCAAAGAATTTGCCGTCAGGCGGGCTGATCAGGGGCGGCTACTCGCGATTAAGCGATGAGCGACAGCAGCGGGTCGCGCCGAGCGGCAGCTAAAATCCGCGCTTCGCGCTGACGCATGACGGCGCCGAATAATAATTCCGCAAGGGCTTCTTGGCGTTCTTGCCTGGCGCGACTTAGATCAGCCTCAAAAACTTCTTGTATACACTGCAAGGCAACGAGCACCGGTTCGGAGTGGCCCGTGTCCTCATCCTCCGCTCTTTGCGCAGCGACAAGCGCGCGCTGACGTTCAAGGATACGGTGTCCCGCGGCGACAAGGCGTTCGGCTTCGGCGTGTCGCGTCGCCAAGGTGTCCATCAGGCGATGCTCCGCGGCTGCTACCAACTTGCGAAATTTTATTTTTAGTGGATGGTTGTATTGAACGTGACGCTGCCACCGCCTGCCGCATTTGCAGAAAAGGCCAGTGCTGCCATCAAGCTGATACAGATCATCGAAATGCGCGGCATGATTACCTCCATCGCCGGATGAACAGCCTGACAAAGTAGCACGAAGGCGAGGCCGTCAGCGGCGACGTGCATCACAAATTCGGGACCGGCGGATTGCGGGAGGCACGTGTCTGCCGTCCGCATGACGGGGGCTATATTTGGATTCTGCGCAGGCTGCGGATACAAGACCGGGCGCACCTGCGAGCGGAACGACGTCACCTCGCAGCCCTGTTGCGAAATGCGACGACTTTGCCCACCTTTGGCGCCGCACAATAGACCGCCCACGCTTCCATTAGCTTGCGGCGTTTCTCGAACAGATCACCGCGTCGGTAGGCCGCCTCAGCCTTGTCCTCGATCACATGTGCCAGAGCGGCGTCGCAGACTTCGTTGGGGAAGTTGGTACACTCGGACGCCCAATCCCGGAAGCTGGATCGGAAGCCGTGCACCGTTGCGTCCTCGACCGTCATTCGGCGGAGCATTATTTCAAGCGCCATCGCTGAGAGCGGCCTGCCTTTCTTCTGATCAGGAAATATGAAGTGTCGTGTAGTCGGAGATCGCCCGCTTCACGATCTTGAGCGCCCGGCGGACAGCGGAACGCGGTGCACGACCTGCCTTCATGCGCTCGGGGGGCACCCACCCACGGCGCGGTCGACGTCGAATTCCGCTTTCTTAGCCAGCAACGTTTCGCCTGATCGAGCAGCCGTCAGAATCGTCAATTCCAGGGTGGCTGCGGCCGTCGCTTGGCGCTTTTGGAGATCGACCGTCAATCGGCACCTGATCCTCTCGGAAATTAGTATCGCGCTTGTTGATGCGACCGAACCAGCTCCCGGGCCCAACTCAAAAAGCCGCAACCTAACCGCCACGGCACTAGATGCGCTGGTGACTTCTGGCATGTCGCCAAATCAGCTTCAACTTGAGATTACCGAAACCGTCCCGATGCATAATACCTTTAATACGTTGATTACGCTTGTCCGATACCTCATGATATCCAGCGCTTCGACTCCGGCGCGTTGCAGGCGTGAGGCAGCGGCGCGGCGGGGAAGAAAATAGAAGTCCCGACTGCTGCGTTCGCCTTGGGCTTCCCAGTCAATGTCCGCGGCGGCAGCCGTGCCGAAGAAAGTGACTTCCAATCCACCGCTAGACTTGCTTCTCTCCTGAAAATTGCTTTTGTTGATATGGCGCGCTCCCTTGAAAGTCTCGAAGAGAAGCATGTACCTACTAAAAGGATTCGCCCATGGTTCGCGGCGAGTTACTAATCAGTAATGCTAATCACTAACGTGAGGTTGCTTAAATCGTTCTGTCGTTCGCGATGAACTGCCATGAGCATGGCAGCGACCTAGCGATAGTGGAGTGATTGAAAAACGCACCACGCCGCTACGGCGAGCAAACGCTGCAAGCGCTAACGTTTTCCGTTATCGTTCGCGTCATTGAGCATGTTTCCTAGAGTCTGTGATCCTCGACCGAGGCTACCGTCATCGCGCCGATCGCCCAGATGATGATCAGACCTGCGATGATCAGGAGCGGAAACGCAATCCGCCGCGGATAGCGCGAATCTTCCGGCAGCGACGGCGGCACGAACACCGTGAGATAAATGCTTTGCCGGTCGGCGCGCTGCCGCGCCCGGTCGAGATCGGCCTGCGCCAGCGTGTAAAGCTTCTCGGCGAACTGCCGTTGCAGTTCGAGTTCCTCGAATTTCGCCAGCGACGCCGCCACGGTTTTGCCGTTCCCGCTGGTGCTGGTGAGCTTGCCTTTTAGGTCGGCGATCTGCTTTTCGGTGGTATTGAGCCGGTTTTTCAGCGCCTTGACCGTGGGTGCGCTGCTGTCGAGATCGCGACTGGCGACGAACAGATCGCTTTCAAGGCGAATCTTTTCAGTCATCAGCGGGATCAGAAGCTTGCCGATTTCGGTCGTTGCCTGAACCGGGTCGATGATGCCGGCATTGTCGCGGAACTGCCGCAAATCGGCGAGTGCTGATTGCGTCATCTGAAAACCGCGCCGCACCTCTTCTTCCGACTGCTCCATAGCGTCGCTGCGCGCGCGATCGGAAATACGATTGACCAGGGTTTCGCTGAGAGAAAGCACGGCTTTGGCGAGAGCGACGGCATCCTCGGCGCGAAAAGCCCGCACCCGCAATGTCACGATACCGGACGGCGCGTCGATATAGGTATTGACCATGCCGTTCCAGTAATCGGTGAGCTCGTCGATCGAGGCATTGCGCTTGAGCCGTGCCCAGAAATCAGCTTCCGGGCGGCGGAAGATTTCGCGCAAGTTCAGCGTTCGACTGAGATCATCCACGATCGCGCGGCTGCGGATATAGCTGGTGACGATGTAGGCATCCTGTCCTGTTGCCGTGAATGAAAAGCTGATCGACGCGTTTCCGCCGGCACTGGAGGAATCTTTCGACGATAGCCCGTCGCTTGCCGCAACCTCGACCTGACGCACCGCAAAGCGCGCTTCCGCTGCGAGCTGACTGGAGGCGATCAAGGCAAAATAAACGATCGAGGCGAATCCCGGAACGACGACGACGGCAATAAAGCTCCAGAGTAGAGCCGACATTTTGATACGGGGCAGCGTGATGCTGCCGACCAGATCGCGCAGACCGGACGTTATCGAGCCGATGCGCGCAAGTAATGGCCGCACATCCTGCGCCGGCGCTGGAATATGAACGCGCTGGGTCGCTGGAGGTTGTGGCGAAACGCGCGGTCCCGGCGCTGTCGGCATAGCCGGCTTCCCGCCGGCCGCGACCTGCTCACTCCTAGGCCGGACCTTCACCCGGTCCGGGCCGGTGCCAGAATCATCATTCATTCCGATACGAGGACCCCGCGTCGAAAATTAAGCAAGCGCCGGTGCGCTATGTCGGACCACATTAACTGGCGGCGGCGTCTGCCTGCTCAGCCAAGGCCTTCTCAATCGCCGATTTGGTATGATGATAAACGTCCAGGTCCTTTTCGATCAAGAGCTGCGCTTCCGGCACTTCACGCAAAAGCGCGCTCATTTCCAGCGTTTTGCTGAAATCCGCCGTCGCCGGCAGACTTGCGGGGTCGATCCCGAGCATCGCCGCGAGCTGCGCCAGGAACAGGTCCTCGCCTTCGCGCAAGCCAACGCTGGCAAAGCGTGACAGCGTGCCGAGCGCCGTCGCCACCGCTCCTTTGCCGGGAACTTCGTCCGCCCTGCGCGCCGCCAAGAGCCGCGTGAGCGGATTTGACAAAATTGCGATGGCCGCCTTCGGCATGGCGGCAAACGCCCGATGCAGCACCTTGCCATCCACCTTGATCTGCTCGGCAAAGTCGAGCGCAGGCCCATAGCTCATCATGTCGCGGGCACCCAGCAATTGGACCTTGTCGGCAACCTTGCGCACGATGCCAAGAGTCAGCAGGCGCTCGGCCAGCTCCGTATACGGATCGCGAAACAGGGTGACACACGTGAATGTCTCGTCGATGTAGTTTTCGAAAGCCTTGAACGGAATACGGCCAGCCAGGTAGATCGAGCTTGAATAATTCAGCAGGAACATCTGCGTCGTTGTTTCGAGGCCGAGTCGCTCAATGCCCTTGTGAAAGAACTGAAAGTGCCGTTCCAGTCTGTCATCGAGACGCCACAGCGGCACCAAATGAGTCTCGAGGCGGAAAATGCGTTTTTGGATCAGTTGTTCTGCTGGACGACGCCGATAAATCAGCAGGTCAGTTTCTTGATCGTAGATTTCGATCGTTTGTCGTTCGGCGAGGTGAGCTATCATCGTATCGTCGATGGTAAAGCCACACCGCCCGGTCTCATGCCGGCCGGCTGCGACTAACGCCGCCCGCTCCTCCCGGCATGGCAGGATCAAGAGCTCTTTGTCACCGTCGGTAACGCGCAGCGAACACGACATCGAAAAGGTGTCGGGCACCATGTACCCAACGATGCATCGCCCCTCGTCGCGTTCAATGTTGAATAGCATGTTTCAACGAAACCCCGCTGACGGCGAGGTCATTTGCGCGCAAAAATCGACAGCGCCGGACCAAAGCGATGATCCGGCTCGTCATGGGCAAGCTTGATATCGTTAAACCCGACAACCTTGAGCGCCGCTAGAAGATCATCACGGTGCAGCCAACGATGCTCGTCCGTCATCCCGCCGCAAAATGCTACGCTCTCTTCGGCGTTGGCGTAAGTGCGACGGTAGGCTCTGACCCTCACGCCATGAAAATCGTGAATTTCCACCACTGGATCGATGACGAGCCTGCGAGGATCTGAAGGTGGCATAGCTTCTTCTGTTACGACGTGAGTCCAGAAATAAGCAGCATCGGTTCGTTTCGCCACCAGCTCGACGAGATGCAGTGGATCGATCTGATGGTAGAGAACGCCACACGCAATAATGAAATCGTAGGTCCGGTCCCATTCCTCAAGCGCTTTGACAAAATCGCCGAGCCAGAATTTTGCGTGTTTGAGGCCGAGAATTTCCTTGGTGATGAGGCAACGCAAGAATGCCAACTGATTGGCCTCAATAGCGTCGACTTGAGCGCCCGCGGCATCGAGCATTCCGGTGTGACCACCCTCCAGCGGTCCTAACTCCAGCACGCGACGCCCATCCAATGATCCGAAACATTCCATCGCCCAGAGAATTCGCGGATCGTTATAAGCGGCGAGCACACCAGCCGTGACGTTATATTGTGGGGCAAATGCTGTATTCCAGCCGGCCACGGCATCGACCGCGTTTTGTGAGCTCGGCGCCGTCGCGATATAACGATCGAAATGGCGCGTGGCCGCAGCTCTCCGCCGCAAAGCGTCCTTCAGCCACGCTATAACCATCACCGGCAAGCCTCATCGCCGTCAGGACCGCGACAGAATCATCAATGGCGGCAAAATATAAGTTTGCGCCGCAAGGGACAATGATCTCCGGCTTTTAGGCCAATTTCACATCATGCGCATAGAGCGATAGCGCCGGGTGGAAATAAGGATCGTCGCGGATGGCGCTTTCCCAGCGTCGGACGAAATAGTCCCGCTCCTTTCGATAAAGTTGGTAAGGATCCTTGTCGATGCCGCGCGTGGCCGATTGAACGTGAATGAGCGTTGCTTCCGGCGTCCACAGATTGGTCAAGCCGTGTTCGGCGAGGCGCAGGCACAGATCGATATCGTTGAGGTCGACCGGCAGGTTTTCGGCGTCGAAGCCGCCGACCGCCTCGAATTTTGATGGTTCGATCGCGATGCAGGCGGCCGTCACCGCACTGACTTCATGCGGCGCGGTAAGTTGCGAGAGATAACCCGCTTGGTCTTTTGGCAAACGTCGGTAGACGTGGCCGGCAATACCGCCAAAGCCGAGCACCACACCGGCATGCTGGATGCGCTTATTTGCAAATAAGAGCTTGGCGCCGACCACGCCGATCTCCGGCTTGATCGCCCACCGCACCATGGCTTTCAGCCATCCAGGATCGAGCATCGCGATATCGTTGTTGAGAAACAACAGGACCGGGGCGCTCGTCGCCCGCGCCCCCGCATTGCACAGTGCCGAGAAGTTGAACGGCCCGGGATGGCGCAAGACTCTCATGCGTGGTTCGTAGGCAATTTTCGCAAGCAAACGAACCGCTTCGGGCTCGGTGCTGCCGTTATCGACAACGATGACCTCGCGGTGAGGATAATCCGTCTTGTCGCGCAGTCCGGCCAAACATTCCGCGAGAAGCCCGGCCTGGTCGCGCGTTGCAATAATCACGGCGACGTCGGGCCATCGCGGCGGATTGTCAGTTTGTTGTCTGGTCTGAGCTGTCAGTGCCCGCGGCGCTTTGAGCGCAGACGGGCTCAGATGCGAGTACGGACTCAAGTGCGAATAAAGAATTCGCCGGATATGCCGGATGCGCTGGCGCGGAAAATTCGCCATCAACTCGGTCATCGTGGTTTGGCGGTTCGCCATCAGCTGACGCAATTGCTGCGGCGTCATTTCGGCGCCGCGAACAAAAACACAACGGCCCAGATAACCATGCTGCTGTTGCAGGACCGGACTCCAGTCCGGCTTAAGGACAGGTGAATGTCGGACGCCCTCCGGCGTCATGCCGTCTTCGTCGGCATAGATGAAATCGACGTCCGATTTGTACGCAATGTCTTCGGCGACGACCGCCAATGCGTATTCGGCAAGACTATCTCCAGCCTCGACCACGGTCAGGAAATCACCGCTGCCGTAGCAATCGCCGTGTTCCGGGATCGCGTCTGTCATGCGCGAATCGCTGCGCACATGGTCACGGAACGCCGAGAGCACGTCAGGCGGCGTTGTGGCCTCAGTGACGGCATAGAGAAACCAACGCGGATAAATCTGCGCGCGCAGCGATTCGATCGTTCTTCGCAGCCGCTCGGGGTTGCCCGCGCGTAGATCGATAAAAATCCGAAAAACCGGCCCCTGTTGCCAATCGCTGCGCGGGCGATCGAATTCGGCAAGTTCGATCGGCCGGGCATGCCGGGCGTGCCAGTCCGCATAGGCATGCATCGGCACGCCGCCGGCAGCGAAACTCAGCGCCTGCCACGCTTCTCTCCGGGAGTTGAGAAGCCGCGAACGCCCTGCCCAGTAAAGCCAATCAAAGCTGCGCAAGCCGTGCCGGATAAGCTCCACGCGCGAGACCGATGAAATACTTTCCAGCCGAAAATTAAATCGGCCGGTTCGTCGTACCGGACTGATCAAGGCAGCCGCGGTATTCTTCGGTACCCTGCCGATCCACTCGGCAGTGCCCAGCACCGGGCCGTTCATCGGCAACGTGATTGACTGGCCCTCCTCCGAGACAAAACGAATGAGAGGCCGCACCGGCTCATCGAAGAAACTTGACGAATAGCGCAACCGAACCCAGCGGTGACGCGCAAGCTCGGCGATGGGTTCGATCCGCAACCAAACCGGCAAACTCGACGCGACGGTCTCTCCGCCAACGCGCTCGATGCCCGATTCCGGGACAAGGTGGAATTGATCGGGAGCGGAAGGTTTCATCGTCGGTCTGGCGGCAGGCCCATGCAGGTCAGGGCGCACGCGGCACCGGCTGCGCTCGACCTTCTTCCTGCCCGTGCCGTGCGAAATGGTCGAGCGGATTCACGCCGGCAGCCTTCACATCCGGGTTCCATTGCAGATAGAGGTCGCCATCAAACCGCGGGTGGGGGCTCACCCCTTGCCGCCAGCCCTCGGTCAGGTAATGCACCAGCGGATTTTCCCCGCGCTCTCGCACTTTCGGATTCTGCAACAGATACCATGCGCTGTCGAACAGCGGATGCGGATCGAACGTGCCGGCGCTGCCGGCCATGAGGAAATGCGCGAGCGGATTGATGCCCGGGGGAATTTTGTCGCCATAGCGCGAAACGTAGAATGCAGTGTCGAACAACGGGTGCGGCTTCCGTCCCAGCGCGGCGCCGATCCGGATGAAATGGACGAACACGTTTTCCCGGCCAAGACCGGGATTTTGCGCCACGTAATGGGGCGGATCGAATACTGGATTCGGCCATGCGCCCTCCGCTGCGCCGTGACGCAAATAATGGCCCAGAGGATTGATCGCGTACTCGGCGACATCTGGCCGGCATCAAAAATAATAATGGTCGTCGAACAAGCCGGACGCGCGGATAAGACGCGTCAACTCTTGCGCCTTCGTCACATCGCGCTTTCGATGCCGCTCAAGCGTCAGATAATGGAACGGCGACAGCACGACGGCGAGCGCCTGCATCACCAGTGCGCCACGGAAAATAAAGTAGTAGCGCCAACGATCGGTGTCGCGCCACCCGCGCCGTCCACCTGCTGGATTGATCCGCGTGTCGACGCGATAGTCGCCGAGAAACCGCTGCAGGACCGCCATCGGAAACAGCGCATACATGCCGGGCAAATTCGCGAGCGCTCCGTCAATCGTGTAGCCGATCAGCGACCAGGTTGGCACGTCGGTGCTGAACGGGTCGGTATCCTCCAACCACGCCAACAGGCGCGGGCCGGCAAGGTAAGCATGCGCGCCGGCTGAACGGACGCGCATGACATTTGGCCGAACGAAATAGGCTTGGAGGGGAACGTGGCCGAGATAGAGCCCGTACCAATCCGCGGGCAGCGCCTTGATCGCTCGCTCGATCCGGGGCGCCAGCACCGACCAGTGCTGACGGAAGCCGACGTCGTCTTCGAGCATCAGTGTGCAGCGACGGCCATTGGCCAACGCGTGGCGCGCGAGCGCCCGGTGCGATTCCCAGATCGCGCGGTCGGCGTAGCCGCCGCGAGCTGGGCGATAGAACGTCACATGCCGGCACAGGCCGATGCGATGAAATTCGGCAGCCGCCTGGCGCGTGCGGCGCGGCTGCTCCTGCAAAGAAATACAATAGATCGCTGCCAGCGGCTCCGGTAACGGATTTGCAGGCCGGCGCCCAGTGCAGTAGGCGCACGAATCGTCGTGCGGAACCGATTCGAAATAGGCTTGCATCGTTTGCGGCGCACCCCGCGGGCGGGTTCCAGGTTACTCAGGATCGAGCAGGCGCTCGCGGATGGCCTTGCAGCGAGGAGGGTTGTTTCCCGAGCGCAACAGAACAACTTCGCGTGCGGGTTGGCGTGAAATCATTTGAAACTGTGAAGCCCCATCGTCCTGGATCAACCTACAATCGGCTCTCATCAGCCCGATTCGTAGCGCAATAGAGCAGCTTTAAAGCCCCGATCGAGCGTACAAGCCCGCTTGCACAAGGGCTATATTTGGTTGGTAACCTTCCGTTAATTCACGTAAATTACCGGTTACTTCTCCGTCGGGGGATGGGCTCGTGAAACATTCAGAGACGGTTTCTTTGCCCGGGGCGGCTATTTCTCAATCATATCCTGCGCAACGTGGGATTAGGATGTCGCGGTTTGGGGAACTGGCGCTCTGATGGGGCTGCGATTCCTTTCATGGTTGTTTGCCTTGCTGGCCCTGCCGCTCGCGCTGGCCGGTTGTGGTTCTTTTTTGCCCGCATCGGGGCCACTATCCAGCGACGTTGTCGCTCAAGAGTCTGTCCCCGGCGCGCTGAACGGCTATGTCCTGGTCAATCTTGACGAACGAGTCGCCAGCATCACGGCCTCGCAGCCGCGGGAATCGTTCAAACGCGTGTTCACGACCGGCCGGCCGGCACCGGACCTGCGCATCGGCGTGTCAGATTCCGTCGTCGTCACGATCTGGGAAGCGGCCGCCGGCGGTCTGTTCTCGGCTGCGCCAACACAACTCGGCCTCTCGGCCGGCTCGCGCACCGCCACTCTTCCCGAACAGGTGGTCGCCCGCGATGGCACCATCGAGGTGCCTTATGCCGGCCGTTTGAAAGTCGCCGGCATGACGCCTGCACAGGTCGAGCAGGAGATCGTGCAGGCGCTCGCGCATAAAGCGATCGAGCCGCAGGTCGTCGTCACCATCTCGAAGAATCTGAGCAACACCGTCTCGGTCGGTGGCGAAGTTACTAACGGCGCCCGCGTGCCGCTCTCCACCAAAGGCGACCGGATCCTGGATGTCATTGCGACCTCCGGCGGTATTCGGATCCCGCCGACCGATGCATTTATCCGCTTAACGCGTGGCCGGCGCACGGTGTCGGTTGCCTACAACACCATGCTCGCCCACCCGGAAGAGAACGTCTACACAATGCCGGGTGACGACATCACGGTCGTGCGTGACCCGCAGACCTTCACGACCTTTGGCAGCACGGGGCGCAACGCCCAGGTGCCGTTCGATGCTGCCGGCATCACACTGGAGGAGGCCATCGCCAAAGCCGGCGGCTTGCTCGATTTCCGCGCCGATCCCGCCGGTATCTTCCTGCTCCGCTTTGAGCCGACGAAGCTAGTGAAACAGATCGATCCGAAGCGAGTTCTACCCTCGCAGGGCAATCTCGTGCCGGTGATTTATCAACTGAATCTTCGCGACACCAATTCGTTCTTCCTTGCCCGCTCGTTCCCCATGCAGGACAAGGATATCCTCTACGTTTCGAATGCGTCGTCTGATCCGCTGCAGAAGTTCTTCAACATCTTCGGCGCTGTGATAGCCCCAGCGACCCTCGGCGCCAGCGTCTATGGAGCGGTCCCCAAGTGAACCGATTTGTAACGCTGCTATCGGCGATTTGCGCGCTGACGATGCTGGTCGGGGTTATGACCTCGCCGGCCGCGGCTCAGCCCTATCGGCACCGCGCGCGCTATGCTTATGCCGATACCAATCCCAATTACTATCCGGCGTGCCGGGTCGGCTGGTGGCAAACCCTAGCCTACGGCCATGTCCGTCCGCACTGGGCGGTGTGGTGCCGATGAAGCCATCGCAATGGGCATACGCGCCAGACCCGCCTTCGGCCCCTCGTTAACCGCATGTTAAGCCAAATCGTCCGATGCGAAGGAGCTATCGAATCCGCGGCGATTGGGTTAAGATGCCTTACTGGTAGTTAACGTTCAGGGGAGTATCCTTTGGTGACGATGACGAACAATGGGGAGTTCATCATGCCGCGTTTCCGGCTGGCTCTGGCGGCTGGCGCAATTCTCTTGGGCGCGGTGACCGCTGCATCGGCGGCCGACCTGCCTGGCCCTCCTCCTATGCCGCCGCCGCAGGCCCCAGCCATCTATATTCCGGTGGCGCCGGTGTTCTCGTGGACCGGCTTCTACCTCGGCGCTAACGCCGGTTACGCTTGGAGCAGTGGATCGGGCACCTTCAACCCCGGAGCAAAAAGCTTCACCGCAAGCGGTAACGCGTTCGAGGGCGGCGGCCAGCTTGGCTACAATTATCAGGTTGGCGGCAGCGGTTTTGTCATCGGTGCGGAGGGCGATTTCCAGGGCGACTTCGGTAGCGGTGGCACCGTGACTGCGACCGGGCCGGGAGGGGGTAGCGCTACCGCGAAAGTTCCGTGGTTTGGCACGGTGCGCGGTCGCGTCGGCTATGCATTTGATCGCCTAATGATTTATGGAACTGGCGGTGCTGTTTTCGGCGACGGTACCTTGTCAGGCCCTGGGTTTTCAGGCTCCTCCACCTACTGGACCTGGACCGCCGGCGCCGGCGCCGAATGGGCGTTCGCGGGACCATGGAGTGCAAAGCTCGAATATCTCTACGCCGGTAGCCCCTCGAGCATCCCGCTACCCACCAGCGCAACCAGCGTCAGCGGCAGTGCCAACACAAATCTTATTCGCGCCGGCCTCAACTACCACTTCTAGTCGCCGATCTTACTTAGATCGGCGTGGGTTGGCGCTCTGCGCCAACCCCGCTTGAAGCGCGGCTGCGCGCCAAACCATCGCTCAAACCATATTCGTTGGGGATTTATCGGCGCGGAGGCTCATCGGCGGCGAGCTGCCGGACCTGTTTTGCCGCGCAGACGATGAACGTGACGATCATCAGCGCGGACCAGGCAACCGACATCAGGTCTGGGTATGTGAGCGAAATCCCGGCAAGTTGGAACGGTGACGGCGGTACGAAAAACAGCAGCGCATTGATCGCCGCGAATGCGACCCGCGTCTCGGTCGGGCCGATGGCGCCATAGCTGATCTGAAAGACCCCGGAAACGTTGGTCCACAAAAACGTCAGCGCCGACAGCATCAGATAGGCAGCCAGCGCCAGAAAACACAGTTCGGGACGCACCAAGCCGGACAGCGCGATGCCGCCGGCAAGCAACAGCGCAGCGACGCAGTCGACCGCGTTATCGAGGTAATAGCCGTAGCGGGGCCGCTCGATCGCTCGGAACCGAGCCAGCGTTCCGTCGAGTGAATCGCCGAACCAATTGATGGCAAGCCCAAGCGTCGCCACCCAGAGCAGGAGCGGACGCCCGCCGGACCAGGCGTAGCCGGCGAAGGTCACGAACGCCCCGACAAGGCTGGTGGCAGTGAGCCGGTCCGGGGTCACCCATCCCGGCATCTTGGCCGCAAGCCAGGCGAGCACGCTTCGTTCAACTCGCCAGAACAGCCCCCCATTCCGGCGTTCAACAGACTTTTGGTTCATCCCAATCTCACCGACCAGATGGAGAGGCAGCGGCGCATCCTTCCCAGCCAAAGCTTGCGTGTCCCGAAACTAAACTTCGCCATATTGCAGATTCATCGCGCTGTGTCAGGTTTGACGAAGCATGGAGCGGGCGACGGCCGGACGGCGGCTTTGGTTTTGAAGGGTGAAAAGCGTGCGGAACTGACTTTGCTTGCGGCGCGACCCAACACGGCGCAGGCATTGGCGTTGCGAGCGCGCATTGGGCTGCGAGCAAGCTGAGAATCAGCAAGTTGCGGCTGATCTGCGGGTCGACAAGACCACGGTGGATCGGAAACCTTGTGACAAATCCGCAACGCGGCAAGAAAACGTCGCTCCTATATCGAGCGCATTCATCATTGCCGCATTACCGCTTTATTTTGAGGCACATTGCAAAAGCTGGAAACAGTCTTACCGGAGCTTCGCAATGCCAAAGCTGCACCTGAGGGTCATTGCCGGTGCCAGCGTCGTTGGCCACTGATGGCTGCGATTGCAAACGGAGAAAGAATCGTGCGCAGGATTTTGTATGCGGGCGCCACTGTTTTTTTGATGCTCGCAGCTCCGACGAGTTCGCGTGCGGATATGGTTGGTGCGGCATTCGGTGCTGGAACCGGCCTTGTGGTAGCAGGGCCTCCAGGCGCTATCGTTGGTGGAGTGATCGGCGCAGTCTTCGGGTCGCCCTTTTGGGGGCCTCCGAATATCCCACACGCATGCTGGATCGACAACTCGTTCCACCGGCACTGCAGGTTTTACAATGGTCGGTGGCATTCCTATTGAGCGGGAACGGGCAAGCCGCTGAGCGAAGTTGCTTGCGGCCAAGAGATTGCTCTCGCCGCGAAGCAAATACTTGGCCGCACCCAACGATGAGCGCTCACTACGCTGAGTGTGAAGTCGCCCCTGCATAGTTCCTCATAGACGCGCGCTGTTACTCATACGACCACATACGACCTCTAAAAACGAGGCGAGATTCGCAACTCTTGTAATGCACCGTAGAAATGCCGTACAGGGTTCGAAGGAGAAGGTCCATGCCGTCTGCGCGCAAGAAGCCCTCACGGTTACAGGGCTCGCCGCAGGCGATCTTGCCTACGAGGGCGCGCGCCGGCTTCTCGATGAGCATCAGCGCATGCTTTTGTCGGGCGCGGACCGCGACGCCTTCCTAGCGGCAATGGACCGCAAGCCGGACCCCGCTCCGCGTCTTGTCGAGGCTCTGAAGCGTCATCGGCATCTCCTCGGCTGATCACGCATGATCCCGGCCATTGAGCCGTAGCGCGTGTATTCGTCGTCATCGACGATCGGCACGGGATCGCCGGCTTCTACAGCTCTACGCCAAAGCCGCGCTCCGACTGTCGGGTAACGGACCGTGCCCTGCGTTCGGCGGGATCAAATTGCGAGATCCCAGCTTGCCCGGTCGACCAGCGCGCGCGGGCTCGATGCCGGCTCAAGTGCCGCTATCATCGTCTCAAGCCGTGCGATCACAGCGCGCGAGTAGGGTCCGACGTGAAGATAAAGCGCCATCAGCGCCACAATCCAGCGGATCGAGCCCGGATTACTCGCCATGCACTGGCTCAGCGCGTCACGGAAGATGTCGCGCGGCTCCGGCAGATTCGTCATGATCCGGTGCATCACTTCGAGACTGCCTAGCCTGCGCCGCGAATGCTCCGCACGCGTCTGCCGCGTCCGGCCGGAATTGTCGAGCATCTTCGCCAGACGCTGCAGACGGCCCGCATAGGCGACCGGATCGTAGATCCGCTCCAAGATGGACGCGTAGTCGGCAAGCACCTCCCGCCGCGGCCGCAACGTCGCAAAGTTGAGACCCATCGTGCACTGGTCTGCGGTTTTTAGATCTTTCCGCTCGGGATGCGGATAGAGGCGGCCTTCCTTTTCGAGCCGGCGCTCAAGTTGCGTGTGCGGCAACGCATAGAGGAGACCCACCATGCAAACCGGGATCGCCGCCTCCTCGATCAGCGCGATCATTGCATCCGCCGCCGACGCCGTTTCGGAGTCGAAGCCGATGATAAAGCCGGCAGTCACAAAAAGTCCGGATCCGTAGAGCGTGTGAATGCTCTGTGCAATGCTGCGCCGCGTGTTCTGTTTTTTGCGCATCGCAATCAGCGTAGCGGTGTCGGGGCTCTCGATGCCGACAAAGACCCCGACGAAATTGGCGCGGTTCATCAGCCTCAGGAGCTCCGCATCGTCGGCGAGATTGATCGAGGCTTCGGTCGTAAACTCGAATGGATAGTCGTGCGTTTCGAGCCACTTTGCCAGCTCGGGAAGGAACGCCTTGACCGCCTTCTTGTTGCCGATCAGGTTGTCGTCCACGAAGTCGACATGGCCGCGATAGCCCAGGCGATAGAGCTCATCGAGTTCCGCGAGCATCTGGGAGTTGGTCTTGGCGCGTGGCACTCGCCCGTAAAGCTCAATTATGTCGCAGAACTCGCAGGTAAATGGACAGCCGCGGGAGAACTGCACGCCGATATGGAGATAGTCGTCGAATTTCAGGAGATCGAAGCGCGGGATCGGCGACTTTGTCACATCGGTCTGAAACTTCTCCGCCTCGAACCGCCCGTCGCGCGCGCCCGCCTCCCAGGCCTCAATGAAATCGCCGATGACGCGTTCGGCTTCGCCAACGACGAGAAAATTTGCCGTCTGATAGAGATGGGGACACGATGTGACGCCGGGACCGCCGACGACGACCGGCTTGCCGCGGTCATGGCAAAGATCGACGACATCGAGTGTGTCGCTCTGCTGCGGCAGCATGCCGCCGGTGAAGACCAGATCGGCCCAATCAAGGTCGTCGTCGCTCAATTCTTCGGTGTTGCGGTTGACCAGCCTTATCGACCAGGAATGCGGCAGCAACGCTGCGATGGTGATCAGGCCCAGCGGCGGCGCGGGATATTTGGCCCCGAAGACTTCGGCGGTCCGTTTGAAATTCCAAAACGTGTCCGCGTCGAAGCGAGGATAAATCAACAGCGCGTTGCACGCTTTTGCCGCCAAAATGCTTTCCACCCCGGCAGGCTCCGCTGAAAACTCACGGTAGGTGGAAAGGTCGCGCAAGTCTATCTCAACCTCGGGGCTCCCGAACGGTGCGTTGTTTCGATAAAAGATCGATCAGGATGCCGTGAAGATCACGGCGATGACCCGACGTCGCGCAGTTCAGACTGAGATCGATCAATAGAAGCCGATCATCGCCAGATGATGACCGGCACGAAGTGATCAACTGCCATCAAACGCCGTTCTAAATTGAGGGTTTGGTGCGGAACCTTCGGCACCGAGACGCCGCCCCGTCTGGCAAACTGCAACAAAATGGATCGGACATTACGTCTTGGACACCGTCATGGGGAATGCGGTTGTCGGCGTTGCATGCGCCGTTTCCTAGCCCTGACCCGGACTGTCGGTTTAGGTCCTGACTGAGCCTGGGTCACACCATGGGAGTTGTGGTTCTTTGCCACGAGATTCGTCTTACCGACAGTCGTCTTGCTTCCTGTTAACGCCTTGAACCGTTGAGATCGTTTTTGGACTACGGGGATTGAGGCATCGAAACGGGCAGTCTCGGCCATTTCCAGTCCGAACAGTGCGGCGACATCACTATCGCCGAGCACCTTCGCTGCCGCGGGAGCTGTTAGCGCAACATCCTGTCCAGCGGAGGCTAGTAATTCATTCTCATCCACGCCGCGCAGCACGAAGAGAAGCTGGGGCTTTTCGTCGAGTCTGGCGCCAACACCATAGAGCGCTGCCGCGACGTGTTTACACATGTCGGCCCAGTCGGGGCAGCTGCAAGATAACTTGATTTCTTGCGGTGACGGAAACAAGCCATCGCCTTTCCGACAGACCCGGTCCATAACGCTTTTGGCCAAACGGCCTTGCAGGAACTCGACCAGTGAGTCGACTGTTCCGGCGCAATCACGACAGATAGATTTCCAGCATGCGCGCGTGACCGGCGCAATGGTGATCTTAATCGTGTAGAGGTCAGACCCCGCAACCATCGCGCCGACCTCGCCCTTTGCGATTTGCAGGTCAAGGACGGAGCCGTTGCGAAGATAGCTCCGGCCACGCGGAAGGCGGTTCTCATAATCGCTGTAACGCTCCAGGTTTGTGCACCACGACTGCCCCCAGAAGCTCTTGGCGATCGCCCGGCCCTCAATCGTGACGGGGGCAGCAGAGTTTCTCTTCTTCCTGAGCTTGGCGAGCTTTTGCTCAGCCCGTCGGCGCTTCTCAGCTACCGGCACATACGGTCGCCATGCGAAGTAGCTCATCCATTAAGCTTCCTTCATCGCCGCGCCGACGTCGAGAGCTACGAGCTTCAGCAATTCCTCATCTTTCATTTCGGTCAACATCATTTCGCCTGCGCCGCTGAGAAAATCGCTGGCTAATTGCTGCTTCGATTCAATCATCTGGTCGATCTTGTCCTCGACGGTGCCGCGGCAAATGAACTTGTGCACGAGCACATTCTTAGTCTGCCCGATTCGGAAGGCGCGGTCAGTGGCCTGGGTTTCCACAGCCGGATTCCACCAGCGATCAAAATGGATGACATGGGAGGCTGCGGTGAGATTGAGCCCGGCGCCTCCGGCTTTGAGAGAGAGAACGAAAAACGGAACGTTCTCATCCTCCTGGAACTGTCGCACCAATTCCTTGCGCTTCTTGACCTCCGTCGCGCCATGCAGCACAAGGCCGGCCCGCCCGAACACGGAGCCCAGGAACGCCGCTAGTGGCGCCGTCGTCTCCCTGAATTGGGTGAAGACGAGCGCCTTGTCTTGCCGGGCGGAAATGACCTCGGCGATGTCGCGGAGACGTGTGAGCTTGCCGCTGTCCTCCTCCGCCCACGAACCGTCGCCGAGCCACTGCGAGGGATGGTTGCAGACTTGCTTCAGCCTCATGAGGAATGACAGAACAATGCCTCTGCGCTGGATGCCATCCACCTCCTCAAGCCGGGTGGCGAGGTCTGCCACTGCCTGCTGGTAAAGCGCTGCCTGCTTGCGACTCAAGGGACAGAAGGTTTTCACCTCGGTCTTGTCCGGCAAGTCGGCAATGATGCTGGTGTCGGTCTTCAGGCGCCGCAGGATATACGGGCGCACCAAGTCACGGAGCGGGCCGTAAGGGTTATGCGGCCGGTCGGCAAGGCGTTTGACAAAGGATGAAAATTCCTTCGACGATCCCAGCAGTCCGGGATTGATGAAATCGAAGATTGACCACAGATCGGCGAGCCGGTTCTCGATCGGCGTCCCAGTCAGCGCGATGCGGGTGTCGGCGCGCAGTTGCTTGACCGTCTTGGTCTGCTTGGCGGCCGGGTTCTTGATGGCCTGCGCTTCGTCAATCACCGCCAGTCGCCAGGGTGTGGTTCCCAGCCACGGCGTGCGAGCCAGAAAACCGTAGCTCGTGATGACCAGGTCGACATCCGCCAGAGCGTCGGCGCGGGTTGTCTTCAGCTGCTCGGCTGGCGCTGCCGATGGATGAACCACGATTGCTCTGAGGCTTGGGGCAAATCGGGCAATCTCCGCGGCCCAGTTGGCGAGCAGCGAGGCCGGAGCCACAAGAAGGCATGGCTTCCGCTTGTCGCCCGCCTCGTTCTTCAGCACCAGCAATAGCGACAAGACCTGGATGGTCTTGCCGAGCCCCATGTCGTCGGCAAGGCATGCCCCAAGTTTTAATTGTGCGAGTAAATAAAGCCACTGCACCCCGACCTGCTGATACGGTCGCAGCGTGCCCGAAAGGGATCGACCCGGGTCGACGCGCGAAAGCCCATCGGGATGGCGAAGTGCTGCTAGTGTCTCCGCCAGCCAAGGGCCGGCCACGGTCCGGCTCCAGCCCGCGTCGGCTTGCCCGGCAGTTCCATCCTCGGCAATACCGGCGCCGGCCAGCATGCGCATCGCCTCACCGAACGACAGGCCTTCGGTAGCCGCCCGACACTCAATGGCCTCGAACTGTTCAAGCGTTCGGCTCAATCGTTCGTGATCGACCTCGATCCACTTGCCGCGGATCAAGGCCAAGCCGTCGGAATGTGCCAGCAGCCGCTTGATTTCAGCAGCCGAGAGTTTTTCACCGTCGAGCGTTACCTCCATCCGGAAGTCGAGCAGCGCATCCAATCCCACATGTGACGGTGTGTTGCCTCCAACAGTTGCCTTCACTTGGGGGCGCGCGGGTCGGTTCATGCGCCAGCTCGCAGGCATGCGCACGACGACGCCGGCGCTTTCGAGAGCAGGAACGTCCTTCAGGAACTGCACCGCCTGTTGCGGGCTCCAGCGCAGCGGGTGAAAAATCTCGGCTGCATCAACCATGGTCTTCAACCATGGACAATGCTCAGCGGCGCGCTGGACGGGCATCAACAGCGACAGCAAGCGCTCGCGGTTTTTTGCGCCGGAGTACTCCTGCAAGGCCTTGCCGAGCGGCAGATGCTGAGCCTTGGCCGCAGCCGAAAGTCGGGTCGTGTAGGTCGCAAGAAACGCAAATGGGGCGTCCTCGTCCTTCCGATTCTCCGCGAGGTTGAAATGCACGCGCCCGACCAGGTTCCAAGCCGGGTGACGGCTCTTGAGAAACTCCTGCACGGATAGCTTGGCTCGTGCGAGCTCAACATCAAAGGACGCATCCATGCCTCGCCAAAGATTGGCCAGAACTGCTGCGGTCAGGTATTCCGCGCCGATCATAGGTGGAACGGCCGCTGCCATCGCGTCCAACTCGCCGTCCGTGGGGATCGGGACAACCAGCTTGGTGTGGCCGTCTCCGACACCAGGTAGAGCGCACAGTGCGGTCACGTAGCGCACTCCAAGCTCTCGCCAATACGACATAACTGGAGGCAGGGCGGTCCCGACTTCGTTGGCGCCTAGCCACAACAAACCGTGGCCGGAGCCGCGTTCAAACGCTTTCGCCAACCGCAAGCCCTGCGCCGGTTCCAATGCCGGCGCTTCCCCGGTTTGTCGGAGGGTCAGCGAACCATGAGGGGTGACAACGGGTTCCAACGTCATCGTGACGATGAACCCTTATGGTCTCGCGGATTCATCGAGAGCCGCTTCGCACTCTGTTCGGTCATGAAGTACCAAGCGCAGTCGCGGTCAGTAATTCCTTGATCAGACTGAACTGCCGGATTTGCTCCGCAACTGCGGCGGGACTGTCGCGAAGAGGATCATCCTCTTCCAAGTCATCAGCGTCCTGCTCGCTCTGTGCGCGCTCAATTCGCGCCAAGTGTGTTCCAATTTCATCGGGCGTGAACATGCGCCTCACCTCGGAAACAAACCGCGGTAACTCTCGTGCGAAATCGGAATGTCCCGCAGCGGCACTAACAAAGTTCACTAACTTCTCACCCACCAGGTAGTCGAAAGCGGCCTTCAGTCCGAAGCGCGCCTTGATTGTTTGAGCCGCCTCACACTGCTCGATCCAAATACGATGCGCTTTGCGTGCATTCATGGTCCCCTCCCGATCTTGCCGGCGTCGACGGTATTTTCGATGCCAACCATTCACTTAACTTCGACCACCGTCGGCGCCCCGAGACATTGCGCACCGCGATGGCGACGGCCTTCCGCTGCCCGACAAGCACGACCAGCTGCTTACCTCGGGTGACCCCGGTGTAGAGGAGGTTCCGCTGTAACATCGCGTAGTGCTGTGTCATCAGCGGGATGACGATGGCGGGATATTCTGACCCCTGACTCTTGTGGATGGTCGTCGCGTACGCGGGTACCAGGATATCGAGTTCGCCAAATCCGTATGTGACCGCACGACCGTCGAAACTGACGGCGAGCTCGCCGTCAGCGGGATCAATATCGTCGATGTAGCCGATGTCGCCGTTGTAGACCTCCTTGTCGTAGTCGTTCTCGATCTGCATCACCTTGTCGCCGGGGGCAAAGGTCCACCCAAAACGCTCGACCTTACGATCACCTGCGGGATTGAGCGCGGCCTGCAGCTCGATATTGAGCGAGCGAGCGAGCGCCAACGCCACCGCGATTCATCGGACACAGCACCTGGATGTCGCGGATGGGATCAAGGCCGAACCGCTTGGGGATGCGTGTCTTCACCAGTTCGATAATGCGGCCGACGGCGCTCTCCGGATCGTCCGCCTGCACAAAATAGAAGTCGCTCTCGGTTTCGGGCGGGCGGAGATCGGGCATCGCGCCTTGGTTGATACGATGGGCACTGGTGATGATCCGGCTCTGCGCAGCCTGACGGAATACTTCGGTAAGCCGCACCACCGGCACGGCGCCGGATGAGATGATGTCAGCCAGCACTTGGCCAGGTCCGACCGAAGGAAGTTGGTCGATGTCGCCCACGATCAAAAGCGCCGCCCTGTCGGGCACCGCCTTCATCAGTGCCTGCATCAGCATGACATCGACCATGGACATTTCATCGATAACCAGCACATCGCAGTCGAGCGGATTGTCCTCGCTACGCTTGAACCCACCATTCTTGGGGTCGACTTCCAGCAGCCGGTGGATGGTCTTGGCCTCACAGCCAGTCGCCTCGGTCATCCGCTTTGCAGCGCGGCCGGTCGGCGCGCACAACAGAAGGTCGGTGCCTTTCGCCGCGAGGATGCGCAGGATCCCCCTGATGATGGTGGTCTTACCGACGCCGGGCCCACCGGTCATGACCAGAACCTTGGACATCAGCGCGAGGCGGATTGCCGCGACTTGGCTTTCAGCAAGGGCAAGACCGATGTGTTTCTCGACCCACGGCAAGGCCTTGTCCGGATCGATCCAGGGCCAAGGCAGCTTGCCGTTCGCCAGCCTCGTCAGCCGTTCGGCGATGGTGCGTTCCGCTCGATGCAGGCCGGCGAGGAAAACACCGGGCGTTTCTGCGATTCGATCGGCAACTACCGCGCCTTCCTGCAATTCGAGATCGAGCGCAGTGCGGATCAGTTGCTGCGAAACCTCGAGCCGCTTCTCGGCCAGCGGTAGGAGTTCGTCCGTCGGCAAACCGCAGTGGCCCTCGTCCATGGCCTCGGTCAGTGCATAGGAAATCCCCGCACGAACCCGGATCATCGCGGTCTTTGCAATGCCGAGCTTCATGGCGATGGCGTCGGCGGTCTTAAAGCCGATGCCACGGATATCGCGTGCTAAGCGATACGGGTTCTCGGTCATGACCTCGATAGCGTCGGAGCCATAGGTCTTGAAGATTCGCACCGCCCGCGCCGTGCCGACACCATGGCTGTGCAGAAAGACCATGATTTCGCGCACGGTCTTCTGCTCGGCCCAGGCAGCGAGAATGCTGGCAGCACGAACCGGCCCGATACCGTCGACCTCGCGCAGTCGATCGGGCGCTGCCTCGATGACGTCGAACACCTTCTCGCCGAAGGCACGCACCAGCTTCTTGGCGTAGACCGGACCAACTCCGCGAATCATGCCCGACGAAAGATACTTTTCGATGCCGTCGGCGGACGTCGGGGGCGATATTAGCAGGAAGCGAGCTTTGAACTGCTGGCCGTGAGTGCGATCGTTGGTCCATTCGCCCGTTGCTGTGATCCACTCACCGGCAGAAATGGTTGCAGCATGGCCAACCACCGTCACATTGTCCCGATGCCCGCGCGCCCTGGCACGCACAACACAGAAGCCATTCTCGGCGTTGTGGTAAGTGACGCGCTCGACGAGGCCCGCTAGCACTTCCTGAGTTAATGGTTCCGGCTGCGGCTTCATGCGATTCGTCGCATCATCTGTCACGCCGCTGGGCGCGCCAATCCCATGGCATATCGAAATCTTCCGATCATATATTCATCTGGCCTCCCCCAACCAAGCCGAGGTTGAGCGCGACTATAATGGCGCCCGCAACGCCGCAGGCGGTGCCGAACCATTGGTGCCAGAGGATCATACCATCAGCGGACTTTCCGCGCTGCGCGTCGCGCCGCCTTGCCTGTTGCTTTACTGAACAAGTGACGTGGAATGTTGATGATGGCAAAACGTCGTCGTTCTTCTGCATGCGTCTCGAAATCTGCCTCCACGAAGATTTCGACCGTTTCCTCACTGGCGTGAACTTCGACGCGCACCGGCGAATCGCCAAAATCCACCTCGTGTCGGCGCCCGTTCTTTCCCCCGATGATGGCATGAGACATTTTCGTCTACTCCCGCACTGTTCCGTCATCCGATGCAGGATTTATGGGGAGTGAACTGACGCGGTGATCCCGGTAGCATTCTGCGAAGCAAATGCTGCGGTGATCAGAGGATGAGCATCACCACGGCCGATAAAACGGTGGCGGACCACCGTAATATGGTCGTGGGGCGTACGGGCTTGGACCGTAGCCGTATGGTCCGGGACCGTAGCCGTATGGGCTTGGACCGTAGCCGTACGGGCTTGGACCGTAGTCGTATGGGCTTGGACCGTAGCCGTACGGGCCAGGTCCGTAATAGCCATCACTCATCGCCGCGGCGGCAGCAGCAGCTCCAACAAAAGTGCCTATTGCGGCGCCAATTGCCGGACCTGGACCACCCCCATAACGATGGTAGTGGTGATGATGGTGGGTTGGCGCCGCGACTGCGGTGCCTGCTATGGTGAGGCTGAAACCGATTAGCACCGCGGTGCATGCGCTGTTTCGCAATGTATCAGACCACATGCCCGAATCCCTCCGCTCCCTGCTGCCGAAATCGCGTGCTGCGCGTTCGATCGTCGTGTGGTTCACGGGCCGATACTTGAGCCGAGCCCAGAACTAGCCGCGCTAAAGCGGACCGCCGCGAAGCACTGCTGATCTCAAGTCGAATTTGAAGAAATCGCGTTTGCGCAGCCTCGTCAAGGCGGTCGCGCCGCTAGCGTAAGGGAGGTTTGGAACCGGCGCGACCAGGATTGCGAAAAAATAAGGCTCCAGCCACGTCGCGGTAATGCTGGCGTTCCATATCATCAGGTGGCCACGCGCTTGCTCGAGCGCCGATAGTCAGTCGCCGATAGTCAGTTGGAGGTCATGTCATGTACGATAAATACTCGTCCACGCCCAAGTCCCCGCGTTGCCTGAGCTGCGCTCGGCCAATGCAACTTCTGCGAAGAACATCCCGATTTGGCGGTTTGCCTGATCTATATTCCTTCTACTGCCTCGTTTGTGAGGAATGGCACGTTGAGGAAGGCGAAATATTGGCCGACCACCTGCCCGATCACGGAACAACGTCGGCGGCGTAGCCGCCTTGGCGCAAATTCGCCGCGCAGCCGTTGGCGACGAGCAGATTGCACCTGCGGTGAGCCTGTCGCCGTAACCATCCGAACTTTCGGTTCAGGACACTGGGGTCGCGCTGGCGACGAAATAACCGACAAATCTCGCCCTTCCCCCGCAATCAGTGGTATCGCATGGCCGCTGCAACCGCTAGTATCTGCAAAGGCGGATAGAGGGCATTTTTTCATGCCCGGCGAATCAGGTGTCGAGAGTAAAAGGGACGGGGCGAAAACGGTCACTTTGCCGCGTTAGCGATCCTTACGGGCGGACTGGGGGATATCGGTGGCAGACATTCGTTACCTGCATGACGAAATCGCCGTTGTTGGGTGGTCGTGCAGGTTTCCTGGGGCCAATTCAGTCCCCGCGCTGTGGTCGTTGCTGATCGACGGACGTTGCGCCGTCTCGCAGGTCCCGCCGGACCGCTTTCCATTGGCGCGCTACGGACATCCGCGCCGCCGCGAGCGCGGCAAGAGTTATACTTGGGCGGCCGGCGTGCTGGATGACATCTGGGGCTTTGATCCCGGCGTCTTCGGCATCTCGCCTCGGGAAGCCGAGCAAATGGATCCGCAGCAGAGGATCCTGTTGCAGCTGACTTGGGAGGCGCTTGAAGACGCCGGCATCCCGCCGTCGGCGATTGCCGGAAGCGAAGCCGGCGTGTTCGTCGGCGGTTCACAAACCGACTACGCGCACGCCGTCTACGGTGACCAGGCCATTGCCGATTCGCACTTCGCTACCGGTAACGCGCTGGCGATTTTGGCCAACCGGATATCCTACATCTACGACCTGCGCGGTCCGAGCGTCACCATCGACACCGCCTGCTCCTCTTCGTTGGTCGCCTTGCATCAGGCGGTCGGCGCGCTCCGGTCCGGGCGGATCGACACCGCGATCGTCGGCGGCATCAACGTCATCGGCAGCCCGGCGGAATTCATTTCATTCTCGCAGGCATCGATGTTGTCGCCGACCGGACTATGTCGCGCCTTTTCGGCGGCGGCCGACGGTTACGTGCGCGCCGAGGGCGGCGCTGTCGTGGTGCTACGCCGCGGCGCTGACGCCGCTGGCCGTGCCGTGCATGGCACCGTCGTCGCGTCCGACGTCAATTCCGACGGCCGCACCAGCGGCATCTCGTTGCCGGCAATCGAGGGCCAGGAGACGCTGCTTCGCCGCGTCTATTCGCGGACCGGCATCGATCCGGCGCGGCTCGCCTTTGTCGAGGCCCATGGCACCGGCACCCCGGTCGGCGATCCGATCGAAGCCCAGGCGCTCGGACGCAGTCTCGGGCGAGCGCGCGCCGAGCGGCTGCCGATCGGTTCGATCAAATCCAATATTGGACACGTCGAGGCGGCATCCGGGCTTGCCGGCCTGTTGAAGGCCATGCTCGCGCTCAATCATGGTCTGCTGCCGCAATCCCTGCATATCGACGAACCGAACCCAGCCATCGACCTTGATGACCTCAACCTTACGCTCTGCCAAAAGCCGCTATTGCTGTCGAATTCCGCCCAACGCTACGCCGGCATCAATTCATTCGGATTTGGCGGCACCAATGCGCATGTGGTGATTGCGCCGGGCCGCGGCGTCGCCGCGGCGGCTCGGCCGGCGCACGCGGAACTCCTGCACCTGTCCGCCGCCAGCAAGCCGGCGCTGATCTCGCTGTCGCAAAAATACCTGGACCATATTGCGCATCACTCCGACGCCGATGTCGCAAGCTTGGCCAATGCGGTTGCCTACCGCCGCGAACGCCTCGGCACCGGGCTCGCCATCACGACCACCCGCCGCGCCGACGTAACCGAAGCGCTGCATGCCTTTATCGCCGGCGCCGAGCACCCCCGGCTCAGTTGGGGCGCGGCTGCCGGCAACGACTTGCCGGTCGCATTCGTTTTTTCCGGCAACGGCAGCCAATGGGCCGGCATGGGCGTCACCGCCTACCGGCATAACCGGCGTTTCCGCACGCATTTCGACAGAATCGACGATCACTTCCGCGAACTCGCCGGCTGGTCGCTGAAAGAGGCGCTGTTGAGCGAACGCGTCGCCGAACGCCTGCCGTTGACCCGCGTGACACAACCGCTGATTTTTGCCGTTCAAAGCGCGACGACCGCGGCTCTGCGCGCGCGTGGCATCAAACCCGCCGCGGTTCTCGGCCACAGCGTCGGCGAAGTGGCCGCCGCCGAAGCCGCCGGCATCCTCGACCTGCGTAGCGCCGTTGAAGTGATCCATTACCGCAGCACGCATCAGGAGCTGGTGCGCGGGCTCGGCCGCATGGCCGCCCTCCTCGCTCCGCCGAACACACTCGACGATCTCCTCGAGCAGGTGCCGGAAGTCGAGGTCGCCGCCTTCAACTCCCCGCAAGCAACCACCGTTTCCGGTTCCAGCGCTGCTTTGGCGCGGTTGAAGAAAATTGCTCGCGCCCGCTCGATCCCTGTGCTCGACCTCGACCTCGATTATCCATTTCACACCCGCTTGATGAGTGCCGTCGAAGCCCCGTTATTGGCCGACTTAAAGCATATCGTCCCGCATGACGGGGCGGTGCCGTTCATCTCCACAGTCACCGGCGCGGTCATAGCGGGCGAACGGCTGGGCGGCGATTATTGGTGGCGAAATGTGCGCCAGCCGGTGCAATTCGTCGAGGCAATCCGCGCCGCCGCCAAGACCGGCGTCGGCTATTTCATCGAGATTGGTCCCCGCAGCACTTTGCTCAGGCATATCGCCGACACGCTGGCCGACGAAGGCATGGACTTTGCCGGTCTGTCAGTGCTCGAGCGCAACGAGCCGGACCAGGATCCGATCCAGCGCACCGTTGCCAAGGCATTGGTCGATGGCGCGCAACTCGACACCGAAGCGATCTTCGGACCTGATTCTGCCGGCCAGCCCCCGCTGCCGCATTACCCATGGCAGCAGGAAAGCTATCGCTACGTCCCGAGCTCCGAGGCGATCGGCGTCCTCGAGTCGGAGCGGCGTCCGTTTAGCGGCGCGCGCTATAGCGCCGACGCGCTCGAGTGGCATGCCCATATCGATACCACCCTGTTCCCCGAGCTCGCCGATCACAAAGTCGGCGAGCAGACCATCTTTCCCGGCTCCGGCTTTCTTGAGATTGCGTTTGCGGTCGCGCGCGAGTGGTCGGGATCCGACCGGGTAACGCTCGCCGATTTCGAGATCCTTAAGCCGCTCGATTTATCCAACGGTGAAACCCGCGAGATCATGACGCGGCTGTCGCCGACTTCGCGCACCATCGAGGTCTTTAGTCGTCCGCGCTTGTCGCGGGCAAGCTTCGTCCTGCATTACCGCGGCAGAATGCTCGAGAGCGACGTGCGCGCGACCGTACCCGCGCTGCCGCGCGAGGCGGCCGGAACCGCCGTCAGCGGCGAAGACATCTACCGCCTTGGGGATGCTTGCGGCCTGCATTACGGACCGGCTTTCCGGTTGCTCGCCGGTGCGCACAAAATCAACGACCGCTGGATCCGCGTCGCGCTCAAACCAAACCTCGCACGCCGCGACTTCATCCTCGACCCGATCCACGTCGATGCTTGCGGCCATGGCCTATTGATGGTGTTCGACGAACTGCATGCCGGCGCGCGCGGTGTCAGTTATCTTCCGGTTCGGCTCGACGAAGCTGCATTGTTCGTTGCCGGCGCCTCACCGCAGAACGCCATCATCGAGGTTGTCAGCCAAAACGACCGCGCGATCGTCGCCAATTATTACTATCTCGGCGCGCACGACGAATTAATCGCGGTACTACGCGGGGTCCGCTGCCAAGCGGTGCAGTTGCGCCGCTCCGAAATGCTCGAAGCGAACGCCTTTATCGAGCTGCCGCAGCCGATCGATGGGGCCGTTATCGGCGCAACCGGTGTCGCCGTCACCGCCGCAAACCTGATCGCCGACGCGCGAGCCCGACGGCTTTTACGACAGCCGCCGCGGCGACCGCCCGCCGAGGAAGAACTCCTTGAAGGTCTTGCCACAGTCGCCGCCTATCGAATTGCCTCGGCGCTGGCGAGCCAATCGGTGGTGGATATCGAGACGCTGATCAGAAGCGGACGTCTGCCCGCAGAGTACCGCCCGTGGCTGACAACGCTGTTGGGTTATCTGGCTGCAGCCGGCCTCGCGACCGCGAAAAGGAGCAATTGGGTCATCGTCGATGACGCTGTGCTACCGCAAGCCGCTTCGTTGCTCGTCGAGGTCACGCAAAAACACCCGCGGCGCGCCGCCGAAGCATTGCTCGCCGGCGCGCTCACCGGCCTGGTCGAGGAGGTTGTCGCCCAAGGCGCTGTCATTGCCAAAACACGACTGACCCGCGCGCTGCTGGATTTCCATGACCTCGCCGGTGTCGAGCTGCGCCAAGCGAGCACGTTGCTTGAGCGGTTGATCGAAAGCGATCGGCTATGGCCGCGGCAGCGGACGTTGCGGATTTTGCAGGTCGGGTTCGGTCCGTTGTCGCAATCGCTCATTGCCCTTCAGCGGAATCGCGACTTCACCGTTTCGATTTTTGAACCGGATTTGCGCCGCCGCGACTTGGCCGAACGCTGGCTAATCAGCAGCGATACTGTCGTGCTTGCCGATGCAAAAGCGACACTGGCGCGTGGTCCTTTCGACCTGATCGTTGCCGCCGAAAGCCTGCACCGGCTTCCCGCCTCGGTCGATCCGGCTTGCCTGCACGAAGCGCTGGCGCCGCACGGGCTTTTGCTCGCGCTTGAGCCGCAATCCTCGCTGTTCCGCGACATCGTATTCGGCCTCGATCCGAATTGGCTGAGCCCCGGCGTTTTCGACCGACCGGTTGGGCGAACCAAGAGTGCCAGCGATTGGCAGACCACGTTGCAGCAGGCGGGATTTGCCAACGTGGCGGCACATGCCGTCGCATTCGACGGCGGCCGGGCGTCGTTGCTCGTCGCCGAGCCAAAATCCGAGCCAAAATCGCAGACCCGCACCGAACCCAAAGCGGCGTTGCACCGGAAGCTGCAGACCGTGCTCATCCACAATGGCGAGATCGGGCGACCCCGGTCCGGGTTCGGCGCCATGCTGGATCGCCGGCTGCGCCAGGATGGAATGAATTGCGGCGTGATCAACTCGCTCGACTTCTCCGATCCTGCGCCGGATGCACTCATTTACCTCAGCGCTGACGAGAATGGATCGGCTGATCCGGTCGAGGCGCTGACGGCCCGATGCCTGGCGATCAAAGCCGCCGCCGAACGCTTTGGCTCGGCGCGGGCCACGCTTTGGCTAGTCTTCCGCGGCGCGCTGCCGAGCGACCGGTCTTCGATCCGTCCGGTGGCGACCGGCGCCTGGACATTCTCGCGTACGCTCGCCAATGAGTTTCCGCATCTCGACGTGCGGCGCATCGACATCGCGCCTCACACGCCTGATGAGGTTGCCGCCACGCGCGCCTGCGAAATCGTCGGTTCCCGCACCGCCGAAACTGAACTGCAAATTGACGGCGAATCCTTGCGCGTGGTGCGCGCCGACAGCATTGGTCGCGCGCTTGGTCAGGCCCGCGATGCCGACAGCGTCCCCACCGCGGCAAGGCTGCAGCGGCGGCTACTGCCAGGGCAGCGCCTGCAATGGCAAGCCAGCGAGCGCACCCCGCCGGGACCAAACGAGATCGAGATCGCCGTCGAAGCGACCGGACTTAATTTCCGCGACGTGATGTGGAGTCTCTCGCTCCTGCCCGACGACATTCTGGAAGGTGGCATTGCCGGCCCGACACTCGGATGCGAATGCGCCGGCCGCGTCATCCAGCGCGGCCGCAGCGTCCGTCATCTGAAGCCCGGGGATCGCGTGACCGCCTTTGCCGCCTCGGCGTTTGCGACCCACGTGACCGTGCCCGCCTCGCAGGCGGCCAAGCTGCCCGCCGGCATCAGCTGCGAAGCCGGCGCCACGATCCCGGTTGCGTTTCTCACCGCTTACTACGCGCTGATCACCCAAGCCAAGTTGGCGCGCGACGAGTGGGTTCTCATTCACGGCGGCGCCGGCGGTGTCGGCATGGCCGCGATTCAGGTCGCGCAGACCAAAGGCGCGCGCATCATTGCGACGGCGGGCTCACAGGCCAAGCGTGACCTTCTCGTCGCTTTGGGCGTCCCGCATGTCCTCGATTCACGTTCGAGCGCGCTCGCCGACGACGTGCGCGCAATCACCGGCAAGGGCGTTGACATTGTCCTCAATAGCCTCGCCGGCGAAGCTATGGAACGCAGCCTTGCCTGCTTGCGGCCGTTCGGGCGTTTTATCGAATTGGGAAAACGCGATTACGTCAGCAACACACCGATCGGCCTGCGGCCGTTCCGCAACAACCTGAGTTATTTCGGCATCGACATCGATCAGATTCTGCTCGATCGCCGGCAGCTTGGCCAGAAGCTCTACGCCGATTTAATGCGTCTGTTTGCTTCCGGCCAACTGACGCCGTTGCCGTACAGCGTATTTCGCGGCTCCGCCGTCGGTCAGGCATTCGAATTGATGCAACGCTCCGAGCACATCGGCAAAATCGTCGTCCAACCGCCGCCGTTGCAAACCGTGCCGCGCGCCGACGCGGCATTCCGGGTCGATCCCGAGGGCACGCATGTCA
>Ga0307374_10002530_pt1 | contig 32380 bp, 30 predicted proteins | sample OX3MG_FD_202532 | JGI IMG/M metagenome (GOLD analysis project Ga0307374, IMG submission 202532) | Soil microbial communities from Risofladan, Vaasa, Finland - OX-3 | ecosystem: Environmental > Terrestrial > Soil > Coastal area > Acid sulfate soil | place: Finland: Risofladan, Vaasa | collected... | reverse complement strand
CTTGGAGTTCCAAATCGGCCCTCGCCCGCCCCCGCCATGCCGGGCGACTCAGCCCTGGCGAGGAATGCACCCTGTTCAGGCTCTCACCGGAACGGACTGGGCAAAGGTGAATGCGTTGTCCGGATCCCAGTCGAGTTTGGCCTGGATGAGGCGCGGGAGATTCTCCCCGTAATAGGCGGTCTGCCAGTTGGGCAGGGAAGGGTCGATGAAGTTTTGGTACGCCTGATCGGTGACGAAAGGCGTGAGCGCCTGGTGGAAATCATTGGCGTAGGTCAAATTCGCATCGATGACTTCCTGAGGATCCGAATTGCTCCAGGAACTCCCGACCACCGCCAACCATGAGGCGTCCCGGTGCACGAACGCGGTGTCGGTCGCCGCCGGCCGGTTCATCGCACCCCCCCAGGCGAACAACGTGAAGCCCACCGCCGAACTGTTGGCGCTGCCTGGCCAACGCTCGACCCAACTCATGGCCGTCTCGACACAGGAAGCGCCAAAGCCGGAAGGTCCGACGTAGGACGACTTCTCGGTGAACGAGCCCGTCGGGACGTTGGACGCGAAGAACTCGAGCGCCTTCTCGTAAGGGAGGGATTCGATCAGCTTGGCGGCCGGTGGTGCGGCGGCGAATACGGGCGCCAGCAGGGCCTCGAGCTCCCCGGGGGTGCCGAACCATTGGCCGAGCGCGCTCATCGACAGTGCGCTGCGGTCGTTGGATGGGGGCGTCGTACCCGTCACGTCGAGGCCGATGCGGGCCGAGAGCCGGTCGGGCGCCCCCGCCATGAGCTGGTTGAACGCGGTCATCGCCGCCGGGGCCTGCTCCCATGCCCAGCCGAGCTTGTACACCGACAGTGCGCCAACGGGCGTGGTGGCGACGGTGTAGTCGAGGTTCACCCCGAAGTTCCCGCCACCGCCACCCCGGAGGGCCCAGAACAGATCGCTGTTGGTATCGGCGTCGGCGGTCACAATTCTCCCGTCGGCAGTAACCATCGTGGTGCTGACCAACTTGTCCACCCCGAGGCCGAGATAACGAGAGTTGAAGCCGAAGCCACCGCCGAGCATGAACCCACCGATGCCGACGGTGGGGCAGCGCCCAGTCGGAACCATGAGCCCGTGGGTCGGCAACAAGCCGGTCAGATCCCGGTTCTGAACACCGCCCTCCAGCCGGACAGTACCGCTGGCCGCATCCACATTCACGCTGTCCATCTCCTTCAAACTGATCAGCAGCCCCGACGTAGCCGAGAACCCGCCGTAGCTGTGGCCACCGGAACGCACCGCGAACGGGACGTGGTGACTGCGCGCCCAGAGGATGCATCGGCTGACGTCAACATTCGCCTGGCATACGGCGATCCCATGGGGCAGAACGTCGGCATACCTGGCGTTGTACGGCCGGGCCAACGCGCGGAATCGGGGATCGCCAGGCCGGAGCAACGGACCCCTCAGGTGCCGAGCCAACTCCTGCCAGATATCTGCCTTCGCCGGGGATGGTGCCGCCGATGTGGTCGAGCAGCCGGCCACCGATACCCCCGTGGCCGCGGCCCCGGCCACCACAGCGGCGGACTTGAGGAATTGGCGACGATCAATCGCCCCGTCCCGTGACATCGCGGCAGCGTACAGTGCCGAGCTCGAGTGAAGCGCGTTCGGCGAGGCCGTCTGTCCCATGTGTGGGGTTAGCGTGAGAGGTAATGCATCACCTCTGAATATTCTGATCCTGCGTCGCCGGCCAGGTTTCGTCCTGGGTCGAGCGCGCCGGTGCTCCACCTGGCGGGGGCGGTCAACTGGCCGTCCGAACTCAGGACGCCGCGGGGGAACCGAAGACTCAGGTCGCGAGGCCGCTCAGGGACCGACGTCCCTCGGCACCCGAGTCGTCCTTGATCGGCGCCCCGTCGCGGTACGCCACCCACCGGTTCCGCACCGCCGGAACCCGATCGCCGGCGACCACCGTGCCGACCAGGTTGAGCGGGTCGGCGGCGTTCAGCCGAACGACCCCACCGGTCTCCCCCGCGCGCCGGACCCGGCGGAGATGGTCGACGGCCTCCGGGAGCGCGTACTGCTCGCCGGAGAACCCGGTGACAAAGCGGCCGCCCCGCACCAGGCCACGTGCCTCGAACCGGCGCAGCGCCCACATGACCTCCCGCCAGGGAACCGCCAGAGACTCGCGCACAGTCAGGTCCCAGAACACCACTCCCCAGCGGGTCAGCAGCTGGGCGGCCACATTCTCGGCCAAGGCGTCCGGATCCATCTCGCTCCCCGACCGCGCGCCGGCGGCCTCCATCCCCGGCAGGAGGGCCCAGCGCCCTTCACCGCCGGCCCGCAACGTCTGTGCCCGCTGGCTCCCCAGGCGACTGCGGGCGTCGCTCCGGTGCCGCCGACGCCACGTCTCGCGGGCCGACCACAGGGACCGCACCGCCTGAAACCCGTCGGAAGTGACCAGGCCCCGGGCCACCAGGTCCCAGAGGCCCTCCTCCACCTCGACCGGCAATCGACCGGTGGCCGACCGCAACTCCGAGTGGAACAGAGCGCCACGGGACCGGAGCACCTGGAGGACGTCGTGGGCGGCACCATGCACCGGATCGGTCGGCGAGGCACCGCCGCGGATGGCCTGCATCAGCCAGGAGAGGTCGTCTCGCACGGTGAAGGTGATCGGGGTCGCCCGCGACGGAGTCGACGCACCCCGACCCGGGGCCTCACCCTCGATCGAGGTCCGCACCGACAGGCGCCCCCAGGCCACGTTGCCGGACAGGCACAGGTCCTGCAGCCATTGACCCTGGTAGTGGCCGACTCTGGCCGGGAGGACGGACTCCTCCCAGGCTCCGGCGGCCAATTCGAAGCCCTGGAGCTGATCGACGGCGGACAGGACGCCGGCGCGGCCCTCGAGTTGGGTCCCGCGGGCGACGTGGTGCCACTCGAGCAGGAAGCGCATGAATTCCTGGGGGCTGACCGGCTCGATCTCCCGGCGGAGGCGGGCATGGGTGGACGCGTGGATCCGGGCCAGCAGCCGCCGCGCACACCACTGCTCCTGATCGGCCAACGCCGGGTCGAAGTGTCCTCGAAGGGCAAACCCCTCGGCCTCGGCCCGGGCGAGACCGACCTGAACCCGGGCCGGCGGGAGCCCGAGACGCGCCGCCAGCTCGGCGACGGTGATGGGACCGGTGACGTCCAGATGCCCCCGCACCGCGGTGGCGACCGCGGCATCGGGATCGATCTCACGATGGGCGCCGTCGGAGACGAGGGCGGGCGGAAGAGCCAGATCCGGACGGAAGCATCCGTCCGGCGCGAGGGCTTCCACCCATGGTCGCCGCTCCAACACGCACCACAACCCACCTGTGTCCGAGCCGACCGGCTCCACCTCCATGGCCCGCCCCGACGCCACCAGCGCGTCGAACATCGGCGCCCACTCCTTCACCGGCCGGGTGGTGACGTAGGACAGCAACAGGTCGTGGAGCTCCTCTTGGTCCCGGACGTCAGGGGCGGCCTCCGTCCGGATCCGAACCACCGCGTCGGCATCGAGGCGACCGAGCTCAGCCTGCTCCAGAGGCAACCCCCGCCGGAGCTGCACGGCGCGGGTACGGCGCTCCTCCAGCGGGGCGTCGTCCAGGAAGGTGAAGGGCTTGCCGTTCAGGATCTCATGGGCCAGCACCGACGGCTCGGCCGAGTCGACGAAGTGGAGCCGGACCGCCCCCTGCTCCATGGCCTGCACGAACTCGATCAGCCCGTCGATGTCCATCGCCTCGTGGAGGCAGTCGTGCATCGTCTGGCGCACCAGCACGTGATCGGGCACCACCACCGGTCCGGGCGCGGTGTTCTCCTGACAGGCGGCCAGGGCCGGGAACACCGCGGCCATCAGGTCGTCGGACTCCATCCTCTGAATGGGCAGCGGGTTTCGCTTGCCACCCCGGAATCGCAGCACGGCCAACGACCGGTTGAGGTTCCACCGCCACCGGGCCGCGAACAGCGGCGAGGTCAACACCGCCTGGGTGAGCACGGTCTCCAGCGTCGCCGACCGGAGAAAGCCCGGCACGCTGTCGAGGGTGAAGCTGTGTTGCGGGCCGAGGGAGAGGACCACGGCGTCGTCGTTGGCCGCGGCCTGGAGCTCGAAGTCGAAGGTGGCACAGAACCGCTTCCGCAGGGCCAACCCCAGCGCCTTGTTGATACGCCCGCCAAAAGGGGCATGCACCACCAGCTGCATCCCCCCGGCCTCGTCGAAGAACCGCTCGAAGACGATGTCGTCCAGGGTCGGCACCACCCCGAGACCCGACTGGGCGACGGCGAGATAGTCGACCAGCTGGGCGGATGCCCCCTCCCCCAACCCGGTGGCATCCATCACGTGTCGCCGGGCGGCCCGGGCGGCCTCGGTCGGCGTGGGCCCCCTACCCTCGTCATCCTTGGCACGTCCACCCCCGGTCATCAGCAGGTCGGCCACCTGGGCCCGCAGATCGGAGACACTGCGGGACAGCTCTTTGGTCCGGCTCGGGGCCTCGCCGATCCAGAACGGGATGGTCGGGTGCATGCCCTCGGCGTCGGTGACCCGGACCACGCCCTGCTCCACCCGGCGTACCCGCCACGAGTGGGTGCCGAGGAGAAAGACGTCGCCGACCATCGACTCGATGGCAAAGTCCTCGTTCACCGTCCCTACCGGTGTGTCCCCCGGGTCGGCCAGCACCCGATAGTCGCCAACCTCGGCGATGGCCCCGCCGCTGGTCAGCGCGGCCAGCCGGGCCCCGCGCCGGGGCCGGACCACGCCGTTGACCCGATCTCGATGGAGGTAGGACATGCGCTGGCCCCGACCCGTCTCGATGCCCTCGGACAGCAGGTGCACCACCGCGTCGAAGTCGCCCCGTTCGAGACGGGCGTAGGGAGCGGCCCGCCTGAACAGGTTGAAGAGCTCGTCCTCGCTCCACTCCTCGGCCGCCGCCACCTCGGCCACCACGTGCTGGGCCAGGATGTCCAGCGGTGCCTCCGGCATCACGGTGGCATCGAGCTCTCCGGAGCGCACCGACATCATGAGGGCGGCGCACTCCACCAACTCGTCCCGGGTGAGAGGGAAGACGATGGCTTCGGGCACCCCGGCCAGCGAGTGGTTGGACCGACCGGCGCGCTGGAGCATGGTGGCGATGCTGCGGGGCGAGCCCACCTGGCACACCAGTTCCACCGGCCCGATGTCGATGCCCAGCTCGAGCGAGGCGGTCGCCACCAGGGCTCGGAGCTCGCCGGCCCGGAGGCGCTCCTCGACCCGGAGCCGGCGCTCTTTCGACAGGCTCCCATGGTGGGCAGCCACATCATCGGCGCCGAGGCGCTCCCCGAGCAAGTGGGCGAGGCGCTCGGACATACGCCGGGTATTCACGAACACCAGAGTCGTGCGATGGCGGCGCACGTGCCCGGCGATCTGGTCGATCACCTCACCGAACTGCTCGGTCGACGCCACCGGTCCCAGCTCACTGCCTGGCACCTCGACCGAGATGTGGAGGTCACGCCGGTGCCCGCAGTCGACGATCGCCGCAGCGTTGGCTCTTGCTGGGTCAGGGTCGATACCGGTCAGGAGCTCGGCCACCCGCTCGATCGGGCGTTGGGTGGCAGAGAGGCCGATGCGTTGCGGGCGTCGGTCCCCGAGATTGACGTGGTCGAGTCGCTCGAGGGTGAGGGTCAGGTGCGACCCTCGCTTGTCCCGGGCCATGGCGTGGATCTCGTCAACGATCACCGTTTCCACCGATCCCAGCATCTGGCGGCTCTTCGCCGCGGTGACCAGGAGGTACAAGCTCTCGGGGGTGGTCACCAGGAAGGTGGGCGGATTGGCCACCATGGCGGTCCGGTCAGAGGCGGGGGTGTCTCCGGTCCGGACCCCGATGGTCAACTTCGGGGCGCTGAGACCGAGCTCTTCGGCAATGACGGCGATCTCGGCCAGGGGCCGCTCGAGGTTCTGGTGGACGTCGACGGCCAGTGCCTTCAGCGGCGAAACGTAGACCACCCGGGCCCCCTCGACTGCATCACCCGCGGCATGAGCCCGGTAGAGGGCATCGATGGCAACCAGAAACCCGGTCAATGTCTTGCCCGACCCGGTGGGCGCGGCGATCAACACGTCGGCACCGCTGCGGATCAGCGGCCACCCCTCCACCTGGGGCTCCGACGGGCCGGCCGGGAACTGGCGTTCGAACCACCGCGCCACCGCCGGATGGAATGCGCTCAGCGTCCCGGGCGGACGGGTTTGGGTCAGAGCCATGCCCCCATTTCACCATGGAGGTGTGACTCGTCATACAGCAGATCCTGGCTGGTCCCTGACCTCCGGCTTTCCGGGCTGTCCGGCCGCCATGGCGGCTGGCACATGAGGTTGTTCTGGCGGTCATGCAAGAATGTCTCGGCACCGATATGCCCGATGCATTCGCCTTTCGTCCGCTCGCACGCCACGACTTCGCCCTGCTCTCAGAATGGCTGGGGGCTCCGCACGTCGCGGTCTGGTGGCAAGAGGAATCGGACCTCGGCTCGATCGAGGTGCGCTACGGGCCGATCGTCGACCGCACCGATCCGAGCGAGGTATTCATCATCGAGCGCGGATCCGGGCCGTTGGGACTCATTCAGCGTGCGCTCGAGCAGTTTTGTGATGCGATCAAGCGGCGGAGATCCTGACCGGCCCGATAGAGTCTGGCCTGGTGCCCGATGACCAGGAGCGGCTCATAGAGATCGCCGGCCGAGAGGTGAGGATCTCGAGTCCGGACAAAGTCTATTTTCCCGAACTGGGGGCGACCAAGTTCGAGCTCGTCTCGTACTATCTCCAGGTCGAAGAGGCTCTGCTCAACACCGCCGGCGGCCGTCCGGCCATGCTCCAACGATTTCCCAACGGGGCCACCGGCAAGTCGTTCTTTCAAAAGCGGGTTCCGTCCGGCGCCCCGTCGTGGCTCGAGACAACCACCGTTTCCACTCCGAACGGCACGACCTCCAATGCACTGGTCGTCGCCGACATCGCTCACGTCGCCTGGGCGGCCAATTTGGGGTGTCTCGGTCTGCACCTGTGGCCCTACCGGGCCGCCGACCCCGCCTTCGCCGACGAGCTGCGGATCGATCTCGATCCCCAGCCGGGGATCGGGTTCGACGAGGTGCGAACGGCGGCGTACCACTGCCGTGACCTTCTCGAAGAGCTCGGCCTGGTCGGCTACCCGAAGACGACCGGCAACCGGGGTCTGCACATCTACCTCCGCCTGGAGGCGCGATGGGACGCCACCGGGGTGCGCAGCGCGGCGGTGGCGTTTGCCCGGGAGATGGAACGGCGGCATCCTGCCCTGATCACGGCCAACTGGTGGAAGGAGGAGCGGGGAGAGCGTGTTTTTGTCGACTTCAATCAGAACGCCCCGCACAAGACGGTCTTCGGCGCCTGGTTCGCCCGCCCCCGAACCGGCGGCCAGGTTTCGACGCCGCTGTCGTGGGACGAGGTTGCCGATGTGGTGCCCGACGACCTGACCATCCGAACCGTCCCGGACCTGGTGCAGCGACGGGGCGATCCCTGGTCGGAGATCGGCAACGCGCCGCAGTCCCTCCAGCCGTTGCTGGATCTGGCCGAGCGGGACAAGGCGGCGGGCCTCCACGACGCCCCCTGGCCACCCGAGTACCCAAAGGGCGACGACGAGCCGACCCGGGTGGCGCCCAGCCGGGCGAAGAAGGCCTAGCCCGATGGATCCGGTGTCCACCCTCCGGAGGATCTCCTATCTCTTGGAACGAAACGGTGCCGACAGCTACAAGGTCCGCGCCTTCCGGCAGGCCGCCACCGCCCTGGGGCCGATGTCGGAGGCGGACCTGACCCAGCTGGCCGCCGCCGGGCGCCTGCAGACCATTCCCGGCGTCGGCAAGTCGACTGCCCAGGCCATCAGCGAGGCGCTGGCCGGTGAGGTCCCTGCCTACCTGGCCAAGCTCGAGACCGAACCACCGGAGATAACGCTCGATGCGGTGGCGCAGGGGCTGCTCGACCAGCTCCAGGGAGACTGCCATTCCCACTCCGACTGGTCGGACGGTGGCAGCCCCATCCTCGAGATGGCGGAGGCGGCCCGGGACCTGGGTCGCCGCTACCTGGTCCTCACCGACCACAGTGCCCGCCTGACGGTCGCCCACGGACTCGATGCCGAGCGGCTCCGGAAGCAACTCGAGGTGGTCGGTACCCTGAACCAAGAGCTGGCCCCGTTCCGGATCCTCACCGGGATCGAAGTGGACATCCTCGAGGACGGCGCCCTCGACCAGGACGAGGATCTGCTCGCCGAGCTCGATGTCGTCGTGGCCAGCGTCCACTCCAAGCTACGGATGGACGCACCCACCATGACCCGGCGCATGCTCGCCGCCATCGAGAGCCCGCACACTGACATTCTCGGGCACTGCACCGGCCGGCTCATCACCGGCAAAGGGCGGCCGCCGTCCACCTTCGACGCCGAGGCCGTTTTCGCCGCCTGTGCCCGCACCGGCACCGCGGTGGAGATCAACTCCCGTCCCGAACGTCAGGATCCGCCCGAGGACCTCTTGCGCCTGGCCGTCGAGCTCGGGTGTCTGGTCTCCATCGACACCGACGCCCACGCTCCCGGACAACTCGAGTGGCTGGGCCGAGGATGCGTCAACGCGGTTCGTGCCGAAGTGCCGGAGGACCGGGTCGTCAATCGCAAGTCCGCCGACGACCTCCTGGCCTGGACAGCGACCCACGCAGCCTGAGGGTCACCGCGGGATCCTGGGTACGATCGGCAGGTGACCCTTCCCGTACCGCCACCGGTGGCGCCGATGCTGGCCAAGCTCACCCGGGAGCTCCCCCGGGCCGACGACATGTTCTACGAGCCGAAGTGGGACGGTTTCCGGTGCATCGTCTTCCGGGACGGTGACGAGGTGGAGTTGGGCAGCCGCAACGAGAAACCGCTCACCCGGTACTTCCCCGAGCTCATCGGGCCGCTCAAGCGCGACCTCCCCGATCGGTGCGTGCTCGACGGCGAGATCGTGATCGCCGGGCCTCATGGCCTCGACTTCGATGCCCTGTCCCAGCGGATCCATCCGGCAGAATCCCGGATCACGCTGCTGGCCTCGACCACGCCAGCCTCCTTCGTGGCCTTCGACATCCTGGCCGTGGGCGACCGCGACCTGTGCGACGCCCCCTATGCCGAGCGCCGCAAGCTCCTCGAGAAGACCCTCAAGTCGTCGACTGCGCCCGTTCACGTGACTCCGGCGACCAAGGATCCCGACGTGGCCAGCGACTGGTTCTCGAGGTTCGAAGGGGCTGGCCTCGACGGGGTGGTGGCCAAGCCAGGTGACCTGCGGTACCTCCAGGACAAACGGGCAATGTTGAAGGTCAAGCACGAGCGCACCGCCGACTGTGTGGTGGGCGGGTTTCGCTGGCACAAAGAGGGGGGCGTCGTCGGATCGCTCCTGCTCGGCCTGTACGACCACAACGAGGTCCTGCACCACGTCGGCGTAGCCTCCGGCTTCACCGCGGTCCGGCGCCGGGAGTTGGTGGGCGAACTGGAGCCACTCCGGTCCGGCGCCGCCGACAACCATCCCTGGTTGCAGTCGGCCACCGAATCCGGCCGGCTCCCGGGCGGCACCAGCCGCTGGAGCGCGGGTAAGGACATGAGCTGGGAGCCCCTGCGGCCCGAGCTGGTCTGCGAGGTGGCCTACGACCATCTCCAAGAGGAGCGCTTCCGTCACGGCACCTCGTTCCGGCGGTGGCGTCCGGACCGGCAGCCCGCCTCTTGTACCTACGCCCAGCTCGAGGCTCCGGTTCCGATGGAGCTGTCTCTGGTGTTCGACGCCCTCAGTTAGGGGCGAGGGCCGCTGCCCGCTCGGCCAGGGCCGGGGCGCGCAGGTGGCGGCAGACGGCTTCGAAGGCCGGAGTGGGCCCCTGCCATTGGAGATCGGCGACGTCGGGCAGCAGGGCCCGGTCGATCCGGAGGGTGGCGAGGGTCCGAAACAGCTTGGCCAGCTCGCGCTGGTCGGCGAGGGTGGCGGCCAGCTTGTCGGCGCCACGCACGGATTTGCGCACCGAAGGCTCCCACTGGTTGACGTCGTCCGGAATCGCATCGATGCGTTCGTAATGCTCGAGCACGAGGGCCGCCGATCGTTTGCCCCACCCGACCAGGCCGGGGAAGCCGTCAGCGGAGTCACCCACCAGGGCCAGCCAGTCCGGAATCGATTGCGGTGACACCCCGAACTTGGCCCGCACCCCGTCCTCATCGGTGATGACGTCCTTGCGCCGATCGAGCTGGACCACCCGGTCATCCACCACACATTGGGCCAGGTCCTTGTCCGGTGTGCAGATGACCACCTGCTCGACGCTCCGGTCGTCGGCGGCGACCGAGGCGGCCGAGGCCAACGCGTCATCGGCCTCGACCTCGATCATCGGCCAGACCACCACGCCGAGCGCGGCGAGGGCATCCTCGAGGGTATCGAACTGGGATCTCAGCGGGTCGGGTATTTCATCGCCGGTCTTGTAACCGAACCACAGCTGGTTGCGAAACGACTCGATGACGTGGTCCGTTGCCACCCCGAGATGGGTGACCCCGCCGGACAGCATGCCCAGCACCGAAGTGACGACGCCATAGGTGGCGCCGATCTCGGTCCCGTCGTCGGCCGCCCGGGGGGGCTGTCCGAAGAATTGACGGAACAGCTCATAGGTCCCATCGAGTAGATGCACGCGCATGAAGTTCCGTCCTTCGGTGTCCGCGGCGGTTTGGGTGGAGGAATCCCGCGGCAAGAGCCTACGTAAGTGGGCGAACCATGTGTTCATCTACCCCGCCGGGTGCCGTCCGTCCCCGCTGACTAACGAGCAACCAAGCCGCCGTCGGCGTGGACCACAGACCCGGTGACGTAGCTGGAGGCGTCTGAGGCGAGGAAAAGAGCCGGGCCCACCATCTCGTTGGGGTTTGCCGTGCGGGCCATGAGACAGGCCTTGGCCATGGACTTGACGGCTTCTTCTCCAGTTGCCCGCAACATGTCGGTGTCGACGGCGCCCGGAGCGAGGGCGTTGACTCTGATGCCGGCAGGCGCAAAATCAGCCGCCATCGACTTCGTGTAGGACACCATGGCCGCCTTCGCAGCTGCATAGAGGGCGACAGACGACGAGAAGAGCCAGGCGCCGGCCGAAACCACATTGATCACCGATGCATGCTCGGAGGCATTCAGATACGGAAGCGCTTCCTGGATCAGGAAGACCGGACCCTTGACGTTCACATCTATTGATTTGGTGAATCCCGCCTCGGTGAAATTCCCGAGAGGTTCGGTGAGGGGGTTGGCGGCGTTGTTGACGATGATGTCGATCGCTCCGAATCTCCCCGATGCCGAAGCGACCAACCGTCGGACGTCGTCGATGGAGCCGAGATGGCAAGGCACCCCTAATGCCTCATAGCCCGCCGCCTGGAGGTACCGCTCTGTCTCAACGCAGGCTTCCGCTTTGCGGCTGGCCACCACGATCTTTGCTCCGGCAGCACCGAACGCCTCCGCGACGGCCCGGCCGATGCCCCGGGTGCCTCCCGTCACAATGGCGACCCGTCCGTCCAGTCGGAACAGCTGCTGCAGATCGACAACGCCCTCAATGTCCTGGGCATCGGATTCGCCGGCGACGGAGTTGGTCACGAGATGGAACCTATCGAGTTCACCGCATCGAGATCTAGTCCGGCGTCATGGGATCACCCAGAGAACGCTTCCCCGGTCAGGCGGCCAGACCCTTGGTTGACACAGGCTCACCGATCATCACCTCCGACTCCGCATCACCTCCGACTCCGCAATGAGCTCGCCGAGCTCGGTGGCAGCCGCCGCCATCCCATCGCTCCCACCGTGGGCGGCAAGAGCATCGTCGTGGGCGTAGAGCTCGGAAACCCAGAACAGGTGGGGATCGTCCCTCGGCCGGTGCAGGCGCAGGCGCAGGCGCAGACCAGAGTGCCCGCTGATTCACGCAGCACTTCCTCGTCGTAGGGGAGGTACAGTCGCAAATGGAGGCCGGCAATGACTGAACACGGAAGCGACGTAGATCGACGCCAGGAATGGGACGCTTTGAAGGCCCGATTCCTTCTACCAGTCGGTGAACGGCCGGCGTCATCGGCCGGAGGCCTCCATCATTTCGCCCTGCTTTCCAGTGATGTCGAGCGAACCATCACCTTCTATCAAGGTCTCCTCGAGTTTCCGCTGGTTGAACTGTTCGAGAACCGGGACTACCGAGGCTCCACCCACTTCTTCTTTGACGTCGGCCACGACAACTATCTGGCTTTCTTCGACTTCCCCGGCCTTGTGCTCGATCCCTACCGCGAAGTTCTCGGGGGCCTCCACCACATCGCAATCTCCGTGACCCGTGACCAGTGGGACCGGCTGGTCTCCAAACTGGAGGCAGCCGGCGTCGATGCCCACATCGTCAACGGTTCCTCGGCCTACTTCCCGGGACCCGATGGCGAGCGGTTGGAACTACTGGCACTCCCGCTCAACGACATGTACGGGACGATTGTCGGCTGAACCAGATGCGGGCCGGCGACGTCGGGAGGCCGGCCGTCGACACCGACGGGATGGGCGGCCTTCGTGCACCGCGGCTGGTCGGCTCAGCCGGCCAGCTCGATGTTCACCTGGGCCGGATGTTCGAGGGTGTTGTGCACGGTGCAGTGCGAGGCCACTGCCAGCAGCGCGGCTCGCCGGTCGTCGGGCACCCCTTCGGGTACGGCGACAGCCACGTTGATCTCTCCCACCCGCGCCGGCCGGCCGGCCATCGTAAACGTGGCGGTCACCCCAAGTCCGGTGGTCGGCAGGTCGTGTCGGGTCAGGAAGCGTCGGGCGTAGAAGGCCACGCAGGAGGCGAGGCTGGCCACGAACAGTTCGGTCGGGGTCGGGGCAACATCGGTACCGCCATCGTCGATCGGCTGGTCGACCTGCAGGGTGTGCTGGCGGATGCCGATCCGAAACCGGTCGCCCTCATCGTGTTCGACTCGAACCACACCGCTCATCGCGTCACCTCCCGACCATATATTCGGCATCTCACGGTTCTGCACATACCCCATAGGGTATCAGCAGAAGTGACCGCGCCGGGCCGCCGAGGCCGGACCGAAGGGCACGAAACGCAATCCCGGCTGGTCGGAGTGGCGGTCGACGGCATTGATCACCACTTTTCGTCCTCCGGGCCGAACGCCAGGTGTAACCGGCTGGCCACGACCGTCCCCACCCCACTGCAGCCACCCGTCGGTAGGGCCCAACCTCGTACTCCAGGTGATCCGGGCGCCTCGGCAACCGAGGACTCAGCCGATGCATCCTCATCGGGAATACCCCCATGGGTATACTGGTTGAAGTTGACATGAACCCGAGCAGAGGAGGACAGATGGCAACGATTGCGCTGGACAAGGACACTTTCGAGGAGACGGTCAGCTCGAACAAGGTGGTGCTGGTCGACTTCTGGGCGAGCTGGTGCGGTCCGTGCCGGATGTTCGCGCCGATCTTCGAGGCCGCAGCGGAGGTGCACGACGACGTAGTGTTCGCCAAGGTGAACACCGAGACTGAGCAGGAGCTGGCGGCCCGATTCGGGATCATGTCGATCCCCACGCTCATGGCGTTCCGCGACAACGTCCTGCTCTACTCCCAGCCCGGAGCGCTCCCCGCCCCGGCACTGGAAGACCTGATAACCAAGGTGCAAGATCTCGACATGGACCAGGTCCGCCGCGAGATCGAGGAGCAGACCCGTGCCGCCTCTTGAACCCGCGACCCGGCACGGCAATGGGAGGAGGTGCGCTGATGGATGCCTTCGAGACCACCGTTGACAGGCCCCTTCCCGACGTGGAAGCGGCAATTCGCCAGGCGCTGTTGGAGGAGGGCTTCGGGGTCCTCACCGAGATTGACGTGGCCGCGACTTTGGAGGCCAAACTTGGTGTGCACCGCCCGCCATTGAAGATCCTCGGCGCCTGCAGCCCGACATTCGCCCATAGGGCACTGGAGATCGATCCCTCCCTGGCGCTGCTTCTGCCCTGCAACGTGGTTCTCGAGGACGCCGGAGAAGGCCACACCCGGGTGGCGATCGCCGACCCGCGTGCTCTTCTGTCTTCTGGGGGAGACGGCGATGATAACGGGCTAAGAGCGCTCGGTGCCGAGGCGGCGTCAGCGCTGGAACGGGCACTCGGCCACCTGGCGCGATGACGACGGCCGCCGACCGAGTGGGCCACGGGTTGCCCCCGGCTTCCTCGGTTCTGGCGGTCTGCGCCCATCCCGACGACGAAAGCTTCGGCCTGGGCGCGGTGTTGGACCTTTTCGCGGCGAGTGGGGCCTCCGTCTCGGTGCTTTGCTTCACCCGAGGGGAGGCGTCCACACTCGTAGCCGCGGGAGACGACCTCGGCGAGCGAAGACGCTCGGAGTTGCATGCTGCCGCTGCCGAACTGCGCCTCGGTCGAGTCGAGCTGCGCGACCATCCCGACAACTCGCTCGGAGCCGTGCCGCTCAACCAGCTGGCCGCCGAGGTGACGACCATCGCCGGCGAGGTCGGCGCCGACCTTCTCCTCGTCTTCGACGCGGGCGGCATCACCGGTCACCCTGATCATTGCCGGGCCACCGAAGCTGCCCTCGTCGGCGCCCCCGGGCTACCTGTACTCGCCTGGACCCTTCCCCGCCGCGTTTCCGACTCGCTCAACGCCGAGCTCGGCACCACCTTCATCGGGCGGGCAGACGAGGAGATGGACGTGGTCCTGCGCGTGGACCGCGCCGGCCAGCATCGCGCCATCGCCTGCCACACCAGCCAGAGCGCCGACAACCCGGTGCTGTGGCGACGTCTCGAGCTGCTCGGCGACCAAGAGTCGCTGCGGTGGTTGCGACGCCCTCTGTCCGCGGGCGCCAGCGATCAGGTGGCGGTCTCGTCTCTCGGTCCCCGCTCGCTGGTCGCCGAAGAGTGGGACCGCCGGTACGCATCGACGCCTCGGCTGTTCCGGGCGGAACCGGACGAGACTCTCGTCGAGCTGGTGTCGCCACTCGCTCCGGGACGCGCCGTCGACCTCGGCGCGGGCGAAGGACGCAACAGCCTGTGGCTCGCCTCCCGAGGCTGGGACGTCGTGGCGGTCGACGCCTCCAAAGAGGCCCTCGGCCGGCTCAACCACTCGGCCCACCCTGAAGGCTTGCCGCTGGTGACCATCGCGGGCGAGATCACCACGTACCTGGCAGACATCCAGACTCGCGGGGACACCTTCGACCTGGTGGTGCTGGCCTACGTCCATCCCGAGACGGCCGAACGATCCGAGCTTCTCCAGGCCGTCGCCAGTGCCATCGCCTCTGGTGGCTTCCTCTTCGTGGTCGGCCATCACAGCCTCTCCCCTGGAGGGACGGGTCCGGACCTGTCCCGGTTCTACACCGAGGACGACCTCCGCCAAGCGGCACGCGGACTCGAGGTGCTCCGGCTGGGGCAACGGCTGGGCAGCAGCGACATTGCCGAGCCCGGCACCGACGTCGTGCTCTGGGCCCGCCGACCGGAAGCAGCGCTCATGCCAGCTTCATGAACATCCGCTGCACCTCTTCCAACGGGTAACCGTCGGCAGCCGCGTCCTCAGGGTGCGCGACGCAGTAGGTGAGACCGCTGGCCACGAGCTTGAAGCCCACCTGTTCGAGCGCTTTGGTCGCCGCCGAGATCTGGGTGACGACCTCCCGACACTCCCGGCCCTCGTCCAGCATCCTCTCGATCGCCTGCACTTGACCGCCCACCCGGTGCAGCCGCCGGCGCACATCTTCGACCACCTCTTCAGGGATCTCCATTGACCTCACTCCTTCAACCAGCTCAATCGGCACACCAGCTTACCTCGATACCCTCCTGGGTATGGTCGGAGCTGGGCTGGCAGGGTCCGGGGAATCGTGACGGCCGCTTTCTTGCGTGGCTCAAGACGGTCGTAGCCCTCGACTTCGACAGGAGCAGAGCGACCGGGGACACCACTCGGGCTCCACCTGTGGGGCCGACAGCGCGCACCTCCAACGAACCGACATCCTGGGCAGCCGCATTTAGGAATACCGACTCGGGGCGTGAACTGGGCAAGGTTCGGCACCGGCGACGTCTGTCGAACCGACCGCCAATCGAACCAACGGCGAGGGACCTAGAACGACAAGCGTGCGGATCGCCAGAAGGGTCGAGCGCAAGAAGGGCCGAAAGATGTGCACGCTAAGCCCACCAGACACCTCATTCAGGGTCGTTCGTACCCGGTCGGAGCTCCGCGCCGACCGAGGCTTTTGTTCTCCGGACTTCCCGCTCGATTCCCTCAAGAAGATAACGCAACCCCGCCGAGAATTGGGTAGGGGTGACGTACCCGGCGAGCTCCTCCGCGAGCCCGATGGAGTCGTCGTTTGCCGGCATCCACACAGAGCGGGAGGCTTGCAGGGCCGCGAATCCCAACGTGTACGTGTGGATGGCGGCGTAGGCTCGCCGGGCCACCTCTTCGTCAGCGGTGACGTTTCGGAGCACGTCCATCATCGCGTTCATCCGCTCGATTGCTGACGGAGACACCACCGGGTGCTGCAAGTAGACATGGAGCGCTGCGGGTTGGTTGGCAAGGAAGCCGCGGAGCTTCTCGGCCGCCTCCGCGACCCAGGTCTGCCAGTCGGCGGTGGATGCCGAGGGTTGCCACGCCTTGGACAGCAGCCGGTCCACAACCTCGTCGAGCAGGTCGTCCTTGTCGCGGACGTGGCGGTAGAGCGACATCGGTGCGACGCCCACCTCGGCCGCGAGGCTCCGGATGGTCATTGTTTCATAGCCACCCCTTTTGACCACCCGAGTGGCGGCATCAACCACCTGTTCACGAGAGATCGTCCCCCACGGCACGCGGCGGGAAGCGGCCCCCGCCCTCCGGCCCCGGTTTGCAGCGGATCGCGGAGACATGACCCCATGGTAGCAAGTTGCGTACGAGTACGCTAGCTGGTAGCTTGCGTACGGATACGCAATAAGCCACCGGAGGAGAGATTCGTTGGGTGACATACAGCGGGCATGCGGTGCCTGAGGAGGGCGGCGAGATAGCCGACGGGGACGAAGCCGACCCCGCGGTTCACCCGTCACCGCTCTCCGTCCGTCGCCCGCCCACAGCACCCGCCGGCCAGTTATTCAGCCGGGTCTCAACCTGGCTGCGGACGTCCCGCCTGGGGATGGTGGCAATGGCGATCGCCGTCGGGGTGGGCGCGGGCCTTGGGGCGGTCGCCTTCCGATGGCTCATCTTCGGCGTCACCTGGCTCGTCACCGGTCACGAGCAGTTCGGCCAGGCGGGCAGGGTCGCGAGCCTCCATCTCCCCTGGCTCGGCATCTGGTTCCTCCTCCTCGTCCCGATCCTCGGTGGTTTGCTCTACGGCCCACTCATCCAGCGCTTCGCTCGGGAGGCCCGCGGGCACGGCGTACCCGAAGTGATGATCGCCGTTGCCGAAGACGGCGGACGCATCCGCCCCCAGGTCACGGGGGTCAAGGCCCTTGCCTCCGCGCTCTGCATCGGGGTCGGAGGCTCGGTCGGGCGCGAAGGTCCGATCGTGCAGATCGGCTCCGCCTTCGCGTCGAGTCTCGGACAGGTCATCCACATGTCGGAGTCCCGGCTGCGGATCCTCGTCGCCTGCGGCGCCGCAGGCGGCATCTCCGCCACCTTCAACGCCCCGATCACCGGGGTCTTCTTCGGCTTCGAGCTGATCCTGCGCGAGTTTTCGATCGACGCCCTCTTTCCCATCATCATGTCCTCCGTCATGGCCGACGTGATCGGCCAGGCGTTCTTCGGTAGCAGCCCCATCTTCGGCCAGATGCCCCACAACCTCGTGATTCCCCACGATGCCGACTACTTGCTCGTCGCTCTCCTGGCGGTTGCCGCCGCCCTCATCGGCGTCGGGTTCAAGACCGTGCTCTATCGCACCGAAGACGCATGCGACCGCGTGTGGAGAGGCCGCCCGGAGTGGGCCCGGCCAGCGGCCGGAGGCATCGTGCTCGGCGCGGTGCTCCTGGCTCTCCCCCAGCTCTACGGGGTCGGCTACCCGGTGATGAACAGGGCGGTCGCCGACCACTATGTACTGTGGTTCCTCGTTCTCCTGGCGCTCGGCAAGGTTGTGGCGGCGAGCCTCACGATCGGGATCGGCGGCTCGGGGGGTGTTTTCGCGCCGTCGTTGTTCACTGGAGCGATGGCCGGAACCGCATTCGGTGTCACCGCGAACCACGTCTTCGGATCCGCGGTGGGGTCACCGGCCATCTACGGGGTGATCGCCATGGGCGCGGTCTTCGCCGCCGCCGCCCAGGCGCCACTCACCGCCATCGCCAGCGTGGTCGAGATGACCGGCAATTACGCCCTGACCCTTCCCGTCATGCTCGCCGTGGGCCTGGCGGTCGGCGTGTCGAAACGGCTCACCTACGGGACCATTTACACGACGAAGCTGCTCCGACGCGGCACTGACATCGATCGGCCCAAACCGTCATCGATGCTACAGGTGCTCACTGTCGGCGAGGTCATGCAGCCTCTGAGCGCGGTCAACGGTCGAGCCGACCTGTCACCTCCGGGCGACGAGGCGCGGCCGAGCAACGCCGCCTCCCCGGCGTTGTGGGCTCCCGAGTTCGCTGACGTGGTCGACCGTCGGCGGCCCCAGGCGCTGTTCGGCGACGAGACCCTCGAACAGGCACTCCGCCAACTCGTGCTCTACGGTCCGGACGGCCTCCCCGTCGTGTCCCCCAACCGGCACCATGTTGTCGGATGGATCACCCATCGCGATGTCGTTGGCGCCATGGCTGCACGCACCACAGCCTCCGACACCGAAGTCGCCGAGGGAACCCTTGCCGCCGAATGGGCAGCTCCTGATGCCGAGAAGGACCTCCACGTCGCTCCCGCTCCGCTCGAGGGCTACGACCTCGCAGAGATCCGCATCAGCGACGACGCTCCAGTCGATGGGCGCCGGGTTGACGAGATCGATCTACCCACCGGAGGGATCGTTGCCGCCATCACCGTGGGCCGGCGAACGCTCGCGGCCCGGAGTGAGGCGGTGCTTCACGGCGGGGACCGTCTTCTGTGCCTCGTTCCGACTTCGACCCGAAGCGATCCGGGCGGAACGGGTGTTGACGGGACAATCCCCGAGAAACCGACAGCGAGTGAGGAGACGGGTTGAATGAGGGGTGTTCAACGACGATGAAACAGATGACCGAAATGCGGCACCGTACTCCACCACCGTGTCCATCGGAGAGCACTTCTCATACGACATGCCGGCCGGGACGCCGCCGATGACCGCCGCGATCGAGGCGGTCGGTCTCACAAAGATCTACGGCGCGACCCGGGCGCTCGTCGACCTGGACCTACAGGTCGAGGAGGGACGGTGCTTCGGCTTCCTGGGCCCGAACGGCGCCGGGAAGACCACGACCATCCGCCTGCTCCTGGCCTTGCAGCGTCCCTCTCACGGGAGGGCCTCGGTGCTCGGCCACGACTGCCAACGTAACAACGTCGAGATCCACCAGCGGGTCGGGTACCTGCCCGGCGACCTGGCGCTCTATCCCCGCATGACCGGACAGCAACACATCGACTGGTTCGGCAGAGCCAGAGGACAACACGACCCGTCGGTCGCCCACACGCTCGCCGAGCGCTTCGACGTGATTCTCGACCGTCCCGCCAAGGAGCTGTCGACCGGGAACCGCCAAAAGATAGGCCTGGTCCTGGCGTTCATGCACCGACCTGCGTTGCTCGTCTTGGACGAGCCGACATCGGGTCTCGACCCCTTGATGCAAGACGAGTTCGAACGACTGGTGCGCGAGACGGTTGCGGAGGGCCGGACGGTGTTCCTGTCTTCGCACGAACTCGACGAGGTGCAGCGCCTGGCCGACCGGGTGGCCATCATCAGGAGTGGGAGGCTCGTGACCACCGATACGGTCGACGGCCTTCGCAAGAGCGCGCCCCTGAAGGTGGAGGCCCGCTTCCCCACGCCCGTCGACCCGATCCTCTTCTCGTTGGTCCACGGGGTGTCGGTCACCGCCTCCGACGGGAGCCGCATCGCCATGGAGGTCACGGGAGCCATCGGACCGGTGTTGAAGGTGATCGCCGAGCATGACCCGCTCGACGTCATCTCTCGCCATGCCGATCTCGACGAGCTGTTTTTGGACTTCTATCGAGAGTCCACTTCAACAGAGCGTGCCGACGCGGGCTGACCTCGCACGGCTCGACTTCTCCGGACGGTTTCGGAGCGTGATCGGGTACTCGCTTGGCATGGCCGTCTATAGCATCGTCGTCGTTGCCCTCTACCCCGCCTTCGAGCACTCGACGTCGCTGGACAAGCTGGTCCAGAGCGACGCAACCGCGGCCGCCCTGTTCGGGATCACCGGGAGGATCTCCTCGTCAGGGGGATGGCTCAACGCCAACATCTACGCCAACTTCTTCCCTCTGGTGATGCTCCTCCTCACCGTGGGCTACGGCGCCGCGTCGATTGCCGGACAGGATGAGGACGGTACCCTCTGCCTCATTGCCACCCTGCCCGTGCGGCGAACCAGAATCGTCGTACAGAAGGCGGCGGCCATGGCGCTACAAGCGGTCGTCCTCGCCGTCACCGTCGGCATCTGCGTGCTCATCGGGCGCTCCTTCGACCTGTCGGTCACCTTGGGCAACCTGACCTCCATTTCAATCAGCCTGCTGCTCATGGGCCTGGCCTTCGGCATGATCACCATGGCCGTCGGCGCCGTCGCCGGGAGGCGCGGCACCGCGAACGGTGTCGGAACCGCGCTGGCGTCGGCCTCCTACCTCGTCAGCTCGCTGGCCCCGGTGGCGTCGTGGATTCGCCCGGCGCGATACGCGTCACTCTTCTACTGGTCGGTCGGTCAGAACCAGATCACCACCGGCGTGAGCCTCGAGGACTACGCCGTCTTGGTCCTCGTCGGGCTGTGCGCAGCCTCTGCAGCCGTGATCGCGTTCGGGCGGCTCGATGTTCATTAGGAACACGGTCCGTCCGTCGGGTGTCTTCGTCTCGCCCCATCACGTGACGGACAAAAGGGCGATGATGAGTCCATGGGCTTGACCCGCGACCAGGCCAAGCGATTCTACGATCGCATGGGCCGTGGTCAGGACCTCCAAGGCTTCTATGAAGACCGGGCGCTCGGTGAGCTCGTCGCCCATGGCTCGTTTGAGGCTGCCCGTTCGGTGTTCGAGCTCGGGTGTGGAACCGGACGCCTGGCTGACAGGTTGCTCGACCACCATCTCCCCGCGGACGCGGCGTATGTGGGGGTCGACATCAGCGACACCATGGTCGACCTCAGCCGGGCCCGCCTACACCGGTTCCCACGCGCCCAGGTTCTCCTGGTCGACGGATCGGCGCCGCTTCCGGGCGGTGACGCGACGTTCGACCGGTTCATCTCGACCTACGTCTTCGATCTCCTGGGCCCGGAGGACTCCAGGGCGATGCTCGGAGAGGTCCGCCGACTCCTCGGGCCCGATGGCCGGCTGTGCCTGGTGAGCCTGGCCCCGGGCTCTACGCCCGCGACCCGACTCGTCTCGTCGGCCTGGACCGCAATTTGGTCTCGCATGCCGGCGGCGGTGGGTGGATGCCGCCCGATCGACCTGCGTCAACTCCTCCAGGGTTGGCACATCGAGCACCGGTCCCTCATCAGCGCATGGGGCCTCACCTCCGAGGTCGTGATCGCCAGTACCTGAGCTCGCCCGTGGGTTTCGTCCCCACGGGGCGCTTGCAGAAGCGAAAGGTTGTGGCGGCGCCGCGAAGACGCCGAAATCAACCGGGATTCGCAGAATCGGGCGGAGCCCTTGTGCGTAGGGCCTTTCGCCTCTAGCTCCACGCCGGCCAATGGTCGCAGACTGGCGGTAGTCGCCTGGAGGGGTCACGCATGATGTACGGATGGGGTAACCAGGGCTGGAGTGTCGGAATGTGGATCATCATGGCCGTCGCCATGGTGATCTTCTGGGTAATCGTCGTCTTCGGGGTGATCGCCCTCGTGCGCTACTTCGGACACAGCCATGACGCCCCGTCGGGACCGGGGTCTGGCCCAGAGTCGGACCCTGAGACCATCCTCCGCGAGCGGCTTGCGCGTGGAGAGATCGACGAGGACCAGTTCCGAAAGACCCTTGGCCTGCTTCGGGAACGGTGATGGCACCCCGTCTTCGCTCCCACGGGCTGCTGGTGCTTGTCGTTGTGCTGCTTGCCGCAGCATCGACTGCACTCATCGGTGGGCTTGTTGCCACGAACCAAGGGAGCATCCGTACCGTGACGTCGCTGACGTCGTGTCAGCCGTCACATGAGACGAGACAGGTCGTCCAGGTTGGCCTCTATGACGCCGGCGGCGGGATGATGAGCCAAGCCCCGATGATGCTGCGGCTTCTCCCGAGCCCGCCGAGCATCTCGGCTGGTCAGGTGACGTTCGTCGTCACCAACTACGGAGCGCTGGATCATGAGTTCCTCGTGCTTCCCATGCCCGCCGATGGGGTCGGTACCAGGCCGGTGGGGTCGGACGGCAAGATCGACGAGGCGCAGAGCCTTGGCGAAGCATCCACCTCCTGCGGGGCCGGGCCCGGTAACGGCATCTCGACCGGCTCCCGGAGCTGGGTCACGCTGACGCTGCGCCCCGGCAACTACGAACTGCTCTGCGACGTGGCGTGGCACTACGCCGACGGGATGTACGCCGCCTTCACCGTCTCCTGATCCCGGAATCCAGGGTCGGATACCCCCTGGCCGTATAATACCCCCTCGGGGTATTATCTCATCCGAAGGAGGGAGTGCCATGACGACGCCCGGATACATCGACGAAAAGGCTGCAATCCAGAAGCGGCTCCGACGGATCGAAGGTCAGGTACGTGGGCTGCAACGCATGGTCGAGGAGGACACGTACTGCATCAATATCCTCGACCAGGTTTCTGCCACCACCCGTGCCCTGCAAGCGGTCGCACTCGAACTCCTGGATGACCACCTGACCCATTGTGTCGTCAACGCGGTCGCGGCTGGCGGCCAGGAGGCTGACGACAAGATCAACGAGGCGACTGCGGCCATCGCCCGGATGGTGCGATCGTGATCCACGTCGTCGCGGCGGTCTCTCCGCTCGTCGATGTCGGGAGGAGCCTTCGTGAAGGCTTCTTCATGTTCTGGGAAACCCTCTGGGCACTCGTGCTTGGCTTCACGCTCTCCGGTGTCGTCCAGGCGTTCGTCTCCAAGGAACAGATGCAGGCGAAGCTCGGCGACCATCGGCCCGCCGCCGTCGGCCGAGCTGCCGGCTACGGCATGGTGTCGTCGAGCTGCTCATACGCAGCATCGGCCATGTCGAGATCCCTGTTCGCCAAAGGAGCCGATTTCGTCGCGGCCATGGTCTTCATGATCGCATCGACGAACCTGGTCGTCGAGCTTGGCATCGTCATGCTCGTACTCCTCGGCTGGCAGTTCATGGCCGCGGAGTTCATCGGCGGCCCGATCATGATCATCCTCCTTGCCCTTCTGGGCGGATTCGTGTTCCGCGCAGCCCTCGTGGAGGCGGCTCGTCGCCGGGTACAAGGAGACGGGGCACACGGACATGACCACGCTGCGATGACCGGGGTGTCCGCAGAACGACAAGAAGAGCTGGAACAGGCGTCGTGGTCCGCAAAAGTGCGATCCCCGGCTGCCTGGTCGGACGCGGCGAGTTACGCAATTGCCGACGTCACCATGCTCCGACGGGAGCTGGTGATCGGGTACACGGTGGCGGGATTCCTGGCGGTGCTCGTCCCAACGCATGTGTGGAACGTGCTCTTCATCCACGGGCACGGTTTCTCGACGAGTCTCGAGAACGCGCTCGTCGGCCCGATCATCGCGGTCCTGAGTTGGGTGTGCTCCATTGGCAACGTGCCGCTTGCCGCGGCGCTCTGGTCGGGAGGGATCAGCTTCGGTGGCGTGATCTCGTTCATCTTCGCCGATCTCATCGCGATGCCGCTCATCCTCATCTACCGGAAGTTCTACGGACCGAAGCTCACCCTTCGGCTGGTGGGGCTTTTCTATGTGCTCATGGCCACGGCGGGGCTTCTGACGGAGGGCATCTTTCGGCTCTTCAACGCCGTCCCGACCACCCGGTCCCTCCAGGTGACCGCCGCCCACTTCGAGTGGAATTACACGACCTTCCTCAACGTTGTCTTCATCCTCCTTGCCATCGCGGTCTGGTGGCTTGCCCGGAATAGGAAGCGGTTTGGCGGCGGTGAGGGATACGCCATCGATCCGGTCTGCGGGATGCAGGTGCGAACCAGCGACGCTCCCGCTTCCGCGGTCGTCGACGGGACGACGTACCACTTCTGTTCCGACCGCTGTCGGAGCCGCTTCCTGACGGGACGAAGTGAGGAAGCGCCCGGCACACACCAGGTGACACCGATTGCTCACATAGCGAAGCCGTCACCGGGACCAGCCACCATCGACGTCGTCGATCCGGTCTGCGGGATGACCGTGGACCCCGACCACGCCGCTGCCCACCGTGACCATGCCGGCGTGACCTACTCCTTCTGCAATCCCGGCTGTGCCACCACCTTTGACGCCAACCCGGACCACTACATCGATCACGAGGTGAAGAGATGACCGACGACTCCAATCAGCCAACGACGCCCCGACAACGAGAGTCCATCATCCGGAGCCTCGACAAGATGGTCACGAAGGGGCAGATGACCGAGGGTGAGGCAACCCGCATCCGTGAGGCAGACGGCACCCAGGCCTTTGAGGCAGCCGTCCGTGAGGTCCGTGTGCGCCATGCCGGGAAGCGCTTCGAAGCAGCCGTCGCCGACGGCTCGATGACACAAAACGAAGCTGATGACATCCTCGGTCAAATCCGGAACGGTGCGCACACCCGGGAGCTCCGTTCACATCTCCGCCGTCTTGTCCCCGGCAAACGCACCGGAGGCTAGAGCGGTCACCGTCTCGGGACCGGTGGACCTCACCATTCCGAGTCCCGATACCTCTTCGGCGACAGGCACACCGACCGCGCAACCGTGGCTACCGCCCATCGCGCAACGCACAGTCATGGTCGTCGCAGATTCGTACCGGCAGATTTCGGGGACAATTTCACTCCCCGGTGACTTCGGGCTCAGCCTCTGCAGGGGGCAGTTCGCGTCTGGCGATGACGTGCACGTCGATGCCGACATTCCCCGCCTCGCGAATGATCCTCCGGACGATCGATCCGCCACCGGTCAGTTCTTGCCAGCGGCTGCGGTGGCTTGAGCCGATCACGATTTGGGTGATCTGATGTTCACGGGCGAACCCGATGAGCGCCCCGGCGGGGTCGGTGTCCGGCATCTCGTGCCAACGAGCCCCGAGGTCGGTGGTCAGCTGTTGTAGCCGGGCGATCTCCTGCTGGTTCCCGTGGCCGGTGGCGTCACCGGAGATGACGTGAACCACGTCCAGCTCACCCTTCACCCGAGCGGCGATCCGAGCGGCCCGGCGAAGCAGCACGTCGGTACCAGGTGCAGCGGTGACGGCCACCATGATTCGCTCGGTTGTCTCCCATACGACCTGGGTCCGATGGCGCCGGAGGTGGTCAAGCAGCTCCTCTTCCGTCTCGTCGGCGAGGAACCGCAACGCCAGCTCTCGCAACGCGATCAGGTTGTCGGTGCGGAAGAAGTGAGTGAGCGCTTGGGGAACTTTCTCCTTGGGGTAGATGTTGCCGTGGAGCATCCGGCGTCGGAGTGCTTCGGGCGAGGAGTCGACGAGCTCGATCTGGTCGGCCTGGCGTACGACCCAATCAGGGACTCGCTCGCGGACCTGGGCCCCGGTCATCTGCTCGACGGCGTCAGCGATGCTTTCGAGGTGCTGGATGTTCACGGTGCTGATCACGTCGATCCCGGCATGGAGGACCTCCAACACGTCCTGCCAGCGCTTCTCGTGTCGGCCCGATCCCGGGACGTTGGTGTGGGCCAACTCGTCGATGAGGGCAAGCTTCGGCTGACGGGCCAGCACGGCGTCGAGGTCCATCTCCTCGAAGCGACTCCCCCGGTAGTCGACGGACAGGCGGGGGACAGCCTCAAGCTCGTCACATAGCTCTTCGGTGAAGTGCCGTCGGTGGCACTCGACGAAGCCGATGACGACGTCCGTCCCCCGGCTCCTCCGACGACGGCCTTCACTCAGCATGGCGTAGGTCTTGCCGACCCCGGCAGCCGCGCCCAGGTAGATCCGGAAATGGCCGGCGGCTTCGACGACGTCGGTGGCGTCTGTCTCGTCCGCCGCAGCCTCACTGACGCCTTCATCGGTCCCCTTCGAGGTGGGAGCCGTACCCGGCTCAGTCATCTCGGTTCGTTCTCCGAGGGGCTTGCTCGTCATCGGGCGGCTCCAGGCGGTAGAGGGGGTTCCAGAGGACAAGCTGTCCGGATCCCATTCTGGCCGTTCCTTCGACCGTGCAGCGCGCACCGGCCACCAGACCCGGAACTGTATTGCGCCCGATGAAGAGCAGCCCGATCTCGCCGGTCCCGTCGCTGAGCATGCAGGAGGACGACACACTCCCGCCCAAGGCGACGGTGCCCACCGATGAAACGGTGCCCGTCACCACGACTCGTCCACGCGGAGACGCGTCGGCGATACGCCGGGCCACGGGACGGCCGCCCCATGAGTCGGAGTCGGTGAACTCCGAGGTGCTCACCGAAGCTGCGAGAGCGCCACGTTGAGCTCCAGGACGTCGACATAGTCGGCACCCAGGAATCCCAGTTGGCGAGGGTGCACCTGGCCGGCCACCAGCTGGCGCACCGAGCCGACGGAGAGGCCGCGGGCAGCGGCCACCGCGTTGACCTGGGTGTAGGCGTCGGCCGGGCTGATATCAGGGTCGACCAGACTGCCGGAGGTGGTCACCAGGTCGTTGGTGGGAATGATCCCCTCATTCTTCAAGAGGGCCGCCTGCTTGGCCACGGCTTGTTCGAGGGCTTTCGATCGGGGGCCGGGCTGGTTGGTCCCGGATACCACCACCCCTCCGGGCCCGGTCGTGACGACGGTGCCATCCGGCCTTCCCTGGAACCACTTCGGTCCTGTCCACGTTTGGCCGATGAGAGTGGAACCGTCGGCCGTGAGGGACCCGTCGGCTTGGTGCTTGAACAGCACCTGCGACAACCCGGTTCCGGCCAGCGGGTATGCAAGGCCGCAGAGGACAAGAAAGATGACCGAGATGATCACCGAGCGGCGGAGGTGGACGAGCATTACGAGGCTCCCATCAGTTGGCTCATGTCAGTAGGCATGGAGCGCGGTGAGGATCAGGTCGATGAGCTTGATGAAGGCGAACGGGACGATCACGCCACCCACGCCGTAGATCAGCAAGTTGCGGCGGAGGACCGCGGCTGCACCCGACGGGCGCCACCGGACGCCGCGGAGGGCAAGAGGAATGAGAGCCACGATCACCAACGCGTTGAAGATCACCGCCGACAGCACTGCACTCTTGGGGCTATGGAGCTTCATGATGTTCAGCGTGTTCAGCTGCGGATAGGTGGCGACGAACAGGGCCGGGATGATCGCGAAATACTTGGCCACGTCGTTGGCGATGGAGAACGTGGTGAGGGCACCCCGGGTGATGAGCAGTTGCTTGCCCACCTCCACCACATCGATGAGCTTGGTCGGATTGGAGTCCAGGTCGACCATGTTCCCGGCTTCCTTGGCCGCGGTGGTGCCGGTGTTCATCGCCACCCCGACATCGGCCTGGGCGAGGGCCGGTGCATCGTTGGTGCCGTCACCGGTCATCGCCACCAGCTTCCCGTCCTCCTGCTCGGCCTTGATGAGGTCCATCTTGGCCTCGGGCGTTGCTTCGGCGAGGTAGTCGTCGACACCCGCCTCCTGGGCAATGGCGGCGGCGGTGAGGGGGTTGTCCCCGGTGATCATCACCGTCCGGATGCCCACCGCCCGGAGGTGGTCGAACCGCTCGCGGATTCCTGCTTTGACGACGTCTTTGAGCTCGATCACCCCGAGGATGTCCGGGCCGTCGGCCACCACCAGCGGCGTGGACCCGCCTCGCGACACCCGCTCGACCATCTGGTCCAATCCCTCGGGCACGGTACCGCCCTGATCAACCACCCATCGCCGCAACGACTCGGCTGCGCCTTTGCGGATCTGGCGGCCGTCGATGTCGAGTCCGGACATGCGGGTGGAAGCCGAGAACGGAACGAAGGTGTGGCCCTCCCCCATGTCCCGGTCGCGAATGGAAAAGCGCTCCTTGGCCAGTACCACGATCGACCGACCCTCGGGGGTTTCGTCCGCGAGCGAGGCCAGCTGGGCGGCGGCGGCGAGCTCCTCCTCGCCATGCCCACCCACCGGCAGGAATGCCGAGGCCATCCGGTTTCCCAGCGTGATGGTTCCCGTCTTGTCGAGCAAGAGGGTCTGTACGTCGCCGGCGGCTTCGACGGCCCGGCCGCTCATGGCCAGCACGTTCCGCTGGACCAGTCGGTCCATGCCGGCGATGCCGATGGCGGAGAGCAGGGCGCCGATGGTGGTGGGGATCAGGCAGACGAGGAGCGCAACCAAGATGACCACCGACACGGTGGCTCCGGCAAACTTTCCGAAGGGCTCGAGCACCACCACCACCGGCAGGAACACGATGGTCAGCATGGACAGGAGAATGGTGAGGGCGATCTCGTTGGGCGTCTTTTGCCGGTTGGCCCCCTCGACCAGCGCGATCATCCGATCGAGGAAGGTATGACCGCGCTCGGCGGTGATGCGCACCACGATCCGATCCGAGAGCACCTTGGTCCCGCCGGTCACCGCCGAGCGGTCACCGCCCGATTCGCGGATCACCGGCGCCGACTCGCCGGTGATGGCCGATTCGTCCACCGAGGCGATGCCCTCGACGATGTCACCATCGGAAGGGACCAGGTCCCCTGCCTCGCACACCACCAGGTCCCCCTGGGCGAGCGCCGATGCCGCCACCCGCTCCTCGGTGCCGTCCGGCCGCAGCCGCCGGGCCTCGGTCTCGGATCGCATGCGGCGCAGGGTCTCGGCTTGAGCCTTGCCGCGTCCTTCCGCCATTGCCTCGGCGAAGTTGGCGAACAGGACGGTGAGGAACAGCCATACCGTGATCGACCAGCTGAAGAAGGACGGGTGACTGATCGCTTCGAGGAGGGTGACGATGGTGCCGATCAGCACCACGAACATCACCGGGTTCCGAATTTGGATCCGGGGATCGAACTTCTTGAACGAGTCGACGATCGCCTGGGAAAGGATCTCCCGGTCGAACAGGCTTCGAGCCTGGGCGACGCCGCGGGCGGCGGGAGGCTGGGGAGGCGGTGACGATTCAGGTGGGGCAATGACGGTCATCAGAAGAGCTTTCCGTGGCTGAGCTGCTCGACGATCGGGCCGAGCGAGACGGCGGGGAAGAAGGTGAGACCCCCCACGATGAGGATGACCCCGATGAGCAGTCCCACGAAGAGCGGGGTGTGGGTCTGGAACGTGCCGATGCCGGCTGGGACCCGGTTCTTGGCGGCCAGGGCTCCGGCGAGCGCCAGCGCCGGCACGATGATGGCGAACCGACCGAGCAGCATCGCCACCGAGCCCATGACGTTGTAGAAGGGGGTGTTGCCGGTCAACCCGGCGAACGCCGACCCGTTGTTGTTCCCCTGGGACGTGAAGGCGTAGAGGATCTCGGTGAACCCGTGGGGCCCGGCGTTGCCGGGGCCGGCCTGCCCGGCATGAACGGCTACCGCGATCCCGGTGAGGGCAAGCACTGTGACCGGCATGACCAGGACGCCGAGCGCCGCGAGCTTCACCTCCCTGGCCTGTATCTTCTTGCCGAGGTACTCGGGCGTTCGTCCGATCATCAGACCGCCGAGGAATACGGCGATCAGCACGAATAACAAGACGGTGTAGAGGCCGCTGCCAACTCCGCCCGGCGTGACTTCACCGAGCATCATCCCCGTCAGCACCCCGAACCCGCCCATGGGGGTGAAGGAGTCGTTGGCGCCGGAAACCGAGCCGGTCGAGGTCTGGGTGGAGGCGATGTTGTAGAGCGAGGTGGGGAGGGGCCCGAAGCGGCTCTCCTTGCCCTCCATGTTGCCCTGAGACTGGGAGACGACGTGGGCGGCGGTGACCGCCGGGTTCGGCTGGGATTCGGCGTAGGCGGTGAATCCCACCCAGGCTCCGAAGATGATGACCATGGCGGCCAGCACCGCGACGCCCTGGCGCACTGCACCTACCATCTTGCCGAAGGTGTACGTCAGCGAGAACGGGATGCACAGCAGCAGGAAGAACGACAGGAAGTGAGTGACGCCGGTCGGGTCCTCGAAAGGATGGCCGCCATTGGCGTTGAAGGACCCGCCGCCGTTGGTGCCCAGCTGCTTGATCACCTCTTGGAACCCCATCGGCCCACGAGGGATGACCTGCGTGACCCCGGTCAGCGCGTTGTGCACCGTCGCCGGCCCGGCCAGAGTCTGGATGGCGCCCTGGCCCACGAAGATCAGGCCGGCGATGAACGATATGGGAATGAGGATGTAGAGCACCCCTCGGACGAGATCGACCCAGAAGTTCCCGATGGTGGGTGATCCTTTACGGGCGAAGCCCCGGATGACGGCGATGGCCACGGCGATACCCACCGAGGCGCTGACGAAATTCTGCACGGTGAGCGACGCCATCTGCGACAGGTACGACATGGTCGATTCGCCCGCGTAGTTCTGCCAGTTTGTATTGGTGACGAACGACACCGCCGTGTTCCACGAGAGGGCCGGAGAGACCGCCCCCAGGTGCTGAGGGTTGAAAGGTAGGGAACCTTGGACCCGGATGATCACGTAGGTGAAGAGGATGGCGACGCCGGAGAAGACGATCAGCGCTCCGCCGTAGCGCTGCCAGGACTGCTCCGCTTCGGGGTCCACGCTGATGACCCGGTAGATCGGTCGTTCCAGCCACCCGAGGTAGGACACCCGGCCCTCGTAGACGGCAGCCATATAGGAACCGAGGAACCGCCAGGAGATGGCCAGCAGCACCACCAGGACGGCGATGGTCCAAAAGAAGCCCATCAGAACCGCTCGGGCTTGAACAGGGCCACGCCGACGTAGATGAAGACCGCGATCGACAGGGCGAGCAGGAGACCTTGGGTGAAGGTCATACTCGCTCCAGGCACCAGATCAAGCCGAGCAACGCGGCGACGAAGACGACAACACCAACCACTGCGAGGAAATCAGCCATACCGTCATGTTGCGACCCGAGCCGTAAAACAGGTGTGAACTGCCCGCCGCAGAGCGTAAAAGAATCGTGAATCGTGTTCGGATGGCAGGTAGCCGCCACGTACCGGCAAGCGGACTTCGAGAGGCGACCTACTGGGAGCCGCCTGGGGGCAGGGTCAATCAGCCGCCAGCGAGTAGCCGATACCCGGGGCTGTGCGCAGGAGTCGGCCCTCTGAATCCCCGAGCTTGCGGCGCAGGCGGGAGACGTACACCCGAAGCGACTCGGCCTCGCTCCCGTACTCGCCGCCCCATACGGCGCCCAGGATCATCTGGCGGGTGCAGACCTTCCCCGCGTGTCGGGCCAGATAGGCCAACAGATCGAACTCCTTGGCCGTGAGATCGATCGGGTGGCCGTCGAACCTGGCGTCGTGGTGCACCAGATCGAGCTCCAGCGTACCGACCACCAAGTGCCCATCCGTGCTGGCTCCCTCGGGGCTGTGAGTACGGACGGCCGCCCGGATCCGGGCCTCCAGCTCGGCCATCCCAAACGGCTTGGTCACGTAGTCGTTCGCACCACTGTCGAGGGCCGTCACCTTGCGGTCCTCGAGGCCGATTGCCGACAGGACGATGATCGGCACCTCGCTCCACTGACGAATCCGGCGGCAGACCTCAACGCCGTCGATGTCCGGAAGCCCGAGGTCGAGGATCACGACCTCGGGATCTGCGAGTGCCATCTTCGAAAGGCCCTCTTCCCCAGTGACCGCGAGCAGCACTTCGTGGCGCCGGGCGGACAGGCCGACCTGAAGCGCCCGCAGCAGAGCCCGATCGTCGTCGACCACCAGTACCCGGGCCATCGATCAGCCAACCCCGGGTTCGACGGCCGGGAGTGTGAAGACGAAGCGGGCGCCCGCTTCTCCATTGCTTTCCACCCAGATCCGCTGGCCATGGACGTCCACAAACGCCTCGGCGATGGCCAGGCCGAGGCCGCCTCTGCCACCGGCCTCACGGCGGTTCATCATCCGGAAGATGCTGGTTCGCTCCGCGACGGGCACGCCAGGACCACGGTCGGCCACCGCCACCTCGACCCACCCGCCCGCAGCCTTGGCCGCCGAGACGGTCACCGGTGTGCCGGCAGGCGAGTAACGGGTGGCGTTGTCGATCAGGTTGGCCAATACCTGGCAGATGAGGACGTGGTCCACGTCGACCAGGGGAAGGCCGGCGGACGGGCGCCATTCGACCCGGTCGGCTTCGCTTGAAGGGCCAAGCACGGTGAGGGCCTCTTCCACCAGATCGGCTACCGCCGCGGGTCGCCGGCGAAGCTCGAGGGCTCCGGACTGGATCCGGGTCATGTCGAGCAGGTTCGCCACCAGCCTGTCGAGGCGATCCGCTTGCAT
>Ga0307374_10002529_pt1 | contig 32385 bp, 30 predicted proteins | sample OX3MG_FD_202532 | JGI IMG/M metagenome (GOLD analysis project Ga0307374, IMG submission 202532) | Soil microbial communities from Risofladan, Vaasa, Finland - OX-3 | ecosystem: Environmental > Terrestrial > Soil > Coastal area > Acid sulfate soil | place: Finland: Risofladan, Vaasa | collected... | reverse complement strand
CCGGTGACGTGGTTGTCGTCGTGGAGGAATGGCCTTTCGGTTTCGAGGTGATCCCGAGTGCGACCTTGGCGTTGTCGTACCAATGAGCCGTCGACGACCGAACGTCGTGGGCCCAGCCGTCGACATGGTCGTGCTCGATAAGCGCTACGCCACCGACCACGATCAGAAAGGTGACCAACCCCACGAGTACCTTGAGAATTCTCGGTGCTGGGATCTTGAAGGCGGGGACCTCTCCGGTGTCGGCGATCGAGATCTGGCCGGTGTCCTGCCAGGAACCGCCGTCGCCGAGAGAGAGGGGCCGGAGGATCGGCTCGAAGACACCGGTGGTGGTGGCGTCGGCGACCCCTGTCGAATCGCTGGGCCAGGTGACGCCCCTTCCGGCCGGGGAGTGTCCTCCCGCGGGCGCTGATGAAATCGACACCACCGGCACCACGGCCGTATCCCCGTGCGGGGTCGTGCTCGATCCGCCGGCAGGCCACTGCTCGACGGCGAGCAAGACGTACTCGTCCCCGGGCAAGCCGAGGGAATTGGCGTAGGCCCGGAGTGTCCGCAGCGTCTCGATGCGATCATGTTGGAGCCCGACGTGGCTGCTTTCGAGGGCTTCGAGGGCGGCGCTGCGCAGACCAAACCGTTTGGCCGCATCGGTCACGGTGAGATCGGCCTGTTCTCGGGCGAGCTGGAGCGAACGCCCGATATCCGGCAGGGAAGCCGGTAACAGGTTCGCGTCACCCATTGCAGGGCTCTCGCCGCGGCTGCGCACCATCTCGTCCCTTCTGATCACGAAAAGATCCCATAATCGTACCGAGTGAAGGGTCCCACCTGGCCGCGGGCATCAAACCGGATCATGGCAAGAGAGGAATTACCCCTTCGCGGGCGGTTCGAACCCCGTTCTTAGAAGAAATGGAAGCTGGTGATCGGCCATACGCGCAGATCGACCTTGCCCACGATCAAAGACCGGGGAATTGGCCCCCAGTAGCGGCTGTCGCACGAGTCAGTGCGGTTGTCACCCATGACGAAATAGTCATTCGCCGGGATCACGTAGGGCTTCGCGAGGTTGTAAGGCTTTCCGGCGGGTCCGGCAAAGGTCTTTCCTTGGACCGATGTGGGAAGCCACGTCTCGTCGAGGCGCTTGCCGTTGACCATCACGTAGCCCTTGGAGCCCTTGGTCAGCGAGATCGTCTCGCCCGGGAGCCCGATGACCCGCTTCACCAAATCGGCCACCGGTTCCCCGCCGCAGTTCTCGTCGGCCGGGCGGCGGAAGACAACGATGTTCCCCCGGTCCACGCCGTGGAGGTGGTAGCTCAACTTGTTGACGAGTATGCGGTCACCGATGTTGAGGGTGGGCTCCATGGATCCCGAAGGGATGAAGAAGGTCTGTACGACGAACGCACGGAGCAGGAGGGCCGCAACGAGGGCCACGACGACGACGACTGCTGTCTCGCGCAACCAGTGCGACCGTTTGGGTGTCCCCTCGGCAACCGTCGATTCGGAGGGGTCGGCCATCACGGTAGGCGCAGGCTAGTCGCGGCGAGCCCGCATTCCTGATCGCTTTGCCGCGCGCCGGCGGGATACATAAGGGATCGGTCCGGCGAGTCGAGTTCCCTCAGGCCGTTGCGTCCGCCGCGGGCTCAACTGACGCGGTGTCACGGCCCGATCGAAGAAGGGTGCCCGGAACCGCGCCCGTGGGCTGCCCGTCGCGCACAGTCTCTATCCCGTTGACGAGGACTCTTACGACCCCCCGTGAGCCAGCAATGAGACGGGGCGCGTTGCCGGGGAGGTCGTAGACCAGGCTGGCCGGGTCCGACCCCACGGCGAGAGGATCGAAGACGAAGAGGTCGGCGGCGAACCCTTCGGCCACCAAGCCCCGCCCTCGGAGCCCGAAGAGTTGCGCCGGCTGGCCCGTCAACATGTGGACCGCTTGGACGACGGGCACGAGCTGGCGCCCGCGCAGACAGTCGGCGAGAAAGGAGGTCGGGTAGTTCGATCCGCACATGCGGTCAAGGTGCGCCCCGGCGTCGGATCCTCCGATCATTGCCCGAGGGTCGCTCCAGACCTCCGCCCGCATGGCCCAGGTCCTCTCGTCGCCATCGTCGGTGTTCGGCCACAAGACGGTGCGGAGGTCGTCCGCCAGAACGATGTCGAGCAAGGTGTCGAAGTCCGTGGTGCCCCATTCGGCGGCGATGTCCTGCACCATCCGACCCTGGCAGCCTGCATTCTCCTCGGCGTACGTATTGCCGATCACATAGGTGCCCCACCGCGCCAGGCCGCGGAAAACCCCGGCTTCCTTGCTGTGCGCCCGCTGATCCAGCTTGTTGCGCACGCCGGGATCAGCCAGCTCCGTCATGCGCTCCTTTTCGGCCAGACCCATGACCGCGCCCCATCCGGGAATGAGAAAGAGGGCGCAGTGCGTGCGAAAGCTCATGTTCATGGGGACGGTCGTCGGCATGGTCAGGGCCACGATCCGCCCGCCCGCCGCCGCCGCGCTCGACGACGCCGCGAGCTGGCGGCCGATCCGTTCGCCCGAGCGGCCATCGACGGTCAGCACGTTCCAGTTGAGCGGCCGTCGGGCGGTGACGCTCATGGCGGTCATGAGCTCCACCTCTTCGTCGCTGAACGAATCGAAGCAGCCGTTCGTGATGTACTCCAGCGTCGTGCCCTCGTGCGCGGCCACCTCCTCGCACAGGGCCAGCATCTCCCGGCGGTCAGCGTGACGCGACGTGATGGGTCGGCCCTCGCCGTCAGAATGCGTCCGCGATTGTGACGACGAGAACCCGAGGCCGCCGGAGGCCAACGACTCGGCCAAGAGGGTTCGGAGCGAGGCGATCTCCTCGTCGGTCGCCACTTCTTCGGCGCGGAATGACCCCATGACATGGCGGCGCAGGGCGCAGTGGCCCACCAGGAAGCCGGCGTTGACGCCCAAGTTCCCTTCGAGTGCCGCCAGGTACTCGCCGAAGGTCGACCAATTCCACGGGACGCCCTGCTCGAGGGCGGTGAGGGGCATGCCTTCGACCTTGGCCATCATCCGGCGGATGTAGGCGGCGTCCTCGTTCTTGACGGGGGCCAACGTGAAACCACAGTTGCCACCGATGATTGTCGTGACGCCGTGCAGGTTGGAAGGCGAAGCGGACGGATCCCAGAAGAGTTGGGCGTCATAGTGCGTGTGAGGGTCCACCACTCCGGGTGCCACCACGAGTCCGGTGGCATCGAGCTCGCTCCGGGCCGGCGAGCTGACAACGCCTATTTCTGTGATCCGGCCATGCTGGATGCCGATATCGGCCACCCGGGCCGGCCCCCCTGTGCCATCGATTACCGTGCCGGATCGGACGACGTAGTCGAGCATGGAACCTCCGAGTGTTCGATGTCGGGCCAACTCACCGAATTTGACGCGTTGTCAGTGTAGGGCGGGGGGCCTCAGGGCCCTCGGCTGTCTATGAAATGGCCATTGCCCGACTTCAGCCTGTGGATAACAATTGCGTGCCTGTGCAATGTGCGTGTATCTGCAGTTCATCCCCAAATCATCCACAGGCTGACCGGGCGCTTTGCCACCACCGGACTTTCGTGCAGCGGCACCACGTGCTTTGCTCATAACGTGACCGTGTATGACCTCTCCTGATCGACGATTCGCATGGTGCTGAGTCTCCCCCCCAGCGCCGAGGGCGTCCTTCCGGGCCACCTGCTCGAGCGTGCCATACGGGCCGGCTACGTCGACGCCGGAAGGTTCAACATCCCGGGCTCCAACGTGCAGCCGGCCAGCCTGGACCTCCGTCTCGGGGAGAGGGCGCTGCGCATCCGCTGTTCCTTCCTTCCCGGGGATGAGACCGTGGAGCGAAAGCTCAAGGACTACATACTCGACGAGATCGACCTACGGGGCGACGGCGCCATGCTCGAGGCCCGATGCCCCTACCTCATAGAGCTCAAGGAACGGCTCGACCTCCCCGCCGGGCTGAGGGGAAAGGCCAACCCGAAGAGCTCCACCGGTCGCATCGACGTCTTCACCCGTGTGATCACCGACCACAGCGACCGTTTCGACGAGATTGCGCCGGGATACCAGGGACCCCTGTATCTCGAGGTCGTGCCGCTCTCCTTTGCCGTGCGGGTCCGAGAGGACCTCACGTTGAATCAATTGCGCCTCTCGATCGGTCGCCCGTGGCTGACCGACGATCAGGTCCGGGCGGCCCACGAGGAGGAACCGATCCTGTTCCGGGACGGGGAGCCGGTTCCGACCGAGCGCCTGGTGCTCTCCGATGGGCTCTTCCTGGGTCTCGACCTCCACGGCGACGCCCAGGGACGGGTCGGACACAGCACGAGGGACAGCGCGCCCCTGCTTGATCTCACGTCGGATCGCGAGGTGGATCCGGCTGCGTTCTGGGATCCCGTCTATCGCGAGGACGGTGATCGCCTGGTGCTCTCGCCCAGACGCTTCTACCTTCTCATGTCCCATGAAGCAGTGAGCATCCCGCCGTACCTGGCAGCCGAGATGACGGCATACGACCCGACGAGCGGTGAACTGCGCACGCACTACGCCGGTTTCTTCGACCCCGGTTTCGGTTTTGACCCCAGCCGACGATTTCGCGGGTCCCGGGCCGCGCTCGAGGTGAGGGCGCACGACGTGCCGTTCATGGTCGAAAACGGGCAGGCGGTGTGCAAGTTGACCTTCGAGCGCATGCTGGAGGAGCCCATGGCCCTGTATGGATCTGATATCGGTTCGTCCTACCAACAACAAGAAGAGACGTTGAGCCGATATTTCAGGCGAACCACGGGCTAAGAGAGGTCAACAGTGCACTACGCCAATTTGGGAACGTCGGGCCTCAGGGTCTCCAGGGTATGTCTGGGCATGATGGGGTTCGGGCAGAGCAGTGATAGGCCATGGGCGATCAGCGAGGACGAAGCGGGGCCTATCGTGCGGGCGGCCGTGGAGGGCGGGGTCACGTTCTTCGACACGGCCGATGTGTACAACGGGGGTGCCAGCGAGGTCGCCACCGGAAGGCTGGTGAGCAAGTTCCTCAGCCGCGATGAGGCGGTCATCGCCACCAAGGTGTTCATGCCGGTGACGGCGGGGGAAAACGGAGGTGGCCTGTCCCGCAAGCACATCCTCTCGGGGATCGACGCGTCGCTCCGCCGCCTCGGTTTGGACTATGTCGATCTGTACCAGATCCATCGTTGGGACCCCTGCACACCCATCGAGGAGACGATGGGAGCGCTGCATGAAGTGGTGGGGGCCGGTAAGGCCCGCTACCTCGGGGCGAGCAGCATGTTCTCGTGGCAGTTCGCCAAGGCGCAACACACGGCCGAGAAGAACGGGTTGACCAGATTCGTGTCGATGCAGAACCACTACAACCTGATCTACCGGGAAGAGGAACGGGAGATGATCCCGCTCTGTCTCGATCAAGGTGTCGGCGTCATCCCCTGGAGCCCCTTGGCTCGAGGGGTGCTGGCCGGGAACCGCACGCGGGCGGGCGAGCGCAACACCGTCCGGGCCACGACGGATTCCTTCACAGACCACCTCTACGAGCAGCCGACGGACTTCGACGTGGTGGAGAGCGCGCAGCAGGTGGCGGCCGCTCGCGGGGTCCCCACCCCGCAGGTAGCCCTGGCGTGGTTGCTGGGAAAGCCCGGTGTCACGGCGCCCATCGTCGGCTCGACCAAGCTGGCGCACCTGCAGGATGCGCTGGCGGCCGAAGAGCTCGTGCTGACCGAGGACGAGGTGGCGACGATGGAGAAGCCGTACGTCGCGCACCCGGTATTGGGTCACTCTTAACCCGGCGACGCCGGGCCGGTAGGGTCATGCGCCCTGGGTAGTTGGCGGCGAAAGGGAGTGATGTTCTGATGCGGGTCGCGCTGACAGTGGCGGACTTTCTCAATCGGGGAGCGCTTGTCTATGGCTCCCGGGTGGCGGTGATCGACGAACCCGGTGTGAGTGGATCGCTCGGGGCCATGACGTACACCGAGCTCGAGGCTCGGGCGCGCGGGATGGCTCGGGGCCTGGACCACCTCAATGTGGCAGCCGGTGAGCGGGTGGCGATCGTGAGCCCGAATTCGGCCCGCTTCCTGACGTCCTACTTTGGCGTCAGTGGATTCGGGCGCATCCTGGTGCCCATCAACTTCCGTCTCACATCGGCGGAGATGGCCTACATCGTCGAGCACTCTGGGGCGTCGGTGCTCCTGTACGACCCCGACGTCTCCGACGTGGTGGCCGACATCCCTGTGGCACACCGGTTCGCGCTCGACGGCATCGACGACGCGGAGCTCTTCGCGCCGGCGGCCGCAGGCGCGCCCGCCCGGGAATGGGCGGGAGATGAGGACGCCTCGTGCTCGGTGAACTACACGTCCGGCACGACCGCCCGCCCGAAGGGCGTACAGCTCACCCATCGCAACTGCTGGATCAATGCGGTGACCTTCGGCTGGCATACCGGGGTGAGTGACCGCGATGTGTTGTTGCACACCCTTCCCATGTTCCACTGCAACGGGTGGGGCATGCCCTACGCCGTGACGGGTATGGGTGGGACCCACGTCGTGCAGCGCAAGATCGACGGTGAACAGATCCTCTCCCGGGTCGAGCAACACGGGGTCACGCTCATGTGCGGGGCCCCGGCGGTGGTGGCTGCCATCCTCGACGCGGCATCGGTGCGCGTGCGCGAGGGGCGGCCGATTCCCGGGGCCGGCACGGTCCGCATCGTCGTGGCCGGCGCACCTCCGCCCTCCAAGGCCATCGAGAGGGTCGAGACCGAGCTCGGATGGGAGTTCGTCCAGATCTATGGGCTGACGGAGACCTCGCCGCTCCTCACCATCAATCGTGCTCCGTCCGAATGGAGTGGGATCACCGCGGAAGAGCGCGCGCAGCGACTGAGCCGGGCCGGCGTGCCGGCCGTGGGTGTCCAGATCGCCATCAGCGACGAGGGCGAGGTGCTGGCGCGCGCCAACCATGTCTTTGCGGGCTATTGGGAGCAGCCCGAGGAGACGGCTGCGGCGCTCGAGGGCGGGTGGTTCCATACCGGCGACGGGGGATATGTCGACGGCGCCTATCTCGTCATCTCCGACCGCAAGAAGGACGTGATCATCACCGGCGGGGAGAACGTCTCTTCGATCGAGGTGGAGGATTGCCTCTACCGGCACCCCGCCGTCGCCGAAGTTGCCGTCATAGGGGTGCCGCACGACAAATGGGGCGAGACGATCAAGGCTCTCGTGGTGCTCCGTCCCGACTACGACGTGTCCGAGGGGGACCTCATCGCCCATTGCCGAGAGCACATGGCGCATTTCAAGGCCCCGACGAGCGTCGAGTTCCGGGCCGCGCTCGATCGCACGGCGACGGGCAAGCTCCAGAAATACAAACTCCGCCAGGCTTACTGGTCGGGGCGCGAGCGCACCGTGAACTGAGGTCGGAACGACCGCTCCTCGAGGACGAGCATGCCGTCTGCGTCGAAGGCTGCGGCCACGGCACCTGCAATGAGGCTCCGCAGGGGATCGCCCGCAATCGAACGGCGCCAACCGACATCGAGCCGGCTCGTCTCACCGCTCAAGAGGTTGGCAATGTCGGCTCGAGTGGCCAGCAGGCCCTGGTCGAAGCTGAGGTCGTCGGCGATCTGACGTACCAGACCGGAGCAGACCGCCACCGCGGCGGGTGAGGCGTAGGCCTCCCGTCCATCGGGTGGAAGCCGTACCTCGTCGGGCGCCAGAGCGAGTCCCCTGGAGATGGCCTCGAGAATCTCTGCGGCACCACCCTGCGCCAGATGGCGACCGTCGACCCCCCTCGTCTGCTCGAGTTCCCCACGATCCCGGGGTGGGCGTTGCGCGATGGCGAGCAGCGCCAGATCCGAAAGGACGGTGCGGCGCGGGCGATCGAGGGCAGCGGCGCGGCGGTCCCGCCAAGCTGCAACTTCTTGGGCCACGCCGCGGGAACGCCCGGACAGTTTGCGGATGTCGCCCATCTTCCACCAGAGCTCCTCGGGAGCCGCTTGGCGGCGACGCAGTGACAACGTCTGCGCGCACTCCTCCAGTGCCCACGTGAGCCGGTCAAGGTCTTCGAGGCGCTGCGTGATAGCCGTCCGCAGCTCGAGCAGGTGGGCGACGTCCCCGGCGGCATAGGTGATCTGGCGGCCAGAGATGGGGCGCTGCATCCAGTCCGACAGCTGGTCTGCCTTCGGGAGCGATATCCCCAACACCTGATCGACCAGCCGGGACAGCGAGGGAGAGGACATACCCAGGAATCCCGCAACGATCTGGGTGTCGAACACGGTTGACGGCACTGTGCCGCATGCGGTTTCCAGGACCTCGATGTCCTGTTCGGCCGCGTGCGCCACCGCGATGCCGCGGCCCGAGAACACGCCGGCCAAGGGTCGCGGGTCCACCGCCAGTGGGTCGACGAGGGCCACTTTGTCGGCCCATGCCAGTTGGATCAAGGCCAGCTTCGGGAAGTAGGTGCGTTCGGTGTGGAATTCGGTATCGAGGGCGTAGTACTCCTCGTCCGCGAGCTGCCTGCACACCGTGTCGAGCGCACCTTCGTCAGTCACCAGGCACGGGATCGGCGACGAACTGCTCATGAAGAAGTCTTCCCGGTGTGCTTCATTCGTTCGTGGCCTCGTGTCGGTTCGAAATCTCCATCCCCGTTGTTGGCGCCGACGCGAGGAGATTGCAGAACCCGATTCTGCCAGGTTTGCCCGGCGTCTTCGCTATCACGAGCCTCCGGGCACGGAGGCAATTGGCGTCGGGTCACTTCTAATGTTGCACTGCATGCCTCGCCGACCCGTCATCGAGTACCGACGTGCGTTCGACTTCGGTCTCGCGCCCGCAGACCTGTGGGCGAGTATCGAACGGGTAGATCAATTCGAGCGCTGGTGGCCCTGGCTGCAGGAATTCCGCATGGAAGGAGAGTCGCTGACCGCAGGGTCGGTGTTGTACGGGGTAGTGGCGCCTCCGCTGCCCTATCGCATGCGTATCCGGGTCGAATTGACACGTTGCGAAGCACCGAATCTCATCGATGCCGTCATAGGGGGCGACCTTGAAGGCCTGGCGTGGCTCAGAGTGCATCCCGAGGGCGACCGGTCGCGCGTCGAAGTGGCCTGGACGGTCGAGATGATGCAGCGTCCGATGCGACTGGCCAGCCGGTTCGGGCTGCCCCTCTTGCAGTGGGGACACGACCGGGTGGTGGACACGACGGTGGCCGGGTTCCGGCGACGTCTCGCGTCTGCCGGCTAGCCCAGGCGGGTCACGGCCAGTGAGGTCGCGATCAGGACTATGCCCCATGACATGGCATGGAGTGCCGTTTCGAGGGGTGCCAGCAGCATCCGCTCGTCAATCGGGATCTGCTCGCCGTCGGACAACGTGATGCGGCCCTCGACGGCGGACGCCCGCCGGCGGATGACTCGAGCCGGCGTGCTCAAGCGACGTTGCGCTGCCGACAGTGCGAAGGTGGCAACGGCAGCTATCACCGGGCTCAGTGCCAGCCGACCGGTCTGTGCCACGTACCCCACAAGCACCGGGAAGGAGCCCCAGGCCAGCGCGAAGCCGGTATCAGTGTGCACCACGCCCCCCAGCAGTTCCCAGTTGTACGCCACGACGAGCAGCGGGCCCAGCACCATGAAGGGAATCAGCGGCCACCCGACGCGCGAGAGCCCGATGATTCCGAGCACGATGGCACCGGCCAGGCCCACGATCGTCACGCCGATGAGTGTCGTGGACGAGATGCGGGTTCCGAGGGGTCGCCCGTGCAGCTCATCGAGAGCGTGGGCGGCCAGGCCGACGGCGAACAGGAACGCCAGGAGTGTGGCGACAAGTCGGGTGAGATCGACGTGGGGGGCCAGCGACGCGCCGATTACCACGTAGGACAGATGCCATACCGTGTAGGGAGGGTGGAGCAGTGTCCACCAGTCCCGCCACCCTCCGGGCCGGGCCGCGTAGAACGCAGGGCGGCGCTCAGCTCGCGGCGGGTCCACCGCTCCGAGTTCCCCACATCACGAGACCACCACCGAGGCTCATCGCGCGCACACCGACGTTCTCGAATCCGGCCTGTCGCCAGGCGTCTTCCGTCCACGGCAGTGGGTACTTGCGGTAGTGGCCCGAGATGTTGGGGCCGAGAAACTTCCCGACCCTGAACCATTCGCGCCCACCGGTCAACCATCCTCCGAGGGGAAGGAGGAGGCGCGTGTAGAGCCACCACCAGAAGCGCCAGAAGGTGCTGGGAGGGAGGAAGAACTCGAGGCTGGCGACGGCCGCACCGGGCTTGACGACGCGTGCCAGTTCGCAGAGCGTGGCTTGGGGGTCATCGACGTAGCGCAACAGGTAGGTGAAGGTCAGCGCGTCGAACGAACGGTCGGGGAAGGGGAGTTGTTCGGCTCGACCGGCGACCAGCTGGACCCGCTCGCTCATGCCGGCCTGTGCCACGTTGCGGCGCCCCTGCGCCAGCATGCCGAGCGTGAGATCGACGCCGACGATGTCGGCTGAGGTACGTGCCGCAAGTTGCAGCGCGACACCCGCCGTGCCCGATGCCACGTCGAGCACCTGGCGTGGTGACGACGGCACGATGTGGTCGACCATTGCCCGGCGCCATCGACCGTTCTGACCCATGGAGAGGATCTCGGCCAACCGGTCGTAGCGACTGGGGAGGGAGGTGAACAATTCCTGAGCGAACCGGTTCCGATCGCCAGCGACCTGCGGCAACGCCTTACCTCCGGGACATGGGAAGATCTCACTGTAGGTCGGACGGAGTCGGGAAGGAGCAGCGTGCAACGGACGCGCTTCGACGCCGTCGTCATCGGAAGTGGCCCGGCGGGCAGCGTGGCGGCACTCGTGCTGGCCCGGGGTGGGGCGCGGGTGGCGCTGGTGGAGAAGGCGACGTTCCCGCGCGACAAGGCCTGCGGGGACATGGTCGGCCCCCGGGGGCTGCAGCTTCTGGCCGACCTCGGCCTTTCGGAGCCCGACGGCCCGCACGTGGGCGACATGCTCGTGGTCGGACCGAACGGCAGGCGGGTGCGCCTGCCCAGTGCCGAGGGCCTCACGTATCCGGGCCACGGCACGGCCGTCACACGCACGGTCTTCGACGACATGCTCCATCGCGCGGCCACCGAGGCCGGGGCCGTTCCGTTGTGCGCTCGGGCCGAGCGGCCCCTTTTCAGGCAAGGAAGGATCGACGGCTATCGGTTGAGCACCGGGGAGGAATTGCACGCGGACTTCGTCATCGGGGCCGACGGTGCGGCGAGCGGGGTGGCCACGGCGGCCGGACTGGTCGAGCCGCAGCGAGTGCTGTGGGGGTTCGCCGTGCGTTCCTACGTACCCCAGCACGTCGATCTTGCAGCCATCGTCATGTGGGAGCCGACTCTGTGGCGGGCCTTTCCCGGCTACGGATGGGTGTTCCCCGGTCCGGAGGGGGCCAATGTCGGACTCGGTATCGCGACGAGGGCGGACCGGCACGCGGGAGCGAAAGCGGTGCGGGCGTTGCCGGCATTCCTGTCCCACCTCGGTGCCGTGGGCCTTCTGGCCGAGGCGTCGCCCGCACCACCGTCCCGCCCGCTGGGTGGGTGGCTCAAGATGGGCATGGTCGGGACCACGCCGGCCGCCGGCCGTGTCCTGCTGGTCGGCGACGCCGCCGGTCTCATCAACCCCTTGCAGGGTGAAGGCATCGCCCAGGCGATGGGGAGTGGCCGGTTGGCGGCGCAGGCGATCCTGGCGGGACCGGGCCACGTGGCCGAGGACTACCGCACCGCCATTGCGGCGGAGCACTTCCCGTATCAGTGCATCGCCGCAGCCGTGCAGTCCACGCTCGTCAGCCGACCGCGAGCCGTGGCTACCTTGGCGCGGCTCCTCATCTCGGCGGGCCGGGGCAATTCGTTCGCCGGAGGCTGGGCGGTCTTTTGGAACGAGCTCCTCGACGGGGCCCCACCCGGAAGGCACCGGACGGTTGCGGCCGCCCTCGCTCGGATCGGGGAGACCATGACGGCCCGTACCGCGGTGGCCCGCTGGTTCGACGAGACCTTGGGTGCTTCTAGATCCCCAGCGCGGCGTCGCGTAGCTGCGCCGCCAACGCGGCGTCGCCGGTGATCTCGACCCGAGCTGCAGCTTGGCGGCCGGATCCGAACATGGTGAGCTCACCCGGGTCGCCGGACAGGACGAGCCGGGGTCCAGTGCCGGCCACTTTCTCGGCACGTCCGGGGGAGGCAACGACAATGGTGCCGGGAACCTTCTTCGCCATGCCACCCGGGCCGACCCGGGCCCACAGCGCATTCGCCAATTCCTCGGAGATCTGGCGGGGCTCCCAATTCGGTTGGGCGCGCCTGACGTCTTCGACATGGATGAAGTATTCGACCGTGTTCATGGGCCCATCGACACGCCGAAGCAGCATCGGGGGCCCCCGGCGCACCGTCTCGACCAATTTCGTCCATGGGGTGCGATCTTTCACGGAGCGCCGAACCTTGTCGGTGTAGCCGGCCAACGGCGGCCAGACGAGCCCGGGTCCACTGTCGGGCCGTCGCTCGCGGACCACGAGATGCGCCGCCAGATCGGCCGTGGTCCAGCCCTCACAGAGGGTGGGGGCGTCGGGACCCAGCTCGACGAAAAGGTTGCAGATGGTTTCCCGTTCCTGCTGAGCGAGGATCGGTGGCGCCACGGGTGCATCCTACGACCCGCTCGATCCGATGTGCCCAGGTGTCAACCGGCGAGGGCGCCCACCCGCTCGGCCAGCGCCGGGTCTCGAAAGTGCCGGCAGACATCGTCGAAGGCACGGGTCGGTCCCCGCCAGCACAGCGAGGCCACGTTGTCGAGAAGGGTGGGATCGACCCGGAGGGTGGCGATGTCCCGAAAGAGCTCCGCCAGCTCCCGCTCGTCGGCCAGTCTCTCGGCCAGCTTGGCCGCACCGCGCACCGCCTGGCGTACCGCTGGATCCCACTCACTCACCTTGTCCGGGACCCGATCGAGCTGCCCGTAGTGGGCCAGCACGAGCGAGGCCGAACGCTTACCCCACCCCGCCAATCCGGGGAAGCCGTCGGCTGAGTCACCGACGAGTGCCAGCCAGTCAGGGATGGAGCGGGGCGCCACGCCGAACTTCACCCAGACCTGATCCTCGTTGCTCACGGTGCCGGTCCGGCGGTCGAGTTGCACGACCCGGTCACCGATCACGCACTGGGCCAGGTCTTTGTCGGGTGTACAGATGATCACCTGGCTCACCTCGGGGTCCTTTGCCGCGACGGAGGCCGCGGAAGCCAACGCGTCGTCAGCCTCGAGTTCGACCATCGGCCACAGTCCGACGCCCAATGCGTCGAGCGCGGTCTCGAGAACGTCGAACTGCGATCGCAATGCCGGGGCGATGTCGGCTCCGGTCTTGTACCCGGGCCACATCTCGTTGCGGAACGATTCGATGACGTGATCGGTGGCCACCCCGACGTGCGTGGCACCGTTCGACAGCATGCTCACGACCGTGGTCACCACGCCGCGCGCCGCGCCGATCTCGCTCCCATCGTCCGCCTCGCGCGGGGGCTGACCGAAGAAATGCCGAAAGAGCTCGTAGGTGCCGTCTACGAGGTGGACGTCCATGTGCGCAGTCTGTCAGCTGCACCTGCTTGGGGCCGCCCGGTGGTCCGCCACACGAGGGAAGGCGGCCGGCACGCCTGAACCCCACCGACGTCCCCACGAAAAAACGAGACTGGTCGGTAGAGTTATCGAAAGAAGGCGGTTTCAAGGGATCAACGCAAAACCCATCGGCGGCTGCTGAGCTTTCAGCCGACCCGGGGAGGTTGCGATGGTAAATCGTCTCACGCTCGAACAGAAGCGACAGATCTGGCGTCTGCGCGAAAAAGGGATGCCGGTCGCCCAGGTGGCGAGGGAGATCGGGTGTCGTCTCCAGACGGTGACCTACCACTCGAGGCACGACCCACGCCCAGCTCAGGGCCTATCGGCGGGCCCGGCGCCCCGAGAGGGGCAAGCTCGAGGACCTGAGACTCAAAGAGGTGGTCACCGGGTACCTCGAGCACTGGTGGTCTCCCGAGCAGGCCGCCCAGCGCTTGCGCATTGAGTTCCCCGACGATCCGATGATGCGGGTGTCGCACGAAACCATCTACGAGTGCATCTACGTCCAAGGCAGGGGTGGCCTCAACAGAGAGCTGCTCTGCTGCATTGAGAGAGGGTGGTGAGAGGGAGGTCCTCCGGAACGGGAGCTCACCCCTTCTGACCAGCACTTTCAGCGTGGGCGAGGGGGGACTTGAACCCCCACATCCTTTCGGACACAGGAACCTGAATCCTGCGCGTCTGCCTATTCCGCCACTCGCCCGAGCAACCGGACAAGAGTAGTCCCTGGCAGAGGTCGACCCTGCCGCCTTGGTGGGCAGCTCAGGCCGCCAATAGGCCTGTATTTGTCGCACCGGCCCATTAGTCTCTGGGAGACCATGGGACTCCAGCAGTTCGAGGAGCGCCTCGAGCGTTTGGTGGAGGGTGCGTTGGCCAAGCCGTTTCGAAGCAATCTCCAGCCGGTAGAGATCGGCCGGAGGCTCACACGTGAGATGGACCTGCACCGCCGGGTGGGCGTGCGAGGCCTCATCGCGCCCAATGCCTTTGTGGTGACCCTTTCCCCCGCCGACGTCGACCGTTTCTCGAGTTTCATCGACGCGCTCTCCCGGGAGCTCTCCGATGCCGCCCGAGAGCACGCCAAAGTTGAGGGGTACCTCTTTGTGGGGCCTGTCGAGGTCGAGATCTTCGAGGGGTCGAAGCTCAAGGCGGGCAGGTTCACCGTCGAGGCCGAGGTCCGTGAGGATGCCGACGGCGGATTCCTGGCCGAGCTCGTCCTGACCGACGGGCGCCGCGTGCAGATAGGCGCCGAGCCCCTCGTCATCGGCCGCCTTCCAGAATGCGGTGTGGTGCTGGCGGACTCCAACGTCAGCCGCCGCCACGCCGAGCTTCGTCGCGATGGGGACTCCGTGGTCCTGACCGACCTCGGCTCGACGAACGGGACACGGGTGAACGGCGCGCCCATTCGGGAACGGGTCCTGTCGAGCGGCGACGAGGTCAGTGTCGGGTCGACGAAACTCATCTTCGAGATGACGTGAAGGGGCTGACCGCGCTGGCGTCCCTCCTTGCCACGCAGAATCTGAATGCGGTACTCCGGGTCTTGCAATGGGGTGTGATCGCGCTCATCTTCTTGTTCTTCCTCCGTGTCATCCGCGCCGTGTGGGTGGAAATGAGCCCCGCCACCGTTCGGAAAACCAGGAGCGAGCGGCGGCGTGAGAAGGTCGCCGCCCGGCCCCAGCGGCCCGCCGAACCCAGGCGCAGGCAGCTCTTCCTGCGGATAGTCGAACCCGCCGCTCACGAGGGACAGACGTTCGACCTGGACGACGAGCTGACTATCGGGCGCTCCCTCGGCTGCGGCGTCCCCACCCCTGATGACATCTACGCCTCGACGTTGCACGCCCGATTGTTCCGCCAAAAGGACCAGCTCTGGGTGGAGGATCTCGGCTCGACCAATGGAACGTACGTGAACTCGGAAAGAATCACGCAGGCTCATCGTCTCGCCAAAGGTGATGTGCTCCAGGCCGGGTCCACAGTCTTCGAGGTGACCCGGTGACGGTGCTCCGGTCCGGATCGGCAACCGACGTCGGGAGGGTGCGAAGAGTCAATCAGGACCTTCCTCTGGAGGCGCCCAACCTCTTTGCCGTGGCGGACGGCATGGGTGGACACGTCGGCGGAGAGGTAGCGGCCCGGGTGGCGGTGGACGCCCTATCTCAGGTATTCAGCCGCGAGCCGACCAAAGCCGGCCTGGAGGACGCCTTCTCCAAGGCCAATCGTGCGGTATGGCAGGAGAGCCAGGACCACAGCGAACTGCGGGGTATGGGAACGACGCTCACCGCGATGGCGCTCGTGGGCGACATCGACGGGCGGGACACCGTGGCCCTGGCCAACGTGGGGGACTCGCGGGCCTACCTGTATTCCGAGGGCAACCTGGTGCAGATCACGGCTGACCACAGCCTGGCCGAGGAGCGAATGCGGCACGGTGAGATGACCGAGGAGGAAGCGGCGGTGCATCCACAGCGGCACATCCTCACACGGGCACTGGGGATTTCCTCGGAAGTGGAAACCGACATGTGGGAGTTGCAGCTTCGTCCGGGGGACCGCGTCCTGCTCTGCAGCGACGGTCTCTCCAACGAGCTGAGCAACCAGCAAATGGCCGACGTGCTGGCGACGGTGCCCGATCCCGGCGAGGCCGCCCGCCGGTTAGTCGAGGTTGCCAACGAGCATGGCGGATCCGACAACATCACGGTGATTGTGGTCGACGTCCTGGTAGGTGAGGCGACCATCGACGAGTCGGTGATCACACCCATCGGAGCACGGGCCGGTTCCCCTCTCGTTGTCGCTCCCGAATCCGCCGCCGGCGGTACGACCACGGCGTCGATTGTCGCTGTTGCACCCGGAGCTGCAGGTGCGGCCGCAGGCCTGACGCCGCAACAGCCCGCCTTCGACGGCGGTCGCACCGGTACTGGCCAGTTGCTCTTGGACGATACGCAAGCGGTGCCGGTCGCCCGAGCCACCGTCCGCTCGACGGTGCGGTCCCCACCGGCGGTTGCGGCAGCACCACCTGACGAAAGCCGCGGCGCCCGGCGCCGTCGGCTCGGCATCCCGCGGCGGATCACCGTGCGGGTGGTGCTCTTCGTCCTCCTCGTGGCGGCCATTCCGACGGCTGCGTTCTACGCCATTCGTTGGTACGCCTACGACAACTGGTTCGTGGCGATCCAAAAGGGCGAGATTGTCATCAAGCAAGGTCATCAGGCGGGTGTGCTCTGGTTCCATCCGAGAGTGGTCGACAAGACGAAGGTGACCACGTCAGAGATCCTTCCTACCGGGGCGGCACAGATCAAAGCCGGAGTGCAAGAACCGTCGCTCAGTGCGGCGACGCGCTATGTGGCGAACCTGCACGAAGAATATGTGAATTCTGTGGCGGCAAAGAATGCGAGCAAGGGAGTGAATCTCGGGAGTGCGACGACCACGCTCCCTGGGGGCTTTCCCCCAACCGTCAACGGACCGGCGACGACCGTTGCACCCGCAGCGACGACGACGACCACTGCGGCGACGACGACGACGGTCGCACCGGCTGTAGCGTCCACGACCACGCCTTCCACCGCTGCCACCACCACCACCACCACCACCACCACCACCACCACCACCACCGCCGCCACCACCGCCACAACGGCATGAGAGGCTCAGACCAGTGGGACGCCGCATCCGCTGGCTGGGTGTCGTGCTGTTCGCCTGTTTCGCGCTGCTCATCGTCCAACTGGCGAACATTCGATTCCGTCAAGCCGGTGCCCAAGCAGGTATTTCAGGCCTATCTCAACGAGACCGGAGGACAGGGATGAACCGGCTGCACGTTCACGGCCACTCCGGACGCGCAGCGTAGGCTCAGGACGCCATGGAACCGGTCGACACACCACGGGTTTTTTCAGACCGCTACGAACTGACGCACCTCATCGCGCGTGGCGGCATGGCACAGGTCTACCGGGCGCGCGATCGCCAACTGGACCGCCCCGTGGCCTTGAAGGTGCTCTTCCCCGAGCTCTCGGTCGACCGGGCCTTCGTGGAGCGATTCCGCCGGGAGGCACAGGCGGCCGCCAACCTCTCGCATCCCAATATCGTCCCGGTTTTCGACTGGGGCGAGGACAACGGGTCGTACTTCATCGTCATGGAGTTCGTCGACGGCCGCGCCCTCTCGGCGGTCCTGCGTGAGTCCGGACCGCTCTCGCCGCAACAGACGGCCACCATCGGGGCGAACGTGGCCGCGGCATTGGCCTTCGCCCACCGTCATGGAGTGGTCCACCGCGACGTGAAGCCGGGGAACGTGCTGATCACGGCGGACGGCATCGTGAAGGTGACCGACTTCGGCATCGCCCGTGCGATGAATACCGAGGAGAGCTTGACGCAGACCGGCGCGGTCATGGGTACGGCCGCCTACTTCTCGCCCGAACAGGCCGAAGGTCACGGCGTGGACGCGCGCAGCGACATCTACTCCCTCGGCGTCGTTCTCTACGAGATGTCGACCGGCAAGCCGCCGTTCACAGGCGACTCGCCGGTCGCGGTTGCCTCGAAGCACGTGCGCGACCAACCGGCACTGCCGCGCAGCGTGAACCCGGCGATACCGGCCGCGTTCGAAGCCGTCGTCATGAAGGCGATGGCGAAATCGCCCAACGACCGCTATGCCACGGCCGAAGAGTTCCGGGCCGATCTGCTCCGCTTCACCGATGGGCGGCCGGTGGAAGCCGGCGACCCCGCCCAAACCACCACTATGGCCCCGGTCGGTGCCGCTCCGGGAGTCATGGTGACGGGGCAGACCCAGGCTTTGCCCACGGGTGGCGGAGGCGTTGGCGGCGGTGGTGGCAGGAACGGCAGTGGCGGGGACGACAGCCGTGCCGAGCGGGAGCGGCAACGGCGTGTCCGCCGGCTCGTGACCCTTCTCGTGGTCCTTCTCGTGGTGCTCGCGGTGATCGCCATCTTCTTGGTGCAGGCACTCACGACGACCCAGCACGTCCCGGTCCCGAGCGTCGTGGGCCAGACGGTGCAGGTCGCCACCCAGACCCTCCAGAGTGAAAACCTCGCCGTGGGTTCCACGTCGTCCCGTACGAGTTCCACCACCCCGAAGGGCCAGGTGATCTCGAGCAATCCCAAGGCCGGCACCCGGGTGGCCAAGAACAGCCAGGTGAACCTGGTGGTGAGTGCGGGACCGACCGTGAGCACGGTGACGGTGCCACCCGTCGTGGGGCAACAGTTGATCCCGGCCACGGAAGCCATCACCAATGCCGGACTGTCCTACAAGACGAACTACGTGACCAGCACCAAGCCGTCAGGGACCGTGCTCAAGCAGAACCCGGCCGGCGGGACGACCGTCAAGTCCACGACCATCGTGAAGTTGACCGTCTCGAGCAGCCAATCCTCGGTCAGTGTCCCCAACGTCGTCGGGTTCTCACAGACATCGGCCGGGAGCACCATCACCGCAGCCAACCTGACCGTCGGGTCGCAGACCTCGGCGTGCTCCCAGCAGGTGTCCACGGGCAGCGTGGCGTCCCAGAGTCCGGCTGCCGGCACGCAGCAGCCACCCTTGACGCCGATAAATCTCGTCGTGTCGTCCGGGCCCTGTTCGGCCACCGTGCCCAATGTGGTCGGTGACACGCAAAGCGTGGCGAGCGGAGCGATCTCGTCGACGCCGGGGCTCAATCCTGTGTTCACCCAGGTCGACTGCTCGTCCAGCGGCGGCACGCCGGGCCAGGTGCAGAGCCAGAGCCCCTCGGCCGGAACCGTGCTGAGCCCTCCGTTCCCGCAGACGGTCACCATGACCGTGTGCTCGGCCTCGACGACGACGACCACCACGACCGGAGGCGGAACGACCACCACCACCACCACGACGACGTCGGTGCCGAAGCCGACGACCTGAGCATGCGTTACGAGGGAGTTGGCACCCCCGCCAGTTGGGCGAGGAAGTTGCCCAACAGGGCGGGACCCGAGACGGTCAAGACGGATTCGGGATGAAACTGCACGCCTTCGACGGGCAGCTCACGATGGCGTAGCCCCATGATCACCCCGTCGGTAGAGGTGGCGGTGACCATCAATTCCCTGGGGACCGAGGCCGGATCGACCACCAGGGAGTGGTAGCGGGTCGCCACGAAGGGATTCGGCAGGCCGCTGAAGATGCCTTGCCCGTCGTGATGGATCTCCGAGGTCTTGCCATGCATGAGATGGGGAGCTGCGACGACAGCCCCTCCGAAGACCTGACCGATGCACTGATGGCCGAGACACACGCCGAGGATGGGAAGTTCGCCGGCGAGGGTGCGGATGGCGGCCAACGACACGCCTCCGTCCTCGGGGCGTCCCGGCCCAGGCGAGATGAGGAGGGCGTCGGGCTTCTGCGCCCGGATTCCTTCGACCTCGATGGCGTCATTCCGGAAGACGAAGGGCGCCGCCCCGAGTTCGCCCAGCTCCTGGACCAGGTTGTAGACGAACGAGTCGTAATTGTCGAGGACGAGAATCCGAGCCGCCACGACGACGATGGTAATCGAGCCGGACGGAATGTCCCGCCGGGGCTGACTAACCTCACGCCTGTGGCAACCAACACGAAGACAGGGCCGGGGGGCGCGTCCCGCAAGGGAAAGTCAGCCGCGGGGCGGAGCACGTCGAAAGGCAGTTCCTCGAAGGTCGGCCGTCCCTCGACCGCCGAGGAGAGCGGGCGCTACACCCGCCCGATCCCGAAGAGTGTCCGCCGGAGCCCGCCCTGGTACGGGGCACTCGTGCTGGTCCTGCTGATCGTCGGGGTGGCCGTCATCGTGGTCAACTACCTGGCCCACATACCGTTCGTGGCGCACGGCTCGGCCTGGGGACTCGTGGCCGGGCTGGTGCTGATCTTCGCCGGTTTCCTCCTGGCCACCCGGTACCGGTAACCCCGAGGGGTACCGGGCTCAGCCCAGTCGCTCGATGATGGTGGCGTTGGCCAAGCCACCGCCCTCGCACATGGTGAGGAGCCCGTAGCGGCCCTCGGTGCGCTCCAGCTCGTTGAGCAGCGTGGCCAGCAGCTTGCCTCCCGACGCACCGAGTGGGTGCCCGAGCGCGATGGCGCCGCCATTGGGGTTCACGATCTCCATGTTGGGGTGGTGCTCTTTCTCCCACGCCAGCACCACAGAGGCGAACGCCTCGTTGATCTCGATCGCGTCGATGTCCTCCAGCGTCATCTTCGCTCGGGCCAGGACAGCGGCCGTGGCCGGGATGGGTCCTGTGAGCATGGTGATCGGATCCACTCCCGCCACCGCAAAGGCGTGGAAGCGCGCCCGGGGCCGCAGCCCCAAGGCGCTGGCCTTCTCTTCGTTCATGATGAGCACGGCGGATGACCCGTCAGTGATCTGCGAGGAGTTGCCCGCCGTGATCTTGCCCCCTTCGGGCTTGAAGGCCGGCTTGAGCTTGGCCAGTGTCTCCACCGTGCTTTCGGGGCGGATGCCCTCATCGGCGGTCAACTGCTCGTCGGTGTCGGTGCCGTCGTCATCGCGGACGGCCACCGGGATGATCTCGTTCTCGAACCGACCCTCGGCGGTGGCCCGGGCGGCCCGCTGGTGGCTCTGGGCGGAGAACGCATCGAGCTGTTCCCGCGAGATGTCCCACTGATCGGCGATCATCTCGGCCCCGATGCCCTGCCCGACGAGGCCGCCTTTCTCCTTGTAGCGGGCCATCATGCGCGGCCCGAACGGATAGCCGAGCTCCCGTACGACCGAGGAGCCCATGGGCGTGCGCGTCATGCTCTCGACGCCGGCGGCCACCACGACGTCGTAGGCCCCGGCCATGACGCCTTGTGCGGCGAAGTGGAGAGCCTGCTGGGACGACCCGCACTGGCGGTCGATGGTGGTGCCCGGAACCGATTCGGGCCAGGCGGCGGCGAGCACGGCGTTGCGACCGATGTTGAGGGACTGCTCCGAGACCTGCATGACGCAGCCCATGATGACGTCGTCGACGAGGGAGGGGTCGAGCCCGTTGCGCTCCTGGAGCGCGCGTAGAGCTTCAGAGGCGAGATCCACTGCGTGCCAGTTGCGGAGCTTCCCGTTCCGCTTGCCCCCCGCGGTGCGGACGGCATCGACGATGACTGCGGTGGTCACGGTGTGTCTCCTCCCAGGTCCGGTGGGCCCCCAACCCGATGTTCGGCCTGATTCTAGCGGGGCCTCTCACCGGGCCGTCGAGGACGGCGGGCCGTGGAGGCCCCACCCCCGGCCGGTAGGGTCTGGCGATGGGTCGGAAGGACATGGATCGCTGGCTCGGCGACGGCGGCATGCCGATCATCGGCCTGGTCGGCGGCGCGTTCACCGCTTATGGAGTGGAGGGGGAGGACCTCGGCTGGGTGGCCGGGACGTTCACACCGGAGGAGCTCGCCTGCAATCCCCATGGGGTCACGCAGGCGGGGATCCACTCCCTGCTCCTCGACGCCGCGATGAACTTCGCCATCAATGCGGCCCTGTCCGGGCGGGACCGCACCAGGGGCACGTTGGAGATGAAGACCGAGACGATGCGACCTGCGGTGCGGGGCACCTCCTACGTCCTGCGGGGTGAGGTCGTGCGCATGGCGAAGCAGGTGGCCTACGGCGAAGCGAGGCTGCGGGACGAAGAAGGCGTACTGGTGAGCCGGGCCACCGGGACCTTTCTTTTGCATCGAGACGAGGAGCTCCCCCACCGCTGAGCACGTTCCGGGCCCCCCTGTTCGGGTGTGCCAGGTCTGTTGTGGACCGACCGGCCGCAGCTTCGCGCACTGTTTTGCGTGCAGGACGGTGGCCCGACGTCTCAATCTGCCTCTGTGCCCGGTCCTTCCGGCCCATCAGTGCCCCGTGCCCGGCCCGCTCTACCGGGTCCTGCTGGCCTACAAGGAGTCATCGGTCGAGGAAGTTCGATCGCATTTCTCCCGGCGTGTCGGCGCTCTCTTCTCTGCCTTCTTCGCCGAGCACCTGGCGTGTGCGACGACCGCCATCGGCGGCGGCATCGACCTGGTCCTGCCGGTTCCTTCGTCTTCGCGTCGAGGGGCCGCCCCGCTGGAACGAGCAGAGGGACTGGCCCATGCGGCGGTCTCGGCGCTGGCACCCGAGGCGCGCTGGTTGCCGTCGGTGTTGCGGCGGGCGGGTGGAGACATCGGCCACATGCGCCCGAATGCAGGCGCGTTCGCCGTTCCGCCGTCCTTGCGCGCGGCCGTGCACGGCTCGCGGGCGCTCCTTCTCGACGACATCTACGTGAGCGGTTCCCGCGCCCAGAGTGCGGCCGCCGCGCTCCGCCTCTGTGGGGCGACGACGGTTCTCATCGTTCCCCTCGGCCGCGTCCTTCGTCCGGAGAAATTCAGTGCGCACGCCGCGTTTGCCGGTTCCGGGAGCGGTGCCGGCCACCGCACGCGGTGCGTGGTAGGTCAATTCGCAGCCGCCAAGGAGTAGCGCTGTCCGGTCAGTTCTTCGGAGCTTTCCCAAAGACGCCTGGCATCGGCCAGGTTCCGGGCTCGCTTGCTGGGTTGCACGATCCTGGGTGGTCCAAAGAGTTGAAAGGCACGGCTCGGCCCGATGAACTGGCCGGATTCCACGCCGAGGGCCGTGGCGGCGTAGAGGATGGGCAGAGCCCCGGTTGCGGTGGCCTGCCCGAAGTGCGTTCCGAAGGTCCCGGTTGCCCGGGCCCGGGCTCTTCCGCTGCCCAGGGCGGCGCCCGTGGCGAACAGATTGGAGCGGGTCCAGCCCGGGTGGGCCGCCACGGCGATGGTCGTCTCTCCGCTGGCCCGGAGACGTCGGTCCAGCTCCGCGGTGAACAGGAGATTCGCCAGCTTGGATGCCCCATAGTGCTGCCAGGTGTTGCGGATGGTGAGCCCGGCCACGTCATCGAACGCGATACGGCCGTAGCGGTACATCTGCGAGCTCACCGTCACCACACGCGAGTGCCCAGACGTCAACAGTCGATCCAGTAGGAGCCCGGTCAGCACGAAATGCCCCAGGTGGTTCGTCGCCATCTGGAGTTCGAAGCCGTCCGCAGTCTGGCGGTAGGGGGTTCCCATGACGCCGGCGTTGTTGACGAGAAGGTCAAGCCGTGCGTGCTCGGCCAAGAATTGCTCCGCCGCACGGCGGACGGCCACCAGGTCCGAGAGGTCGAGAGCCAAGAGCTCGAGCGAGGAGTGGTCGAGATCATTCTCCAACTTGTCGGCGGCGCGTTGTGCCTTCTGGAGGTCGCGGCACGCCATGACGACGTGGGCTCCGTGATCCGCCAGGGCACGCGCCGTCTCGAACCCGATGCCGCTGTTCGCACCGGTGATGAGCGCGACCTTCCCGGTCAGGTCACCGATGTCCTCGACGCTCCACGCCTTTGGTGGCACCGGCTGGTCCGGGTCAGCCGTGGCCGATGTGGTCCACCGGAACGGTTCCCAATCGGCCGGCCTGGTAGTCCTCGAACGCCTGGATCAACTCGTCGCGCGTGTTCATGACGAATGGCCCGTGCGCGGCCACCGGCTCCCGGATGGGCTGACCTCCTAGGATCAGAACCTCCAACGCGGCGTGTCGTGCATCCTGACGCTGGTCGGCCCGCAGGTTGATGGTGTCCCCGGCTCCGTGGACGACCAACTGGCCAGAGTGGATTGGTCGGGCGTCCGCGCCAACCGCGCCGTCCCCGGCCAGGACGTAGACCAGGGCGTTGAACCGACTGGGCCACGGGAGCACGAGCTCGGCGCCGGGCTGCAGGGTGGCGTGGACCAGTGAGATGGGCGTGTGTGTCGAACCGGGACCACGGTGGCCCGCGACGTCGCCGGCGATGATGCGCACCAGTGCGCCGCCGTCGGGTGAGGTCAGGAGTACGACGTCTTCCGCTTCGAGATTCTGGTAGCGGGGATCAACCCACTTCTCCGCCGCCGGAAGGTTCACCCACAGCTGGACGCCGTGGAACAGCCCACCGGTGGCGATCAGCTGCTCGGGCGGACGCTCAATGTGCAGAATGCCCGATCCGGCAGTCATCCACTGGGTGGAACCGTCGGCGATGAGTCCACCACCACCGATGGAGTCCTGGTGCTGGAACGTCCCGTCGATCATGTAGGTCACGGTCTCAAAGCCGCGGTGGGGGTGCCACGGAGTGCCCTTCGGCTCGCCGGGCGCGTACTCGACCTCGCCCATCTGATCCATGTGGATGAACGGATCGAGATCGGCCAGCGAGGCACCGGCAAAGGCTCGCCGGACCGGGAACCCCTCACCTTCGAATCCCGAGGGGGCGTCGGTGATGCTGTTCACGGTGCGCACCGGAGCTCCGGGCTCGGGCGTCGCAATGTGAGGGAGCGTCAAATTGTCGGGAACAGTTACTGCAGGCATGTCGAACTCCATAGGGCTAGTGCTGGCTCACAGCATCGGGTGCAACACCGGAACCAGCGGATCTGTTCCGGCATCACACCCGCGTCACCGGCATCACGCTGCGTCGAGCCGCGCTACTTGCTCGTCCGTGAGTGTGAGGTCGGCTGCGGCGGCGGAGGCGGTTGCCGTGGCCGGTCGGCTACTCCCGGGGATGGGGATCACCCGGGAGCCCTTCGCCAGCATCCAGGCCAGCGTGACCTGTTCAGGAGTCGTCCCGACTTCGGCCGCGACTTCGGCAAAGGCGGGGAATTCGAGTGCGATGCGATCGGCCTGACGGATGCCTCCCAGAGGGCTCCACGGGATGAAGGCCACGCCTATGCTCTCGCAGTGCTCCAGTTCACCTTCCGACGAGCGGAACCGGGGTGAGAATTCGTTCTGCACGCTGACCAGGCGCCCGCCCAGCACCTCTTGCGCCTCGTCGATCTGGGCCACGGTGGCGTTCGAGATGCCCGCCATCTGTATCTTCCCGGCGTCCAAGAGGTCGGCCAGGGCTCCGACGGATTCTGCGTAGGGGACGTCGGGATCCGGACGGTGATACTGGTACAGACCGATCGACTCCACGCCGAGTGCGATGAGCGACATGTCGCACGCCCGCTTGATGTAGCCGGGGTCGCCATGCACGGTCCAGCTACCATCCCCGGGTCGCCTGTGCCCGCCCTTGGTGGCGACCAGGATGTGGTCGGTGGAGCGCCCGTACGTCGCCAGTGCCTTGGCGACGAGCCGCTCCCCGTGGCCGTGCTCCTCGGTATTCAACGCGTAGGCATCGGCGGTGTCGATGATCGTGACGCCGGCGTCCAGTGACGCGTGGATCGTGTTGATCGCCCGGGTCCGGTCGGGCCTGCCCTCTATGGACAAGGGCATCTCGCCCAACCCGACGGCACTGACCGTCCGGTCACCGATCTGTCGTTCTTGCACCTGTATCTCCGTTTCCTGGCTTGATGTCGGACGCAACACTCTTCATCGTGACGCGAGAAGCGAAAGGCTGCAGCTGCTCAGTGTGCGGTATAGCCGCCGTCGACGCCAAACCAAGCGCCAGTGCAAAAACTGGCCGCATCCGATGCGAGGAACGCCACCACCTCGGCCACCTCCCACGCCTCTCCGAGTCGCCCCATCGGCGCGAGTGACGCCACGTAGTCTCTCGCCTCCGCCCCGCCCGGTCGCGAAAACGCCTGCTGGGACATCGGCGTGTCCATGTTGCCCGGACCGATGCAGTTCACCCGGATGCCCTGCTCGCCGTAGGCCAACGCCGCGGCACGTGTGAGACCGAGAACCCCGTGCTTCGAGCTCGTGTACGCCGCAGCACCGGCGATGCCGGTGACCGAATGGATGGAGCCGATGTTGATGATCGAACCCCGCCCGGCCTTGAGCATGGGCGGGATCTCCGCTCGCATGCAGTAGAAGACCCCGTCGAGATTGATCGACAGAATCCGCCGCCAGTGCTCGACCGTCGTATCGGCAAACGGAATCCCCTCGCCGTCGACGACGCCGGCGCAGTTCACGGCCACGTCCAAACCCCCGAAGGCCTCGCGTGCGGCGGCAACCATCGCCACGCACTCATCGGGTTGGGTGACGTCCATGTGGTAGGGCTCGGCGGCGTTGCCGAGGTCCTTGGCGACCACGATGGCCCCTTCTTCGTTGCGGTCTGCCACGAGAACCTTCGCGCCACGTTCCGCCAAGAGCCGCACCGAGGCCTCGCCCATGCCCGATGCTCCGCCTGTCACGATGGCCACTCTGCCAGAGAGGTCCAATCTGCCCAACGTCGTCATGTGCGCTGCTTTCTGGCGTCCCGGGGTGAGTGATGCCCGACCCGAGTGTGTGTGCGGTAACGCTAGTCCGGGGCCCTTCCGTACTGATGAGTGCCACTCCCGGGCGTCGACTAGGCGGTCCCGGGCGGGCCGTGGCAACCTTCGATGCGTCGGCACAGAGCCGACCACCCACCAGCACGAAGGAGCAGATGATGTCGGACGCAGACGTACCTGAAGAAACTGAAGAAGAGGACGCGCTCGCCACCGCCGCACGACTCCTGGGGTTCCCTCTGGCGGTGACGCTGGGACCCGGGGAACCCGAAGTCGGTGCCGACTTCCTGCGGATCGGCCTGGAACACACATTCGGAGGTGTGTGGCAACGAAGTGGCCTCGATCTCCGTAGCCGTGCGCTGATCTCCGTCACGATCGCGGCGGTTCTCGGCACGCCCCAACCCCTGGGAGGACAGCTGAGGATCGCCCTCAACAGCGGCGTGACCAAGGAAGAAATCGTTGAGCTCTTCATCCATGTCCAGGCGTATGCAGGAGCGTCAAGAGCCGTCGAGGGTTACCAGATCGCGAAGGCGATATTCGCGGAGAGGGCCGGGTAGATGCAGCGGTGGGGTAACCCTGCCGCCGCCCGACGTTGACTTCACATCAGGGAGCGGCGTGCACCGCCAAATAGTCGGTGTCGAAGGTCGTGAACGACGTGGTCGCCATCAAGGTCTCGATGGGGATGTCCAATTGGTTGAACACGGCGAACAGCCGCTCGGCCTCAAATCGGTCGCTGAGGGCCTTGGACTCCCAGATCGAGACGACATGGAAGCCCAGGTCGGAGCCTCCGGCGGCCCGCGCGATCAGGCCGTCGAGCGGGCCGTCCTTGGCCAGCAAATCCATTGCGTCGTTGAAGTGGTCGAGGGTTTGCGGGGTGCCGGTGGCGATGTGCACGTATGCCATGTCGGGATCTCCTTATGGTGATGGTTGGCACCACCCACGTATGGAAATCCGAGGCCTTCGCCGTCCGCCGAACTACTCATTGCCGCTACTCATCGACGACTGCGCAAGATGTGTTGGACATGGTTCTGCGCCGTCCGTTCGGAGAGGAAGAGCCCTCAGCCACACTGGAAACGATAGGTCTCGGGGTGAGGCCATGCGCCGTAGGCGAATCCTTCTCGCCGGGCATCTGGTGAGAGTCTCTACAGACGTCAAGCAGTGACCGCCGGCGGGAAGGGCCCGCTGGCAGCCCCAAGGAGGTGTGATGGAATTCGAAGGCAAGGTGGCGCTGGTGACCGGCGCCGGATCGGGCATTGGCCGGGCGGTCGCGTTACGCCTGTCCGGAGCGGGGGCTTCGGTTCTGGGCGTGGACGTGAACCAGAGCCGACTCGACGAGACGCAGGAGCAAGCGGGGGGCGGCATGTCAATTCACCGGGCTGATCTCGGCGAGCCCGATGCCTGCGTGGCCGCTGTGATCGAGTGCATGACTCGGTTCGGACGCCTGGACATCCTGGGCAATGTGGCCGGTATCTACCGTCCCGCGCACACAATCCAGATGAGCCGCGAGGACTACCGGAAGGTCATGGCGATAAACCTCGACGCCTACTTCTTTCTCGCCCAGGCCGCCATCCCGCACCTCCTTGACACCGGTGGCAACATCGTCAACATTGCGTCGAATGCAGGCCTTCAGGGTGTGCCCTATTCGGCCGCGTACTGCATGAGTAAGGGCGGGGTCGTCCAGCTGACCCGCTCCCTGGCCGTCGAGTTCCTCAAGACGCAGCTCAGGGTCAATGCCATTGCCCCCGCTGGAACCAATACGAACATTGCCGCGGAGGCGATCTTTCCAGCCGACATGGATCCCGATCTCGCCGGGCGGATGGCCGGTCTGCGGGGACTTACCGAACCCGACGAGGTCGCTGCCCTCTTCTGCTTCCTCGCCTCTGACGATGCCCGTTCCATTACCGGTGCCATCTACACCCTCGATAATGGGTTGACCGCAAGTTAGAAGGCTCAAGCTGACCCTGGTCTGGGGGACCGAGTTGGCCGATCGGAACTGGACTTATGAGTGGGGCTAGCAAGAATCGAACTTGCGACCTCAGCATTACCAGGGAGGGTACGAGTATCCAACCGGGCTTCGCTCAGTGTCACTGAGTGCCAGTACGTCCTGGTGGGATGGCTATGAGATGAGCTCCTTGAAACGGAGTGGGAACCGGTCGGACGCGCCGGAACCCAATTGTTGGGACATAGTTGGGACGGCCGGTCAGCCGCTGGCGATGGTAAGGACAACATGGGTCCCCGTGTAAGAGACCGCCCAGTGCTCGCCGCTGAGCTGCGTCTCCGTCACAGACGAGAACATTCCCTGAAACTGGCAGACGGGCAAGTTTCGTACATACGCCGATAGTGAACGTGGAAACTGCGGCCGGCAAGTATGTGGGAATGTCGAGCGCGACCTCTCCTACGCTGATTACCCCACTGTCTTGGACCGGCACATCGATCACCGCGCTGCCCTCGTCTATTGGGAGCTTGGAAGACCCCCATCCTCCCTTAGGGGATAGGCACTCTGGCGTTTCTAGCCTGGCTGGATCACCGGCCAAGGCATAGACCAAGACGGCGGCCCCTGGTGCGTGCTCGATCCGGCGGGGAACGTGATCCACACTCCCTTCACCGTCAACGGGTGAGAGCCCGCTCAGGCGCTGTCGGCCGACCAGTCTGCCTCGACCCGGTCCGGAGTGCTGGCGTCGGGGAAGCTCGCTTCGGCCGGCGGCCTACGTACGATGCTGAAGCTGGCGTACGTGGCCAGCAACCAGGGGATGAGACGCACGGCCTCACGATCCTTGTCCTTCGTGTCCTCGGTCAGTTGGTCCCACGGCACAAGATCGGGATGACGTTTGGCGTCGTTGTTTCTCACCAGCCCGTAGCTCCAGCCGTCTCGCTTCCGGTCGGCGCACCACCGGTCGTGCTCCAGTCCCGCTAGTAGCTCGAGCTCCTCGTCGCTGAACATGAATACCGGCGTATCCCAGTCCGCCATCGCTTCGATGGCGCAGTTCACCTTGCGCAGCTTTGGTCCGATGTCGAAAGCAAGGTCGCGGTTGGACTGCTTGAAGGTTTCGGCCAGTTCGCCCCAGGGCCTCATCGCAGGATTGTCCAGGGGACTGCCCTTGGCCAGCTCATTGTTCACGTAGCCCGCGTGGAAGGCCTGTGCCATCGTCTCGCTCGTGCCCTTGAGAAGAAGCTCCGGCGTGCAGACCCGCTCGAGCACTTCGAAGCTCCACACGTTCGGTAGCAGATTGGAGCCGGCTTCGCTCAGCAACTCGGTAACCGAGCTGGCCCGATTGGTGGTGCAGACGACGACCGGGACAGCGATATCGAGACTCCGGCGGCCCCGAATAGCAGCCCGCAGACCGGCGGCGTCGTCCTCCAGGCAGACGAACGCGATGGTATCGCCGCCCGGCGGGCCATGTCCGAGCGGCAACTGAAGCGGCGGGCAGTCCGGATCGGACAGATCGCCGGGTGAGGCGACCAGCCGACAACTCTTTGCCAAGGCGGGATATCGGGTGAGGATCGCCTCCCTCTGCACTTCGGCATCTGCGGCCACCAGAGTGATCTGCATCGGCCCGGTCTTCTCCGTTTCGAGGTGCCAACGTCGGGCCGCTTCGACGACGAGGCTGAGGCCGAAGTTGCCGGTGCCGATGACAAGAAAATGGGGCGGTCCCTGCGCCGCCACCGTCAGGCCATGCGCATTGAGGAGGGCGCGGGGACCGATCCGATACACGTTGAAGTATTCGATATGGATCAGCTCGTTGCTGGACGCCAGAAGCGCCGTTTCCTCGAGCAACGCGCAGAGGCGGTCGTCGGAAATGTGTACGAAACACTGGATCCGTCGCTGGCGCTTGGTCGCCTCCGCTTGTACCAGCAGAGCCACGTCACCATTCACGCCGTCATCGCCACAGGCCGCGATGAGGTACCGGGCCCGCTGGCTCCCGGCCTTGGTCAGGGTGAGCCGGTCGGTGGCGTCACTCGTCAGCACCGGGATGCCCCGGTTGCGGCATTCGGCGATGGCCGTCGCGCTGGGATCCTTTTCGATGGCGACGACCTTCAAACCCTGATCCCGGAAGGAGATGGCGAAGCGCAGGCCCGTCCACCCGAGGCCGCAGACGATGACATGTTCGCGGAACAGCACCTGCACCCGGAATTCGGTCCACTGCTGGACGAAGATGGCCGCGATGGCCTGGAATCCGGCATACGCCACGGTTACGGGAGCAAGGAATCGTGCGATCTCCAACGCAACCGGCAGGGACAGGGCCGGCCCCGTCGCGAAGCTGAACGAGAACAGCTCGACGGTGCCGTAGAGCCGATCAACGATCGCCGTCCTCGGATCGAGCTGGCCGATGCCGATCAGACCGAGCACCACCGCAGCCAGGGCCGCCGCCGCGGTCATTTGCCACCGAAAGTGCCGCCATACCCGTCGGAGCCTTCCCCAGGCGCCCATACCGGGGCTTCGGGCCGCTTGGCTAGCCACTGCCCGACCTTAGCCGTAAGGGATCGCCGGGCGGCGGGCTGTCACGCCGGCTCACAGGTACGCCTTGCGCTCGGCCGCGGTGAGCTGATGGTCCGCCAGGGTGTGTGCACCCGTTCAAGAGTTCCGCGTGATCCAGCGAGCTCAGTCGACCAGATGTTCGCACCCCCGCTCTCCGTGGACGACACCACCCCCGCCATTCGGGCTGAATTGCGAGTCGTTGACACCGGAGCCGGCTTCGAACACGGTCAGCTGCTCGCCGTTGGTTTGCGCTCCAGATCCGCGCGCTGCCGTCCGCGCTGGAGGTGACCACCTGCGAGCCGTTGGGGCTGAACGCGGCGGCGTACATCTCTGCCCCCCCAGGTTCGGTCATCACCTCCAGCTGCTTACCTGTAGTGGCGCTCCAGATCCGGGCCGTGCCGTCGATACCGGCGGTGACCCAATTCGCTCCCGCTGGGGCTGATAGTCGGCCCACCTCGATGCCGGCGGAATGCCATGGTCGTCGACCCACACCTCCTTCCCCTGTCCACTCAGTGCGTCATGCAGACGCCTGACAAAGGGCCTGCCCACGTGCGAATACGATACGAACACGTCAGACACCGAACGCACCCCCGTGCCGGCATTCGGGGGCCGATGACCGGCACCGAGCGCAGGGCACTGCGCCTTGGGGTCACCGGACACCGCTCCCTCCACCATGAAGCCGAGCTGCGCCGCGCGGTCAACCTCGCCATCGATCACGCGCTCGAAGTACGGTATGCCGAAGGAGACCCCGGAGACCTCATCGTGGTGTCGGCCCTGGCCGAAGGCGCCGACCGCCTCGTGGTCCACGAGTGCCTGCGCCGTGACGGCGCCGCCCTTGAGGCCGTCCTGCCGCTGCCCATGGGCGAGTACACCAAGGATTTCGACACCGCCGTCTCGCGGCGTGAGTTCGCCGATCTTGTCTCCCTGGCCGTAGTCGTGGAGGTTGCCGAGACCATGCCGACCCGCGAACAAGCCTACGAGCGGGCCGGCCACATGATGGTAGATCGCAGTGACGCCATCGTCGCCGTATGGGACGGCCTGCCGGCCCGGGGACGCGGCGGGACGGCTGACATCGTGACCTACGCACAGGATCGCCGCGTCCCCGTCATCCGCGTCGATAGCGGGAATGGTCAAAGGTAGGCCCTGCGCTCAGCCGCCGTGAGTTGGGTGGTCACCCGCCTGGCGGCCAGCCGCTCGAGTGTGCTGAGGGGCCCGTCCAGCTGGCTGGACCAGATGATGGCCGTTCCGCCGAATGTGGCCGTGACGACTTCCG